>JABAHQ010008194.1_pt2 | contig 19656 bp, 23 predicted proteins | sample 7062091 | NCBI WGS metagenome assembly JABAHQ01 (sample SAMN14534359, study PRJNA622989) | marine sediment metagenome | biome: marine biome [ENVO:00000428]; feature: marine pelagic biome [ENVO:01000023]; material: deep marine sediment [ENVO:00002113] | place: India: Gulf of Kutch | collected...
AAGCTGGTGGACGACGCTCAGTGGGTCTCCAACTTTTCACATGAAGCCCCGCAAGGCGGTTTCCCGGAGTTGGGATACTCCCATACCCTGATCGGGGTGGATGAGGCGGCGCGGGGCATTCTGGTCCTGGTTCCAGACGCCGACCTGGGTTCGTTCGATCCGAGCTGTGACAGCGACGCGCCGGAGCCACCCGATTCGGGGATCTGGGAGGAGCGGGATCGCTGCTTCCGCATCAGCCGGATCTCGGAGCAACGCTGGACGGCCGACGTCTACTTCACCGTCGAGCCTCGGCGCGAGCCCGACGACCGTCATCCGTTCTCCTACGACATCGGCGACGGCCAGGGGGTGATCACGTCCGACCCGAACCCGCTCATTTCCTGGGTCGTGGACCTCCAGGCTGGAGGGGCCGCTTCGGTGACGGCGAGCGTCGAGCGGAACGTGGTGTTCGCCCCCGTCGAGGGGGCCGCTCTGGACCTGTCGCATACCGCCACCGTTGCGGCCTACCACGGGGATCCCTCCCGAACCACGGACAGCTTCGAACTGACGTTCTCGGGTTTCGGGTCCGAAGGAGACCTTACCGTGACGCTGGAAGCGGGAAACCTCGAGCCGTTCACCGCCGCGGGGCAGGTCCGGTTTGGAGAGCGTCTATTTGCCGAGATCGGCGGCACGGCGCCTGACCTGTCGTTCGCCTGGCAGTGAACTCGACGCCCGGGATTCATCCTGTCGCTATTTGTCCCGGCCCGGCACCGGATCCATAATAGGGCGCTATGAGCGATAGCCCCTGGAAGCGCTTGAAGCGAGCCCGCATCGTCCCGGTACGCCTCGTATACTGCCGGCGCCGGCTTACTGAAGCTCGGCGGCCTGCTCCTCGCGGATCACCCGCTCCCTCATGGCCGACAGCTCCGCGTCCATCCGCTCTAGGATTTCCCGGTAGTTGGGGTCGTCACGAAAGTCGTCGAAGGCGGGATCGGTCTTCGCCCAGCGAGCCAGGCGGAACCCGGTGTCGTAGGCCCGCTCCAGCCAGTCCAGGGCCGCCTCCCGGTCGCCGAGGGCGGCGTGGGCCGCGGCCAGATCCCATCGCGCATCCCAGTCATCCGAGCCCTCCTCGATACTCCGCGTCTCCGCCTCCATCGCTTGCCGCAGCACTTCGCGGCCACGCGTCCCATCCCCGGACCCGAGGAGGGAGAGCGCCAGCAGGGTTCGGGTCCTGTGCCAGTAGAAGTGGGAGTTGTCGGGCTTGAGGCGCAGGGACTCCCGCGCGTACTCGGCCGCACGCTCGAAGTCCCGGGCCATGTAGACCACCCCGGCGGCGACCGTCCAGGTCGAAGCGTTGTCCGGATCGTCCTCCACCAGCTCCTCGGCCCGGGCGATCGCCTCTTCCGTGGCGCCTCGGTATACCGCGTGGACGGCCGGCAGGATTCGGCCCTGAACCGACTGCGGATCGAGGACCAGTAGTCCGTCCAGCCACTCCCTCGCCCGGTCCTCCATCTTCAGAAACGTGAAGGTGTAGGCCAGGTTCAGGCGTGGGATCGGGTCGTTGGGCCCCAGCCGGACGGCGCGGCGGTACCAGTGCATCGCTTTGTCGAGCCGCCCGAAGTCTCTGTAGATGAGGCCGGCGTTGTTCATGGCGCCGTAGTGGTTCGGGTCGAGCTCGATGGCCTCCAAGTACGCGTCGAGCGCCTCGTGGTGTCGGCCTTGCATCTGGTAGGCGAGTCCCAGGGCCTTATGAGCCTCCGCCAGCTCCGGGTCGAGCTCGACCGCCCGGCGCGCGGCCCGTACGGCCGAATCCGCCCACGCGAGGGGGTAACCGAAACGGCCTACCCGCTGCGCGAACGCGTCCCCGAGGCCCGCCCAGGCCAGCGCGTACTCCGGGTCCAGCTCCAGCGCCCTCCGGAACAGCCGGATCGCCTCGTCGTTCTCCTCCTCCTCGTAGCGGTTATACGCCTCACGCCCCTTCAGGTAGAGGTCGTACGCGGCGAGGCTCTCGGTGGGCCGCTTCTCGATCCGCTGCTCCTCTTCCGGTGTGAGCGTCGCCTCCAGGGCCCGGGCCACCCGCTGGGCGATCTGGGTCTGGACGGCGAAGATGTCGTCCAGGCGCCGGTCATAAGTCTCCGCCCAGAGGTGGCCTTCTGTGCCCGGGTCGATGAGCTGGGCGACGACCCGGATCTCGTCGCGGGCCCGCCGGACGCTTCCTTCTAGCACGGCGTCGGCGTTGAGCTCCGCCGCGATCTGCCGGATGCCCTTCTCGCTGTCCTGGTACGGGAGGACCGAGGTCCGGGCCAGAACCGTGAGGTCCTCGACCCTGGAGAGATGGGCCAGGATGTCCTCGTGGATCCCGGCAGCGAAGTAGGCGTTCTCCTCGTCCGGGCTCAGGTTCTCGAAGGGAAGCACGGCCAGAGTGGGTTCCCGCCCTTCGGTTACGGACAGGGAAGCGGCGCTTTCATCGCCGGGCGTCCCGCGGACCAGCAGCCACCCGGCCGCCACGACGCCCCAGAGGGCCAGGGCGAGCACGCCCCCGGCGATCGCGTTCCGCCAGGTGAGGAGCCGTCGAACAGGTCCGGCCTCCTTTGGCCCGGCCGGCTCCGGCCCGGGTTTGTCCAGCTCGGTCTGAGGCCCGGCCGTTGGCACGAGCGTCGGATCTTGGCGCCGGCTGGGGGACATGCCTTCCTGAACGAACGCCGTGGCCAGGACGACCGGGAGCCCGATCAGCAGCAGGAGCGCGGCGAACGGCGGGAACCAGGGCGGCAGGCCCAGCCCCTCGCTGACCGTCTGAACCACCTCGAAGACCGCCCAGGAGGCCGCAACGTAGATCGCCAGGATCTGCCAGAGGCTGCGTCGGTGGATCTCGCGGATGAGCCGCTTCAGCTGCTCCATGACTACACCGCGTGGCTGAGGATTCGGCGAGCGTTTACCATATCGACAACATGCAAGGCGGTGCGGGCAAGAGGCAAACCAGAGGCGATAACCCCACAGGCGGATGGTGCTTTGGCCGTGGGAACCCGGAACATCCCCGATGTACCCCTCTGGCTCACGTGACGGGTGTCCCCCGCCCCCCCGCATGACGAGCGGCACGATTCATAATATCCCGCAGTCCAGCGCGCCAGGCGATGCGGTGGACCCGCAGGGCGCCCGGGGCTCGACGCTGCGCTCGGCGACTCCCGCCGCGCAGCTCCCGAGGTGAAGTGGGCGGCGATCTCGCGAGTCCGCCGTGGGGCCAAGACATCCGTCCATCTCCATGCACGCGGTGCGCTTCCGTCGGGTGAGAATCGCGAGGGCGTTCCATCGTCTTTTCGACTGTGGGGCAAGGCGTCACCCGAGGAGCCCGAGAAAGCGTTCGGACTCTGGGTGCCCAAGTTTCCGGTGGAGTCCCTGCTCGCGAGATCGTGGCCCGGTTCACGGCTGGAGGGTGTGCTCGCGGGCTGGAACCTGGGGGTAGGCGACTCGCTCGCTGAGAGCGCGGCCGGCTGATCGCGCCTCTGGTTACAGCGGGCCCGCGCTGGCCGCTCGGGATCGGCGCCCGACGATTCACGTCAACCCGCGTGAGCGCTCCTCATCCTTTCGATTACGGCAGCACGACCAGAATAGCGCTATGGAGCGAGTAAAGGTTCAGAACTGGAAACGCACCATCAGCTACTACGCCAATTCGGTTGAAGTGGCGGAGAGCGTGGACGACATCATCCGCATCGTCAAGGACACCGAGCGCTACCCATCGCCGGTCCGGGTCAAGGGGTCCCACCATTCGACGACTCGCTGCGTCGTGGCGGACGGCGGAACGGTCATCGATGTCACGCGGATGAACAAGATCCTCGACATCGATGAGGCGGCGAAGACGATCACGATGCAGGCGGGCGTGCTGCACATCGATGCCGCCCGCGAATTGGAAAAGCGCGGCTTGCAGTTTTACGTAAACGTGGAGCTGGGTAATCTGACCGTGGGGAGCGGGGCGTGCGGGGGAACGAAGGATGCGTCCTACTTTTCCGAAGAGCAGGGAAAATACGAATTCGGTCAGGTCGCCTCCTACGTCGTGGGCATAAAAGCGGTGAGGGCGAATGGTGAGATCCTCGAGGTCACCGAGGCCGACGGAGAGTTGATGGCGGCGATGCGCTCCAGTTATGGAATGCTCGGCGTTATTTATGAAGTGACCTACAAGGTCAAGGAGATCAAACCCCTGGCGGTCGAGCACGTCCGCTACCACGTGGACGAGTTCGCCGATCGGTTGGATGAACTGATCGCCGGGAATCGCTCGATCATGCTGTATCTATATCCTTTCCTCGACAGCCTGGTGGTTGAGTACCGTTACGACGGAGAGGGACCGATCCGTTCCAACAGTTGGCAGTGGCGGATACGGAATTGGGTCTGGAAGACGGGGAGTCCCACCTTTGGCAGAATCGTGACCATGGTCATCCCGTTCAGACGGCTGCGATCCTGGATCATCGACACCTACAACCGCATCTCCCAGTGGGTGGTCACCCGCCTGATCAGAGGACGCAACACCAGTCCCGCCGACCAGATCATCCGTTACTCCGAGACAGGGGGCTTCGGCGCCTACACCTTCAGCATCTGGGCGTTTCCCCGTGAAGAGTACCCGCAGACGATCCGAGATTACTATCAGTTTTGCAGGGATTACTTCAGGGACAACGGGTACCGCTGCGACCTGCTGAATGTCGGCTACAGCATCGCGCAGGATACCGAATCCCTCTTTTCTTATACCCGCAGGGGGCCAGCACTCACGCTCGACCCCGTCTCCACCGGGTCGAGAGGTTGGGACGGGTTCATCACCGCCTACAACGAATTCTGCATCCAACACAACGGGACGCCCCTGTTCAACCAATCCCGAGGAATAACGCCGCTCCAGGCGAAGGCGGCGTTCGGACCGGAGATCAAAACGTTCCAGGAATATCGCCGCAAGTACGACCCCGAAGATCGGTTCTATACGGAGTATTTCCGTAACCTGTTCGAGTGAGCGGCGCCCGGCAGCTTTTTTTTAGAGTTTGGCATCGATGGAGTACACATCCTACACGGCGATTCGGTGGTTCCGCCTTTCGATCGGGTTGGGCTTTGTGATCAACATGGCCTTCGCATTGCCTGCGCTGTTCGCTCCGCGGTTCCTGGAGGGCTTGATCGAGGTCGGTACGACAAACACGGTTCACTGGCTGCAGAACGTAGGCGTCCTGCTCGTGATCGTAAGCGTCATGTATATCCCGGCGATCAAAGACCCCTTCCGTTATCTCTTTATCTCCTACCTGCTGGTCGCCGCCCGATTCTCCGCCGGGCTGCTGTTCCTGGCGGGATTCCTGTTCATGAACTACCCCTCGGGTATGAAAGTTCTGGCGCTTAACGACCTCATCCTTTCGAGCATTCAAGCTGTGCTTCTCTACTTTACGCTCCGGGATGGCGACCCCCGGGTCGGTCCTGTAACGGCGTAGCGTGGAAGATCCATCCTCGAACTGGGTATTGCGAAGATGGAGACTTTCGACCGACTCACCCCTCAGGAAAGTCGCCTCCATGCACGACGGCTTCGAACCGTATCCGTTCTCGCCGTATTGGGCGCGGCCGGGTTGTTCGTGGTTCTAAATGTGTTCGCACCGAATCGCCCGGTCGACTACGAAGACGAAGAGGACCACTTCTACTACGGCTCGATCGGTTCGGACATTTCGGGGGGCTTGCCCCTCAAGGTCTTGCAGGTTCTGCCGGCGCTGTTCCCCGAATACCTCCCCTCGGGATCCGAGCGGCAGGACTACACGGCGTTTGGGTTCATCCAGGAACCCGGCGCCCGGATGCCCATCGGCTTTTCGGTTCGGCGCCGCTTCATCGACTTCACGGCAATCAACTGCGCCGCCTGCCACACGGGTTCGGTACGCGAGTCCCTCGAGAGTGAACCGATGATCGTTCCGGGCATGCCCGCGAACACGGTGGACCTCCAGGCCTTCTTTCAGTTCCTTTTCGAGTGCGCGGCGGACCCGCGCTTCAACGCCGAAGAGATCCTTGCTGCCATGGAACGCGCTGAGTTGAGCGGACCGTTGGACGGCCTGATCTATCGCCTGGTGGTTCCGCGGATGAAAGAAGCGCTCCTGGAGCGGCGGCGGCGCCTGCGCTTTCTGGAACAGCCCGGCTATCCTCGCTTCGGACCGGGCCGGGTCAACACCTTCGATACGTTCAAGTTCGACCAGTTCGCCTACTACTACGAAGCCCACGGAATGGAGATCGATCCGGACGAGATCTACGGGACGGTCGACTTTCCCTCCGTCTGGAATCAAGACGATCGCGAGGGAATGCACCTGCACTGGGATGGGAACAACACGTCGGTCCGCGAACGAAACTTCAGCGCTGCGATCGGCGCGGGCGCCCGACCGCCGGACATGGATATCACGCGAATGTTTCGGATCGAAGAGTGGCTCGCCGAGCTCCCGGCGCCCGCCTATCCTTTTTCCATTCAGGACGACCTGGCGGAACAAGGCGAGCTGCTTTACCGGCAGTACTGCTACGACTGCCACGACTTCGGAGGTGACAGAGTGGGACAGGTCATCCCGCTTGGGGAAATCGGCACGGATCGGCATCGCCTGGACTCGTATACGCAATTCCTGCTGGAGGCTCAACAGGACTATACGAAGGGGTACTTCTGGTCCTTCACCCACTTCAGTAAGACCGATGGTTACGCGGCCCAGCCGCTGGACGGCGTCTGGGCCCGAGCGCCCTACCTGCACAACGGGTCGGTTCCCACGATGTGGGATCTCCTCACTCCTGCGGACGAGCGACCTCAGGCCTTTACGATCGGTGGAGACGTGTACGACCAGCGACGGATGGGATTCGTCCACGAGGTGGTAACCGGATCTCCCGAACTGGGCTACAGACGGCGGGACGGAAGCGCACTTTCGGGCGGGCCCTTTGTCCTCGATACGAGACTACGGGGCAACGGCAACCAGGGTCATACGGGCCACGCCTACGGTACGGATCTGAGCGACGCCGGGAAACGGGCCCTGATCGAGTACTTCAAGTGGCAGGATCGTCCGCAAAAGGACCAAGCATCAGACGACGCGCGTGAGGCCGATCTTCCGGGAGGTATCGACTGATGTACAAAGTCATCCTCTGCCACCGCCGCAGGGAGTCGGTCGCTCAGCGTAAGCTGCGCACGCACTGGAGAGATTCAAGAAGCCGCCTGGTCGCCGATCTACGAGCCGAACTGGGCTACAGTCGGTACGCGCAGGTTCATCAACTATCGCGCCGTAACCTGCTGTACCTGGGCATCCGCGCAACGCGGAGCTGGCTCGTCACCACTTTTCTGTCGCTATTCCGGGGGCGGAAACCGCGTCGCTTGCCGCGCGACCGTCACACGCAACGCGAGGAGCGCTGGGATGTGATCGACGAGTTTTGGTACCCTTCGAGGCAAGCGCTGATCACCGCTCTCACTTCCCGGGGGGGAGTGGATGGCCTGCGTCGCTTGATCGACGATCACGCTCCGCTGGTGCGTCGGACTGCGGTTATCACGGCTGAAGAGTTCGTGGCGGCTGAGGATCCAGGCCAGCGCTCGTCACGGATCATTGCCCTATTCTGTTTACGGAGCCTGCCGGGCATGACGCGGGGGATGATGCTCCATCACTGGGGTACGAGCCACCGGGAATTGGTTCTCTCGCTCAAGCGCGCCCTGAAATACCGCGCTTACCATCAGATGCATGTCCGCAGCGACGCCGGGCTCCAAGATGTTGTCGATAATCTGGGAGGGAGCGCGGGCCAGGAGTTTGACGGGGTGGCCGCTCTGGCGTACCGCAGCCAGTGGGGGCTGATCCTTGGATTCGTGGACCCACGCACCCAGATCGCCAACCTGAAGCTCGTTAGGGACGAGATCACCTTCATCGATGGCCAGCGGTCGGCGCTGGTCTTCGGTCGGCAATTCCTGTTTGGCCCCTAAAATCGAGATGCAGGTCCGTCCGGCGCGACTCCTGGCCTTTGCGGGGATCTCGCGGCCGCCGGCGATCGGCGTACTGCAGCTCGCGGGTCTGCTGGTGGGCGCCCTGGGCGCCGCCATTGCTCTCTGGTGCGTCCTGGCCTTCGCCTTCGTGGGGAAGGGGACGCCGGCTCCGTTCGACGCGCCGCGCCGACTGGTGGTGCGCGGGCTCTACCGGGTCGTTCGGAACCCGATGTACATGGGTGCCGGACTCGCCCTCATCGGTGCCGCGCTATTCTACGGGTCGGCCGCGCTCTTCGTCTTCACCGGCCTATTCTTCCTGGCCACGCACCTGTTCGTCATTCTGTACGAGGAGCCGACATTGCAGCGCGAGTTCGGCGATGAGTACGCGGCCTACACGCGGCGGGTGCGGCGCTGGCGACCGAGACTGGGAGGGTGAGGAACGGGAAAACCGCGCTCCTGTAGACGTTCCGATGGGGCCCTGCAGAGACGTATCGAGGCGACGTCGCCGCTCCGATGTTTGTCCCGGCCCGGACGCGACTATAATATTGGTCGCATGAGCGATAGCCCCTGGACGCGCTTGAAGCGCGCCCGCATCGTCCAAGTGCTCCTCGTCTACCTGGGCGCTTCGTTTGGGATCCTGGAGATCGCTGACATCCTTCAGGACTCCCTCGCCTTGCCGGCCTGGGTTACCCCCGTGGCCCTCCTCCTCTTGCTCATCGGTCTGGTCGTCGTGCTCGCCACCGCCTGGGTGCAGGGCAGTCCGCGGACCTCGCAGCGCGAGGAAGCGGGCGAGGTCCCGGGATCTTGGGAGCTGGGCATCGTCGAGGCCGGGCGGAGCATCGCCAGGGGCAAGCTGCCTCACCTGACGTGGAGTCGAGCCATTTTGGGCGGCGTCTTCGCCCTCGGGATCCTGTTCGGGATGGCGGGACTCTTCGTGCTGATGAAGGACGGCACGGGCCTGGGACCCCGCGAGGTCGTCGCGGACGAGGCGCCATCGGGGATCGCGGTCGTGCCGTTCACCGTCAGCGGGCCCGATCTCGAGCTCTGGCGCGAAGGGATGATGGACCTGTTCAGCACGAGCCTGGACGGTGTGGGTGGATATCGGACCATCGACAGTCGCACGGTGCTGGCGCGCTGGCACGAAGCGCTGGACGTGGCCGACGTTCCCGACCTCGACCTGACGCTCGAAGTGGCCGAGCTGGCGGGTGCGCGATTCGCCCTCGTGGGAAGCGCCGTCTCCGTCGCCGGCAACGTGCGGCTGGCCGGTGGGATCTACGACCTCCAGTCCGGCGCCGAGGTGGCACAGGGTCGGGTCGAGGGTCCGCCCGACAGCGTGCTCGCCCTCGTCGACGAACTTTCGGTCGAGCTGATGCGGGACATGCTGGCCGAAACCGGCCAACACATCGTCTCCAGGAATCGGGTCGCCAGCCTCACGACATCATCGGTGCCCGCACTACAGGCCTACCTCGAGGGTGAGGCGGCCTTTCGCCGCTCCGATTTCCCGGCCGCGGTCGAGGCGTACGGTCGCGCTCTCGATGAAGACTCCACGTTCGCACTGGCCTTGTGGCGCCTTGCTTATGCTCAGGGTTGGCTCGGCGGTTACGACTACTGGGCTCTAGGGCGGGAATCGCTGGAGCGGGCCGCCCAGCACATCGACCGTCTGCCAACCCGCGACGCCGACCTGCTGCGAGCCAACCAAGCCTACGTGCGCGGCGATCATGAGGATCTCGCCCTGGCCAGAGCCGCCACACGCAAGTACCCGGATGACCCGGACGCCTGGTACACGCTGGGCGAGGTCTTCGTACACAGCCGCACCGCGGTGCTCCACGACGTGACCGAGGGGATCGAGGCGCTCGAGAAGGCCATCGCCCTCGATCCCAGTTTCGCTCCGTACTACATCCACTTGATCGAGCTGAAGATCGCACAGGATGACACGGCGGCTGCGTTCGATCTGCTCGAGACCTACACGCAGCTGGCCGGGCCCGCCGCGCGGCCTCATTTGCGCATCGCCGTGCCACTTTTCCTCGGCGACAGCGCCCAACGGGCGGCGACGGTGGCGGCGATGGATACGGCCGACGTGGAGCTGCTCATCGATCTGTACGGCGATCTCGATTGGCAAACCGGGTCGCTGGATGCGCAGGAGCTCCTGGTTCGCAAGATCATCCGTCAGACGGCGGGCCCCATCTGGGGGAACAACGTCCCGGGTAACGTGTTGGGCCAGTTGATCCAAAACCTCACCGCCCAGGGCAAGTCAGCGGAAGCTTACGAGATGTTGCATGATCCGCGGATCGACCCGGCCGACCGCACCGTGGAAGGCTTCGTATTGAATGCGCTGGTGCGTGACGTGCCCGCCGACGAGCTCGACCGCTGGCTCGACCCCGATAATTGCCCGGGCGGTATTTGCACACTGGCCGTCGGTGCCTACGCCGCGGAACGCGGGCGTTGGGACGTTCATGCCGCCGTCATCGCAGAGGGCCGTAGATACGCCGAGGAGCTCCGCGCCGACGACAAGAGGATCGCCGCCAGCTTCGTCGAGGTATCAACCGAAGCCCTCGAAGGCCACGAGTTGATGCAACGCGGGAGGTACGAGGAGGCGATCGAGGCGTTGGACGCCGTCCAGGGGCGCAAGTTCGGACCTGACCACTGGGTGCGCTGGTGGCTGGCAGAGGCGTACGTGGCCTCGGGGCAACCGGATAAAGCGATTCCTTACTTCCGATCGCTCTGGCTCAACCGCTTCAAGTTCCACGGCGCCTACCGGCTCGGTGAGATTTACACCGAGCTCGGTCAGCACGAGAAAGCCCGCGAGGCCTACCGGTCGTTCCTGCAGATGTGGAAAAATGCGGATCCGTACCTCCCCCAGCTGACCCGGGCGCAGGAAGCGTTACGTCTCGGCACGGATCAATAGAGCCGACCAGGGCCCAGTATCTCCAGAGCCTCGATGGGGAAGGGTTGCACGGGAAAATACTGTATATTATCATGTTTATATGAAAGATAGCCCAACCCTCTTTTCTGTCCCGTCTCCTGACAGCGGGGAGCACTGAACGATGAAAGCCACTCAGATTCTCATGGATGAGCACCGCGTGATCGAACGGGTGCTGGCCGCCATCGAAGCCGCGGTCGCGCGGCTCGAGTCCGGCGGCCAGGTCGACCCGGCCTTTTTCATCGACGCCACCGAGTTCATCCGGGGCTTCGCCGACGGCTGTCACCATCACAAAGAGGAAGGCGTGCTGTTCGAAGCGATGAACGCCGCCGGCATGCCGAAGGACCAGGGCCCCGTGGCGGTCATGCTGTCGGAGCACGAGCAGGCCCGGGCGTACACCCGTGGGCTGCGGGAGGGCGCCGAGAAGATGCAGGCCGGCGATGCCGATGCGGTGGCGCAGGTGGTCCGAAACGCGAAGGGCTACGCGGCCCTGCTGCGGCAGCACATCGCGAAGGAAGACCAGATCCTCTTTCCCATGGCCGAGGGCGTGATCCCGAAGACGCAGCACGACCAGCTGCTGGCGGATTTCGATCGCGTCGAGCACGAGGAAACCGGCGAAGGCGTGCACGAGAAGTACCTCGCCCTGGCCGACAAGCTGGAGAAGCAGGTCTAGACGGGCGTTTCAGGCGACACAAGAAGAGAGGGCCGCTCCCGGATCGGGAGTCGGCCCTCCGCTAGGGTCAGCCGGCGGATCGGTCGTCGTGAGACCTGCCGCCAACGGTCCGAGTTTAGAACGCGACGTTCACGCCGGCCGTGAAGGGCCAGACCCACGCGTTGTCGGTGCCGATCTCGGCTTCATCGGAAAAGGCGATGTCGCCCTGCAGGTTCAGCACGATCCCGATCTGCGGCGTGGCCTGATAGATGATCTTCGCACCGGCGTTGATGGCGAAGTAGGTGTTGGCCGAAGCGCCGGGCGCGTCGACGTCGAACGTCAGGGCGCCAACGCCCAGGTTCGGCACGATGCTCCACTGCGGGTTGTTCACCAACAGGTTGTACCCGACCTTCCCCATGTAGTGGAAAACGTTGATGTCGGCGCCGCCATCCTTGCCACCGTGGAAACCGAAATCGCCCTCGCCGAAGATCCAGATCGCCTCGGTCACCTTGTAGCCGACCGTGCCGCCGACTACGAAGCCGATCTCGGCCGCGTCCTCGACATCGAACGTGGGCACGGCCGCGCCGGCGCGCGCCTCGACAAAGATCGGCCGCTGGGCCTGCTGGGCGCTGGCCGTAGAGGCCAGGCCGACCGCCGCCACGAGGCTCATCGCGAATGCCACAAGCGCTTTCTTCATGTCAGATGCCTTCCTTTGTTCTTGGGTGTTCGAGCGCCTGGCCCAGGAGGCCAGCGGCTCGTACGTAGCCAGACCGACGGGTGGCCGGCCAGTTTGTTCAATATATGTCCACGCAAAATAGGTGGGGATTACTGTGTGTCAAGTGTTTGTCTAATAATAGCCGAGGCAAGATTCGGCCAATCCGAGTCTCGCTCGCGCGCCCGGGACCGAGGCTTTTGGCCGGTGTCACCGCTGGCGCCTTGTCCCCCACCTCGAGCGAGCCCTTATATTGCATGCTGCCGCCGGGGTGGCGGAACGGTAGACGCAAGGGACTTAAAATCCCTGGGGCTTCGGCCCGTGTGGGTTCGAATCCCACCCCCGGCATACACTTACGCGATACAATTCGCTGCGCTTTGCTTGAGTGTGCCCCCATTTGTGCCCCCTGTGGCACGACAGGGGCAGGCGGTGTCCTCCCCCCGACTCGTATTCGTGGCGTCTGCCCGATTGAAAACTCTTGCAGATCGGCAGGTTCCACTACATCATGAAACGGGTAATCCCTTCCAACAAATACCCAGAATTCGCCCTCGTACTGAGAGGGACCATTGCAAATCGGGTTGAGCATCGGCTTCGTCGTGGGCGCCATTGGTGGGACCATCGCTCTCGTTCTAGTAAGGACGTTGACCACAGCTTCCATCAGTGACACGAAGTCCGTCGTAACCCTAGTCGGGCAGTTTCTGACCCTTCCTGGTTTCCTCGTCGGCGCAAGCTTCCTAGCAGGTGGTCCCTGGTTCTTCTCCCAACAGGACTTACACGAGATCAGACCACACTACTTCCTCGCTCTCGCCGGGACATTCTTCATCATGATGGCCTGGCCCATCTACAAATGGATCCTGAGGCTAGGCCGGGAGCTCGGCGAGAGCCCGAGATAGTGGCATGTCACCGATTCTGCAGAATCTCGTTCTTGGTGTCATCTTCTTCGTGATCGGCAGCTTCTTGCCCCTCGCCTTGTTGTACGTCGCTCATTACGCGGTTCGGCATGAACTGAACTTCAGGTCTGTCCTTGGACTACTAGCCAGGATCCTGTTGATACCGGTCGTATACATGGTCGTGTTCGCCGTCCTAGCCCTCTTGCTCAACCTGTCAGGCATTGAGCCCGACCAGATCCCTGAATCGTCGGTGGCCTGGCTCGGATTCGTGGGAGGGTTGGGTCTCTTTGGCGGTATCATCGCCCTTCTGATTGGATTGGTGAGAGGAGTTCGGGCAGCTAGACAAAGATCGCGCGAAGTGGCGACTTCTCCCACGCCCTAAGGTTATCCTGGAGCGCCCCCGGGATTCTGGCCATCTTGTTAGGTTTTGGCTGTCCAGCGCCGGATGTCTTCGGGTGGTGCTTCTGGCATCGACATCCACCTTGCGGTGTGGCAGCTGGGCAGAATCCGGGGCCAGCTGCGGCCTCGGCGCCGTCGTGGCGCTGGGGGCAGGGTGGGGGGTCTCAGCGTTTGATGTTGGCGACCTTCGACTTCTTCGGCACCGTGTCCAGGTACGCTGCTACGGACTCGACGCCGGCCGCGATACACGAGCTGCCCGACGCCCTTCGCAAGCGCGCCCTTGAAGCGGTGCGGGCCGAGGGTGAGGCGAAGCTGAACGCCGGGCAGGACTGATCTGATCTCGGCCTGCGTGCGCCTGAGCTCATCCGAAAACCACGTGGCGTCGGCCTCAGACACGTCATCGGGTAGGCCCTCGATGGACTCCTCGAGGTGCGTCACCCGTTTGGCCAACGTGTCGCGCTTGATCTCCAAGGCCTTCCGCGCCTTCGCGGCGTCGGCGATCTGCTGCGCAGTAAGTGGTGTGTCAGCCATTGCGGGCCTCCTGTTCCTGTAGCCCCTCGGCTTCGATGAAGTTCTCCACGAGGCGCCGCAGCATCGAACTCACCGATCGATCCCGCTTGTTGGCCATTCGGCGCAACACTTCCAAGCGGTCCCGCTCGATGAGGATGCCCAGCGACACCGGTTCGCGGAGCCGGGGCTGTGGTCCCATCTTCGTGGCCATCGTGGCCTCCTTCCGTTGGTGGACATACGAAGGGCACCTACCACCGCGCCGGCCAGCTCGATCCCACCGGCGTGGTAGTGGTGCCCTCATTCCGCGTGCTGGCACTCTACGAAGATCGGCTCCTCAAAGTCAACAGGTTTCTCCGTACTGTATGCGTACAGTGTCGCGCACCAGTTCACACCACCCCATCACACGACACGTGCCCGCAGGACTGTGGCCGAACGGCCCCAGAACGCGGCCCCACTGCGCGTACAAGGGCGAGATCGCCGCAGGGGTGGGTAGGTGGGAAGCCCACCACTACCTCCACCCCATGCGCGCCATATGGGGCCACGCCGCCCAGGGGGCACACAGGCGCCACAAGTGGCGTTGTCGTTGGGGTTTCGGCGGCGCGTTGGACTGGCTGTCCCGTGATCCGGGGCCGTTTCGGGCCCGCTTTGAGCAGGGATCGAGGGGCGGGGAGGGAAGGGGCATACCTGCTCCATCCACCGCGTAACGGCTCAGCTAAAGCCATCTTTCCACAACTGGGGAGACCCTGGGCTTGCACGCCTTGCGCGTGTAGACTGTGGAAACGATCCTTAATCGTTAAGCGGGCTAATGACCACAGCACACTGGATGAGATTGAGCCAGGAGGGATCTGTGACCAGTCCACTCTTCCCCCCCAGGAGAACAATGCTTGTGGCCGTCGCCTTGCTCTTCGTTGCAGCCATTGCAGCGTGCGCGGCGATCGGTGCGAAGGAGTTCCATCTTCGAGATCATGCGGGGCATGGGCGGACTTCTTTCCAACTTCAGGACACGATCTCCCTCGAGGCCGGCATCGGTTGGCACCAAGGTAAGACTCTCATCGCCAGAGTGCTCAAGGAAGGCCGAACGGTCCTTGAGCGCGAGTGGCTTGTCACTCGAAATGCTCCGACGTGGCGCACAGCGTTGGTTGTTTCCGCAACGGAGTTGTACGGCAAGGCAGGTGCGGGCCGGTACAGCGTCACCTGGATTCTCGACGGCAAGCAGGTTGCAGCACAAGCATTCCGGCTTATAGGCCCGGAGCGCGGAATGGTCGTAACCCGACTGCAGGATGTACAGGTCGGAACGCTCCCACCGGGCAGGGACCTCTTCGGCCCAGGCGAGCTGCCAACCTTCTACATCTATGGCTACGGCGCCGAGACTGTTACCCTGTTGATCCAAGATCTCGCGAGTGGCGCTCCCACGAAACGAGAGACGTTCTACATCCCTCGCGATCGCGCCTCATATCCATCCTTTGACTTGCCCGCCGGCACTTACCGCTGCGAACTGCAAGTCGGCGGCACCACTTTGCACTCAGCTGTATTCGTAGTGAGGCGATGATCCCACTTCCCAGCGTCGTAAGCCGTGTGATATTGTGTCGCCCGACCGATTGATGCGGAGGTAGACGATGCCAGAATCGCCCGAAGGCTTCCGACCGGCCCCGGTGAGTTACAAGAGACGACGGTGGCCATGGATTATCCTCTTGCTCGTCGTTGGGTTGATGATCTACCTCCTCATCAGTGGAGAGATACTTCAGAATATCTTCAATCCTTAAGAAGCACGCCCTGCTGTGAGGGTTCTACCCTTCCAAAAGCGAAACGGGCCGCGAATCCGAAAGGACCCGCGGCCCGTGCCGCCTCCTGATGAGACGTCAGCTCATTTGGCCTTGAGCGGCGGCAGTTTCGACTTCCCGCCGGCGTAATCGGCCGCGCAGTTCCGCGCGTAGCTCCCGCTGATGCCCAGCTTCTTGCCAATGGCGTTCCAGCTGAGCCCCTGCTCACGCAGCGACAACGCTTCCTCACCGCGCTCTGCACGCTTCGCCGGCATCGCCATCGCCGGGCTGTTACCCTTGCGACCACGCTTCGGCTTCGCGGCCGACTTCCGCGCCCGCGACTTCTTCGCGGCGCCCTTCTTGGTGGTCCGTTTCCGTGCCATTGTGCCCTCCTGGTTGTGGTGCACGTTTGTGGGTTGGCCCCTCATTCAAGTCCCGTATCTGCAANNGGGTTGGCCCCTCATTCAAGTCCCTTATCTGCAACGACTTACGAGATCCGTGAGGGCCGGCGGGGAGAGCACTCTTGCCTCGATCCGCAGAAAAGGCAAGCCCCTAAGTGAAGGCAGGAAAATGACTTAAGCGGATTCGCCAGGCGTGTGGGTCCGGCGGGTTCGCAATGTTGGGGTCGCGGATTGCCTGGCAGCCGTCTTGGTCGACGCTGACGCAGACAGTCAGGCCATCAAGGCGGATGACAAACGTGCCCGTGCTCGAGGTCGCAGTGGAGATCTGCAATGCGGTAACCGCGTAGCCGGGCGGCGATGGTGGGCCGCCGTCAACGGATCGTCAACGCAGCCGACATTTTGCGCCTCTTCCTAGCCCCACCGCGGCAAGTAGTTGTATCTTGGGTATTCAGAGTGCTGCGCAGTTTCGTCTGTGCTATCGAAGCAAGTGTTGTTGGGTTGGGGGCTTCCGTATGGGCGATTTACTCGTGGAGCTAGTGCCGATACTGGGAACTGCCGGCTTGGCTATAGCAAGTGGCGCGGGTGGGGCAGCCCTCCTGGACCTCTATTGGAAGCCAAGACGCGCGAGGCAGCGAGCTGCAACGCTTTTATACGCAGAGATACTTCAGAATTCCCAGGTCATTCGGCTTCAGGCCGAGGCGAGGAAGAAGCTTCCCCGCAAGATCCCGTCGGACTTCCAGATGTGCCGACTCGGATGGGATACCGCGGGCGACGCACTGACGGAGTTGCCGACAGAGACAATCAAAGAAGTACTGCTCCTGTATAGCAGGTACGAGCATCTGAACGAGTGCGTCAGGCACTATGCAGAGGCTTTGCAGCAGTACGAAGCCACTGGGCCCGGCAATGAGCGAAGGGACAAGCTTAGCAAGTTCCTAAACACCACTGTCGACGTATTCAATACGGGGATGGACGCGGCATTTGACCAAGCTATGAAGGTACTACCCGAGCTTATTAAGCTTGGGGGAATCAAGGAGAAGCCAACAGACCCGCGCGACTATGAGAAGGACGTCGAGCAGTTGTTTGCTGAGCGCGCAAAGCGGATCGCTGCTCTGGAGGCGATGGACGAACGATAACGGCTCGGGGTGCGGCCTAGTAGCAGCCAGCGGGCACAGCCAGGCCAAAGGACCATTGATAAGATGGCAATGAACTACGAAGAGCTGGACCAGACGACCCGCGAGCACATGCTCGCCGAGTTCGACGCCGAGCAGCAGAGTGCAGACCCGTATAGGAGCAAGGCCCTGTCGGCGGCGGGCCTGGAGGTGTTCCCCGGGCTCATGCGTCAGGCGATCGAGGCCGGCAGCGAGGAGACCTTATTCCAGGCGCTGAACGATCCCGAATACTGGGATCCCACGGAAGAGTACGTCCGCGGCGGGGTCCTGAGGACCAGGAACCGAAACGCACGCCAGGCCGCCGAGCACGAGGGGCTAATCGTGTCCGTACGGGAGGTCTACGACGGCCACCGCGCCCGGTACTGGCCGGAGCCCGGGAACGCGGATGCGTTCTCTATTCCCTTCGGCCCCGGGTGCCACCACGTCATTCGTAGGGTCGCGTGATTCGAGGCGCGAGGAACCGTCCAGGCTGAAAGGCCGGTCTGCCAGGCAGCTGCGAGTATTCAGTTGAGCGCCGAACTCCACAGAGCCCTGGCCGACGAGTCCGCCAGGGTCGAAGAAGACTCCCTTCACTCGGCGCGCGGCCACTTCGAAGCGGCGCGGGGGTGGAGGAGGGTCCATTACTATATCGGCGCGCCCGCCGCAGTCCTAGCGGCAGTAGCCGGGGCGTCGGTTGTTGCGGACCAACCGGTGGTTGCCGCCTTCGCTGCAATTGTTGTAACGGCTCTGACGGCGCTTCAGACCTTTCTGAACCCGAGCGAGCACTCCCGCCAGCACCACTCCGCCGGTACCCAATTCAACTCGGTGAGGCACCGCGCCCGCATGTTTCGCACGATCGATCTGGAAAGCAGCGCGCCGGTGACGGAGCTGCAGGCCTGCCTCACGGACATTGCGGAGAGGCGCGACCAGCTGAACGCGAGCAGCCCACCGATACCCCGTCGGGCCTACGAGAGGGGCCGTCGGAGTATCCTGTCGGGCGAGGCCAGCTATGCAATTGACGTAGAATCCGCGGCTAAGCCCTTGCCCACCCCGCCTAATGAGAGCGGCGATGCCTCCCAGCCAGGTGAGTGAGAGGTTCCAGAGGTTGCTGGCCCGGATCGAGCCCACGGACCGGGAACTCGAAAAGGCAACGCGCCGAGTAGGAGACATCCGCACTCGGCTTGAGAGGAATTTCGTTGTCAAGCGCTTCCTCACGGTCGGCAGCCATTGGAAGGGAACCGCTGTTCGCAGGTACAGCGACGTGGACGTCTTTGTGGTGATGAGCAGAGACGAGGCCAGGAAGTGGTCGCCAGAACTTGCATCGACCACACTCTTGAACCGGATTCGTAAAGACCTCAGGAAGAAATATACCCAAACCGCAGTGCGGAAGGACAAGCAGGCCGCTGTGGTGAGATTCGAGCAAGGGGCGCATGCGATTGATGTCGTACCGGCGATTTTCTAATCCTTCGAAGCACAGCCAAGCGCACCTGCCTACTTGATTCCCGACGGTCAGGGGGACTGGCTCATCACGGCGCCCGACATCCAGCGCAAGTACCTAGAGCAGGAACACGCCCGAAGCGGGCGCAAGCTGAAGTCGCTCGTGAAGATCTTGAAGTGGTGGAGCCAGTCGCGTACCGCGACACATCCCTTGACTTCCCTCTATATCGAGCACTTCCTTGCCTGGTGCCAGATACCGGTGTCCTACACGTATCAAGAGGCCCTTGCATTCTGCTTCGGGATGCTGGCGAAGCACAGGTGCCCTCGAATCGAGGATCCAATGGGCGTCTCAGACGAACCATTTCGGGCAGCCCGTACGACTACGCAGATTCGAGCCATTACCCGGGCCGCGGAGCAAAGCTTCGCTCGCGCGAATCGTGCAATCGGGCAGGAAGCCAAGGGTAACTGGCGAACAGCGCTGCAGGCCTGGTCCCTGGTTTTCAATCGGCGATTCCCATAGTTAGCCAGCGACAGGAAAGGGCCCCACAGGCTGGTACGGCTTGGTCTGGCCGCACGTGACGCACTCTGAATTGTCAATCTTCTCGCGGGTGACATTCACGCGCCCAAGGAGTACCGCGCACTCGACGACGGACATCATCACCTCGCCGCCGCGCTCACGCTGAACGGTAGCGCCCATCACATCGGACGCGGAAGGCTGCTTCCGTGTCTGATAGGCCCGGGTCCATCCCGTCACCTTGAGTGTGCCCCCTGTGTGCCCCCACCAGCACCAGAAACAGCCAAGTGTGCCCGGCAGGGGCCGGTGGTTCACATCACCAGAAAGCGTGTAGTCGTGTGGGTTATTCTGGTGGTGGTTGGTGATGGTCGGCTATGGTGATGGGTATCAGTCGCACTTAAAATCCC
>JABAHQ010002589.1_pt1 | contig 19652 bp, 16 predicted proteins | sample 7062091 | NCBI WGS metagenome assembly JABAHQ01 (sample SAMN14534359, study PRJNA622989) | marine sediment metagenome | biome: marine biome [ENVO:00000428]; feature: marine pelagic biome [ENVO:01000023]; material: deep marine sediment [ENVO:00002113] | place: India: Gulf of Kutch | collected...
TGTTCCGCGAGTGGGCCAGGCACCACGTCCCCGGTTTGTGGGTGCTTTTCAGACTAGCTTCGATGATGCGACGCAATAACGCTTCCAGACGGAGCAACTCTGCTTGCGACAGTGGGACTTCTGTAGTTGTGAACATCTTGGCCTGTCTTTCTCGCATCCGCAAGAGGACAGCACGCCCGGCTTCAGTCAGGTAGTAAGCCTCTCCCAGCCGGTCCAGCCATTGTTCGCCCGCTAAGAGTTCCAATAACGCCTGGACAATCCGCTCGGAAGCATAAACATCTCGCACCCGTAAATTTTCCACAGTCAGGGGATCCGGATCGAACTCGGCCGCCTGGACCATAAACCAGCCGGGGCTTTCAGCCAGCCCTGCTCGGATTTGGAATATAACTGGAGGTGGTTCCAGTTCCTCTGCCAGGCGAACTCGGGCGGCCTGCATGGCCCCATAGAGTGCCCCCTGGGTTTCCATCAAGAAGTCGTAGAATTCGGCGTTCATCTATCTAACTTTCCTCCTCGCTCTGTTGGCTTTGTTGGATTGCGCATGGTAATACGCCGGCAACGTCTGAAAGGTTCAGAGAAGAGGTATCCTCTCCCCCTCTCCTCTTTTTCGTTATCGCCTCACAGCAGACTCACCGGGTCGATATCCACCTGCCAACCCAATGGCAGTGGGATCGGCCCCAAAACCTTGGCCGGATCTGGCGCGTGAACAATGATTTGCCAACGGTATTTAGTACGTAGGCGCTGTACATAAGCTGGAGCCGGGCCGATGATCTCAACCGAGGGGAATCCTTGCTGTTCGACCCAAAGACGCAGGCGATTGGCCATGTCTTCGGCTGTCCGCCACGATTTCTCATAGCCACTGCCGCTATAGCGCAATCGAGCGAGCCTTTTGAAGGGAGGATAGCCCTGCTCATAACGAAAGCGTAGTTCTTCGTTGTAAAAGCCAAGGTAGTCGTGCCCACTGGCGGCGACGATGGCGGGTTGATCGGGGGTATAGGTTTGGATGATCACCCTGCCCCCCAGTGGGCTACGTCCTGCGCGACCGGCTACCTGCATTAACACCTGGAAAGTTCGTTCCGCAGAGCGAAAATCGGGCAAATAGAGAGCCGTATCAGCGGAGATAACGCCAACTAGCGTAACTAAAGGCAGGTCAAGTCCCTTGGCGACCATCTGGGTACCGACCATGACATTGGCCCGCCCTTCGATGAATTGTTGCAGGAAAGTGTAGTGACTGCCTGTCCGGCGGGTTGTATCCTGGTCGAAGCGGATGGGACGTGCCTCAGGGAACATGCGGCGCAAAGTATCCTCGACCCGTTCTGTTCCCAACCCAAAGTAGCGAATACGGGAGCGGTTACAAATGGGACAGGCCTCGGGGATGGGTTCGCGATAACCACAGTAGTGACAGGCCAGGAGTTCAGTGGGGGCGTGATAGGTCAGTGTTGTATCGCAGCGGGGGCAGGCCATTACATAGCCACAATCACGACAGTTGACGAAAGTCGCGGTACCCCGCCGGTTGAGGAATAAAATCACCTGTTCGCCCGCCTCGAGGGTCTCGTGGATAGCTCGTGTCAGAGCCCGGCTAAAAATGGAACGGTTGCCAGCTTGTAACTCCTCCCGTAAATCCACTATCTCGACCGGGGGCAACGGTAAAGTAATGAAGTCTGCCGAGTAGCTAGTAACAGCCGCCGGTACTTTAGTTTGCCGCTTCATTAGTGACGCCTGGACGGCCAGATGTTTTTTGTGAGCCAAAATACGGTTGGGCAAGCTAAGAAGATGGTATTCACCCCGTTGAGCCTTGCGATAAGAGATAACGTCGGGGGTAGCACTGCCCATAATGACCGGGATATCGTTGAGGCGGGCATATTCGGTGGCCACTTCACGGGCGTGGAAGGTCGGGGTGCGTTCTTGTTTATAGGCCGGTTCGTGTTCTTCGTCAATGATGATCAGGCCCAGCTTTTGGACGGGGGCAAAGAGGGCTGAACGAGGGCCGACTACGATAGATAATTCGCCAGATCGTACTCGCTCCCAGGTATCAAAACGCTCCCCTGGCGAGAGGGACGAATGCCACAAGGCAACTTGCTCCGGAAACCGGGCCTGAACCCGCTCAACGATTTGGGTGGCCAACATCACCTCTGGCACCAGAAAAATAACCCCCTTACCTTCTTTAAGAACCAGATCAATAGCTCGTAAATAGATTTCCGTTTTTCCAGAGCCGGTAACCCCATGAATCAAATAGGGTTTGTAGTGTCGAGCCAGGGTGGTCCGTATCACCTCAAAAATGGCTGCCTGTTCATCGGTCAGAGATGGCGGCGTGCTGGTGGTAAAAGTTCGTTCGGCTAATGGGTCACGCCAGCGACGGGCCTCATCGATGGCGATAAGGCCGGCTTCGGCCAGATCCTGAAGGGTCTTGGCTGTGGCCTCGGTCTGGACATAAATCCAGCCGACCCAGACGGGGCCTTCTTCAGCGGCCAGGAGGTTTAACACAGCGGCATGGCGCGTTGTTCCCCGCAACTCAACTACAGCAGTTGGAATGCGGTCATGAGGGAGGTTTAATGCTACGCGCGCTGGTTCTTCAATGGTTGTAATTAACCCGGCCTCTAGCATTTCACGTAATGATGACGTGATTAAATCGAAGTCGGCCCGAGGTAGGGGAGTATTTGCTTCTTCCAGTTTTACCAGAGCCTTTTTTTGCTCCGGGTTTAGAGTGTCTGGCTCAGGGGGGGCCTGTGGTGGAATGGCCACCAGAGTCTGCTTGGGATGTACCTCGAGCCATCCTTTCTTCTCCAGAGCCTTGAGCGGACTCATCGTACAGCCGACTGATTGCAGCACGGACTCAACCGGTGGCAGCGGGTCGTCGAGTTCGGCCAAATGGAGTAAAATATTAGCTTGTTTAGAAGCACGTCCCAGACCTAACAGCGAGTCATCAATTTCGTCGGGGGGGATGAGTAATTCGACGGTGCGTTCAATCCGGGGGCCAACTTTGGGGGGGGATAGGGTAGCCCGTTTGCGGACCAGCCCCTGCTTTAGCAGACCATCAACGACGTTAGCCTCTAAGTTTTCCAGAGGCGTGGCCTTTTTTTGTTGCAAGTGAAGATAAAGTGCCCGCTCCAGAGGGGTTAAATCAGGGGGAAGCGGAACATCAGGGATTGCCTCGACCACCGTTATAGGCTGGCGATCAGCGCCGGGTGGGAGGAAGAGGTTAATACAAATAGGTAAAGGAGCCAGGTATTCTTGGGCCAGCCAGCGGGCCAGGGTGAGCTGGGCTGGGGTGAGCACTGGCTGGGGGTCGAGAAGCGACTGGATTGGGCGCGTCTTTTTAACGGGAGACTCATTATCCAGGGCTACTACGACTCCCTGTAACACTCGATGTCGAAAGGGGACGGCAACGAGATGACCCGGCTTGAGTTGATCCTTTAAGGGTGAAGGGATGTGGTAGTGAAAGGTCTTGAGACGGGTTTCGGCTTGTTCATGGACCTCAACCCGCGCTATATCATCTTGAGTGATCTCTCGATAACGGATGAGCCGTTGATTGACCACCACTTCAGCATAGTCATACATAGTAAAAAAACAGTGTGATCAGGGATCGATTATATTTTCGTCTGTTGACTGCCCTTTGCTATCTACTGTAAGGCCAGGAAAGTTCCCGTAACTAATATACCAATGGCTACAAATGATACCCACACTTGGGACCAAATAGATGTGTCGTCAACAAGGCGGAGACTGCTGGTATACTGATCCACAATTTTGTAAACAGGAGCCATGGCGTAGCCAAGCAACGCCCCGGAAACAAGACCGCCCATATGGGCGAAGTTATCAATACCAGGTGCGGAAAGACCAAGAAAAATGTTAATGCCAATAATAAACAGCGTGTTCGTTAGCCCACTCCGTCCTATGTCGCCCAGCATATCTTTATATCTGTAAAAATAGACGAGCTGCATGCCAATGAGGCCGAAGATAGCTCCGCTGGCCCCTGCAGACAAATCAGCCCGGCTGAAGACAAAGCTGATTAGACTGCCAAAGAGGCCAGCCAGGATATAAATGATGATAAAACGGGCGGGACCATATAGGCGCTCCATTTGCCGGCCAAAAATTGAGAGCGCGTAAGCATTAAAGAATAGATGTATAAAACCGATATGCAGGAACATGGCGGTGAAAAAGCGCCAGACTTGCCCTTCTTCTATCAGAGGGTGGAAATTAGCCCCCATCAAGATTAGTACCAGGCTGTTAGTAGAGCCCCCGGCAAAGTCTCCAGGCGTTAAACCGTTGTACTCCGAGGGAAGATAAGGCAAAATAAAGCCGACAAAAAAAGGCAAAGTTTGTTCAATGATAAACACGACGATAATCAACCCCAGCAGCACGTACGTCCAAAATATAGGATGAAGTGGCAAGGGCAATCTCCGCCGGTGCGGCTCTGAGTCTTGAGGGGGTTCAGCAGAGGGTTGTGTGTCAGGTCTGGGTTGATCAGGATCATAAAAGCTCATAGGTTAATCTCTCGTTGGCGAACACGGCACTTTTCGGCTTTGATAATGGCGGCGATCGTGGCGCAGGTTTCATCGAGTTTGCCATTGCTGTTGACGACCAGATAGTCAAACAAATCCAGGCGTTTTTGTTCCTGGCGCGCTGTCGCGATGCGTAGAGCCAGTTGATCCTCCGGCTCTGTTTTGCGCTCACGGAGGCGTTCAACGAGGGCTTCTTCAGACTCGGCGGAGAGATAGATGAAGATCGCCTCCGGGACAATGCGACGAAGTGTAGTTGCCCCCTGGACATCGATGCGCATAATTACATCCTGACCGCTGGACAGGGCGCGGCGAACTTGTTCTTTAGGAATACCTTTATAATCCCCATAAACAACAGCGTGTTCTAACAGTTCATCTTGTTCAATCATTTTGGCAAATTCAGCCTTGCTGACAAAGAAATAATCTACCCCATCAACTTCGCCTTCCCGCCTGGGGCGGGTGTTAGCTGTGACCACAAAGTAGAAAGGGTAGCCTAATTCTTGCATCCGCTTCAAAGTTACATCCTTCCCCACCCCCGACGGCCCTGAAATGACTACCATAACCGGTTTTTCTTCGCGGGTGTAGGGATCAATGTATTCCGTTTCGGTCATCTACTTCTCCTTATTAGCAATAGTAAGGTGCAATAGATTAAACTGATATCCTACCTGACGAATGAGAGATTTGCAATTTCGGCCAGGAGACAGTACGACTTCCATTGTTTATGATAACTATCTATTATGATACCATTAATGATAGCCAATGACTATAATAAATTGGTAGGATTAGCAAAAAGGTTGTTCACAAGTACTGGTGTCTATTATCTGCAAACTGATAGCCCACTTAGGTTGCTCAAATAGAATATCTGGCCCCCAAATTGACCGCCACAGTTTCTAAGGCTGTTGTGTTTTGTTAGTCATAAACTTTATGGTAAAATCCGTTAATCTTGGGGACAGAAATAGCGGAAGATAAACACGTTCTTTTTCTTTAATATGTCGGGGATAGTGGCTCATTCGAGTAACTTCGACCGATGGTAGGCATAGGATTTTCGGTGAGTATAATTCCCTGATAGCAATATCTCCTGGACACAGCAAAGCCCGGTCTTGTAAGCGGCTTTGCTGTGTGTTGTTTGTCTTGATATGTTAGTTTACACAAGGAAGGAAAGATGCCGATTTATGAATATGGTTGTTATGACTGTAGAAAGCGGGTAAATATTTTTTGGCGTAGTTTCGCCCAGGCAGAAAGTGGCACACCTAAATGTCCACGTTGTGGCGGTACGAATCTCAAGCGATTGGTATCGCGGGTGGCGGTCGTTCGATCAGAGGAGAGCCGGTTGGAGTCTCTGGCTGACCCTTCCAACCTGGCCGGTTTGGACGAAGATGATCCCAAATCGCTGGCCAAATTTATGCGTCAAATGGGGCAAGAAGTCGGCGAAGATATGGGGCCGGAGTTCGATGAGGTGCTCAATCGCCTGGAGGCAGGCCAATCACCGGAGGATATTGAACGGGATATGCCCGATATGGCCGGCGGTGGTGGGATTGGCGGTGATGACAGTGACGACTGGTTTGACTAAGTCAATGTGCCAGCCTACAGGAGGGGGCGAGATGCGATGGGTGTGGAGATCAGACCGATTCGTGCGTTATTTGACCTCAAGCGGGTTGAGGATATTCAACGGACCATTTGGGGATTTCGAGAGACGGCTATCATTCCCTATACACAGATGATTACTGTGCAACACAATGGGGGGACATTGCTGGGGGCTTACGTTGACGGTGAATTAGTAGGCTTTGTTTATGGATATCTGGGCATGTCGGGAGGAACGCTTTATTTATTTTCCATGCGGGCGGGGATTTTGCCAGCTTACCAGTCTATGGGGCTCGGCACTAAATTAAAACTGGCCCAACGGGAGCAGATGCTGCGCAATGGCGTTGACCTGATCGTTTGGACCTATGATCCCCTGCTTGGCCCAAATGCTATGCTTAATCTTGAAAAATTAGGGGGAATTGCTCGGGCGTATGTGCGTGATATTTACGGCAGCGGTATTGATAACCCATTTCAGGCTGGCCTGTCCTTAGATCGCTTTTTGTTGGAATGGCATTTGTTGAGTGATCGAGTCAGGGAACGGATCGCGGGGAATTATCAGCAGCCAATGATACACGAATGGATCTATGAGAAGCAATACCGCCTGGTCAACTATGCCGATTGGGAGGGTGATTTGCCCCACGCTATTGATGCCGATTTGGAGCTAAATGACCCGGTGTTGTTGGTTCAAATCCCACCGAATATTAATGAGATTAAACGCCATGATTTATCAATTGCCAAGGAGTGGCGTAACATAACGCGCATAATCTTTGAAACTTACTTTCGTCGCGGTTATGTCGTTACAGGCTTTGCCAGGGCTAAAAAACCTAACGCGCCTAATATCTATAAGCTGGAAAAGAAATCTTTTCCGTCTCCCATTGATTATTTTTCCTGGGCCAAGGGGATAGAAGATCCTGATGAGCTTGACGAGGAAAATAGCCTTTGATCCAACATGTCTTTTTATCGCCACATTTAGATGATGTTCCTCTGTCCTGTGGGGGAACGTTAGCCTATCTTGTCGAAGATCAGGCCAATATTAAGGTGATCACTATTTTTGCGGGTATCCCTTCCCCTACTGACCCCGTATCTGATTTTGCCAATTATCAGCACCAGATGTGGGGTAATCCGCAGCAGGCTTATTATGCTCGCCGCGCCGAAGATATGGCCGCGCTGGCTTACTTCGGCCTGAAACCTATTTGGCTTGATTTTTTTGATTGTATTTACCGGGGTCAGCCCGACGAGGGAGAATGGTATTACAACTCAGATGAAGATATTTTTGGCTTCATTCACCCGGCTGAGCTTGACACAGTTGGGCCAATCGTCGAAAGGATTGCGGCCATAATTCGTTCGGAAGAGGAGCCGGGAGAGACGACTGTCTATGCGCCTCTGACCGTTGGTAACCATGTTGATCACCAACTAACTTTTTTGGCCGGACTTCATCTACTGAGGCGAGGCCATAAGATTTACTTTTATGAGGAATATCCATATGTGGACCGAGATCCGGCTTTCCTGGCCAAAGCGTTAAATGAGACAACGCCGGCCTTATTGCACAGGACAACGGATTTTATGAATAAATTTATCCCAAGCCCCCCGAAATTAGTGTGGCAAAGCATGATTAAAAGTTTTCCTCCTTCGGCCTTGGAACTGAAAATTAAAGCTATTGCCGCCTACAAAACCCAGCTTGAGGTCCTTTTTGGCGGCGAGGAAACGATGGTTCAGCGGGTGACTGAGTATGCTTATAGGGTTGGCCAAGGTGAGCCAGGTGAACGTTTCTGGTTCTTGAATTTATGACTGTTACCGAATACGATATGATGGCAGAAAAACCGCTAATTTTACTGACCAACGACGACGGGATTGACTCCCCTGGCTTATTAGCTGCTGCAGAAGCCGTCGTTTCTTTGGGCGATATCCTGATTGCCGCGCCTCATAATCAGCAAACGGGGGCCGGACGTAGTTTTATCAAGTTAACTGACCACAAAATCTACCGGCGTGAGATGGCTGTCGCTAATCAAACCGTCGCCGCTTACACCATTAAGGGAACACCAGCGCAGGTTATGGCGATTGCTTTGTTGGATTTGATGCCGCGTCCGGTGGATTTGGTTATAAGTGGCATTAATTTTGGGGCTAATGTTGGCAACGGGGTGACGATTTCCGGCACGGTTGGCGCAGCTTTAGAGGCTGCGTCGGCCGGCATTCCAGCCCTGGCCGTGAGTCTGGAAACACCGGTCGAGTACCATATCAGCCACTCAAGTGATATTAATTTCGGCGTTGCGGCTCACTTTACCCACTACTTTGCCGTGCGGACTTTACAAAGTTTGCCCCTCCCCTTTGACGTTGATGTCTTAAAGATTGATGTGCCTGCATCGGCCACTGTTGAAACGTCGTGGCGGATGACCACAGTTTCCCGGCAGCCATACAATCGCGCCCTACCTTCACCCCCGGAAGAAAGAGGGATTTGGGTGCGGCCGGGCTATGAACCTCACTTCGACAAAGAGCTTGTGGAGCGAGACTCAGACATTTGGGCTGTTGCTGTGGATAAAGTTGTCTCTGTCTCGCCCTTGAGTTTAGATTTAACCTCACGTGTCAGTTTGTCTGTCCTGAGGGGGCACCTTAACGGTTCAGAGGTGAAATAACATATGAATGCCAAAACAACGCCGGCAGATATTGCGGTTGATCTGAAAAAGGGTGAAGTCAGGTTAGTTTGGGCAGATGGGGTTACGAGCATCTTTACCCTCGATTTCTTACGGCAGGCTTGCCCCTGTGCTGCTTGTAACGCCTTACGCCAGCAAAGAAGCGCTGACCCCTTGCATATTTTGACCCCGGACCAGGCCAGCGCCAGCAGCGCTTTAGATCCAGAAAACCCGGTGCAACTTGTGGGCCAATACGGTCTACAATTCTTCTGGGCGGATGGGCACCGGACAGGGATTTATACCTATGAGTACTTACGGGAATTAGCGGAGAGGTAGTTTGTTTCTTTGGGGCGTGTTCATGTTATAATATATGGCCTGGGTCGAAAATATTTTTGGAGGAGAAGATGTCTAGATCAGGTTTGTCAGTTATAATTACCGGCTTTTTACTGATGTTGGCCCTCGCTGCATGTGGTCGAAGGGGAGAGCAGGCCCCGGAAGCACAATCGACGACCCGTCTGGAGGTTGTTGTCTTTGCTACCCCGACGGGGGCATCGGTCTCGCCGACTAAAACTCCGCTTCCTACGCCCAGACCCATTGAACCAATCGCCACGTCTACCCCAGCTATTGCTGCTTCATCAACGCCTACCCCTACCCCCGGCCCAACCCGGCCTGAAAACGAGAATCCCTTGACCGGCCTCATTGTCGACGATCCGGCTATTTTGAAGCGCAGGCCATTACAGGTGCGGATCGGCAACGACCCTCAAGCCCGACCCCAATTTAACCTCAGTCAGGCGGATATTGTGTACGAAGAGATCGTTGAATGGTGGATTACGCGGTTGACCGCCATCTATTACGGTCAAGCGCCGGAAATGGTGGGTCCTGTGCGCAGTGCCCGGCTTATTAACGGCCAACTAGCACAACAATATCAGGCTGCTTTGGTCAACTCTGGGGGAAGTGACGGGGTGCGTTGGGAGCTTTCGCAGTTGCCCATTGTTAACTTAGACGAATATTTTCATCCCAAACCCTATTCTTATCGGGAGGGAGAGCCGTGGCAGCGTCGCCTGGTGGTGAATGTGGCCGAAGCACATACTTATATGGACTCAAAGAACATGGATGGAGCAGTTAACTTGCGGGGTTTTGTCTTCGACCCCACGCCCGTCAACGGCAATCCCGCTGAGTCGATTTATATCGATTACCCGGCGGAGCCCAGTAAGGTTCTGTGGCGGTTTAACGCTGATACCGGTGAGTATGAACGTTATGAGGCCGGGGAACCGTTTATTGATGCGACTACCGAAAAAGTTATTTCCGTCCCCAACGTTATTATATATTTTGCCGAGCATAGCGAAACCGATATCGTCGAAGATAGCACCGGGGCCACCTCTGTGCGCATTAATATTAATGGTGAGGGGAAAGCCTTGATTTTCCGTGACCGGACTTTATTGGAGGGGCGCTGGCGTACCGATGGCTTTCAGACGCCGGAATTTATTGATTTTGAGGGGAAACCAATCCCCCTGCGTCCGGGCGGAAGTTGGATTCAGGTTGTGCCCACCGATTACGAGATTTTAGTCAACCAGATACCTGACAGTTTCTTCAGCTCTTAAATTTAGCTATCAGAAAAGGCCCTATGATGATCTAATAGGGCCTTTTTGACCAGCAGTTAGATTGGCGGCCGGGTCGCCCAGGATAATGTCTATCTGGGCTAAAGAACCAGTTAGATCCACTCAGTTTGTTTTTCTCCCTCAAGTTCAGGTTCATACTTGGCGGCTGGGCTTTCACTAACTGTATTCATTTTTCGATTTTGGACAAAATTGCGACGGATCAGCCAGGCCCCCACGCCAATGAAAATCAACGGCCAGAGTTTGTCCATGTATTCCGCAACCATAATAAGCAACCCAATTCCAATTAAGATTGAGGCCGGCCAAATCGCCCAGGAAGTGCCATCACTTTTGCGCCTGACCCATAACATCCCGAAGGTCAGCCCAAACCCGAGCATCAGGAAAGTTCCCTCAAAATCCCCACGAATGAAACGTTCTATAGCAACCATAAAGCCAATAGTGGTTAAAATGCCGGCCGGAATGGCCGCCCACCAGTGTTTATCCTGGCTAACATAAATGATCCAAAAGCCGAGCGCCAGGGCAAAGAGCATCAAGCTCCCCTCATCAACCCGGCGACCCAAGAAGGAGAAGGTCTGGTTGGCCAAAATGGCGGAGACGCCCAGCAGGGCCGAGCTGGGTAAGAGAATCCACCAATGTTTGTGGTTTTGGATATAAAAGCGGAAGCCATAGAGAGCGGCCAGGCCGAACACCAGAGCTATGAAAAATTCAGGATTTTCGAAGGTAACCAGAAGGGCGACGAAGGTAAAGAGACCGGCCGGGATGATGGCCCACTTTTGCCGGCGCTCGGTGACAAAAATGATCCAAAATGCCAGGGCGAAGGCAAACATCATGAAGCTTACTTCGTCTACATTGCGGCTCAAAGAGGGAAAAGTATCAATAAGGAAGAAGCCGGAAAGCCCTAATAGCAGACCGCCAGGAATGAGCGCCCACCAATTTCGTCTGTTTTGCGCATAAAAGCCGATGCTTACAAAAGCACCCAGCCCGAACATAGCAGACAGGAAAAGCTCGGTTACGTCTCCTAAGATGTTCAATGTATCTAGAAGCAGTAAAAAGCCGAGTAGAATGAGCATGATACTTAAAACGGTACTCCAGAATGTACCTTGCTTATGCTGAGTCATCGGTCCTTGATCCTTTCAATTTTGCCGAGGGATTTGTGGGGCAAAAGCCGACCCGGCGTTAATTCTCAAGCTACCATACAATACGTAGACGCCGGCCAAAGGTTGCAAAATCGACGGGCCAAGGTTGCATATCTTTACCTGCTGACAGCTTATAGAGAAACCAAGTGTTGACAAACTTCCCGGAAGCTCCATCCTCGACTTTAGGCAAAAGTGCTTATGATTTAGCAAATTTGGTTTATTTTGAGGTACCTGCGGAGCTTCCGGGAGGTTAAACGCCTTCCTGACAGCTCAGATGTCTTTTTGCAAGATAGACTCTAGATAGGCTGTGGAGACGCGCCGGGTTGCCTGTATCTGGCGGCGCTTTTTCAGCCAGCGAGGAATGTTCAGCAGCCCGGCCAATTGCCCGCGCAGGCGAGCCCGAGCCGCCTGACCGCGCCAGGCCCGCAAGGCTTCAAAAGCAATTTTCAACTGGGCTTTAACAATTTTGGGGAAATGCTTGCGCCAGACGATGTCCGGTACGCTTTTAACCAGGACCAGGATTGTATTTCGTCCCGTATAGTAGCTGGCCAATGCGCCGCCACCGGTGGCGCTAAGGTGGTGATAGATAATCGCATCAGGGACGAAGACACAACGATAGCCGGCTAACTGGGCGCGCCAGTTTAAGTCAACATCCTCACAGTACATGAACAGGTCTTCGTCAAACAGACCGATGTCATCCAGCATCGCCCGCCTGTAAGCGGCGGCCCCGCCACAGCCGCCGAAAATAAAGGTGTCCTGATCAAATTGACCAATATCTTTTTGCCAGACCCCCCGATTGACGGGCAGGCCATCCACGCCGAAGGCATCTCCGGCGCTGTGCAGGAGATGCCGCTGGTCAAAGAGACGCATTTTACTGGCCGCCATGCCCGCCTGGGGATAAGCCTCAAGCGCGTTGGCCAAAGCTTCGGCCCACTGGGCCTCGGCTTCTGTGTCATTATTGAGGGAGATAATGATCTCTCCCCCGGCGTGTTGGACGCCTTGATTGATCGCGCCGGCCAAGCCCCGATTTTGTTTGGATTGAATAATTTTGACCCAGGGGTAGTTTTGTTGGGTTAAAGAAATCGATTCGTCGCTTGAGCCATCATCGACCAGGATAACTTCCAGATTCGGATAAGTTTGCCTTTTAAGGGCTTCAAAACAGGCGGGCAAATATTTTGCGCCGTTGTAGTTGGGGATAATGATGGAAAGTTTTTTGGCCAAAGGACCGTCCCGTTCGCTCTATAGGGTCAAGGATCATACGCCCAACGCTTCACGGACCTTTTCGAAGAAGCTTTTTTCGCGCTGGGGGACGACTTCTCTGTCGAGCGTTTTACCCAGTTCGGTCAGCAGTTCTTTTTGGTCTTTGGTCAGATTAGTGGGGGTACGGACCTGAATGGTCACAATCAGGTCTCCGCGGCCGACGCTACTACCATCACGGCGTAGTTTAGGCACACCATGACCCCGCAAGGTTAGCGTATCACCCGTTTGTGTCCCCGACGGGATCGTTTTCTTCTCCGTTTCCTCTAGAGTCGGAATTTCGACCTCATCGCCCAAAGCTGCTTGGGCGATATTGATAATTAATTCCAGGTGAATGTTGTGCTCCAGACGGCGGAAATAAGGATGAGGTTTGACGTGGATAACCACGTATAAATTTCCGGGCGGTCCGCCCCGAGCGCCAGCCTCCCCTTCGCCAGCCAGGCGAATCTGATTGCCGGTATCAACACCGGCCGGGATTCTGATGTTTAACTTCTTGTTTTGGGTAACCTGTCCCTGACCGGAGCAGGCGGGACAAGGGTTCGTGATAATTTGGCCGCTACCACCACAACGGCTACAAGTAACAATATTGATAAAAAAGCCAGCCTGCCGCCTTACCTCGCCTGTGCCGTTACAGTCTGGACAGCGTAAGGGACGAGAGCCAGGCGCAGACCCATCACCCCCACACTCATCGCAGCGTTCCTGGCGTAAAATTTCGATTTGCTTTTCGGTGCCAAAGATGGCCTCTTCGAATTCAAGGGGCAGGTCATAACGCAAATCGGCGCCACGGCGAGGACCGGTTCTGCTGCGGCGAGTACCGGTGCTAAAGCCAAAGCCGCCAAAAACTTCCTCGAATATCTCAAAAGGATCACGGAAGCCGCCAAAGCCGCCAAAGCCGCCAAAGCCACTTGAAGCCGCACCCCCTAAACCGGCATGACCATAACGGTCATAGATGGACCGTTTTTCGTCATCTGCCAAAACTTCGTAGGCTTCGTTAACCTCTTTAAATTTCTCCTCCGCCTCAGGTTCCTGGCTAACATCTGGATGGTATTTGCGAGCCATAGCGCGGTAGGCTTTTTTGATTTCAGAGGTACTGGCGTTGCGGTTTATCCCCAGTACGTCATAATAATCACGTTTTTCGCTCATAAGATCTCTCAGTTACAGCTAAATTTTAACTATTAGGATGCCTCTTCAAATTGCCCTTCGATAACATCTTCATCAGAGTCGCCAGATTTTGGCTCATTGTTCCCGGATGCTGCTTCGGAAGCCGGTTCCTGTTGATACATTTGCTGGCCAGCTTGTTGTAGGACCTGGCTCAAGGTATCGGAGGCGCTACCAATGGCCTCGATGTCGCTTCCTGCCAGAGCTGTTCTGAGGTCGCCAATTTTCGCCTCGAGGTCTGACTTCAGGTTGCCGTCAAGCTTGTCTTCGTGTTCGGACAAAGTTTTTTCAGCCGCATGGGCCAGATTTTCGGCGTTATTGCGTGTCTCAATATCGGCTTTGCGTTTAGCGTCCGCTTCTTTAAATTGCTCAGCTTCATCTATCATACCTTGGATTTCAGCTTCAGACAAACCACTGTCGGGCATAATGCGCATGCTTTGGTCTCGATCGGTGGCTTTGTCTTTAGCAGTTACATTGAGGATGCCGTTTGCATCCACGTCAAAGGTAACTTCAATTTGCGGAACGCCTCTGGGGGCGGGCGGAATGCCGTCCAGAATGAATTTGCCCAGGCTTCGATTGCTGGCAACCATTGGACGCTCACCTTGCACGACGTGAATTTCCACCTGGGTCTGGTGGTCAGAGGCCGTGGAGAAGATTTGGCTCTTTTTGGTGGGAATGGTGGTATTGCGTTCGATCAGGGGGGTAGCCACCCCACCCAGGGTCTCAATACTCAAAGTGAGCGGAATAACGTCTAGCAGGAGGACATCCTTGACTTCACCGGCCAACACCCCGGCCTGAATAGCGGCCCCAATGGCGACCACCTCATCGGGATTGACCCCTTTATGCGGGTCTTTATTAAAGAGTTGACGAACCGCTTCCTGGACGGCCGGCATACGGGTTTGTCCGCCAACCAAAACGACATCTGTAATATCTGCGGTGTTGGACTTAGCGTCCTGTAGGGCGTTCTTGACGGGCGCCAGGGATTTTTGAATTAGTTCCTGGGTCAGTTGCTCAAATCTGGCCCGGGTGAGGTCCACGACCAGGTGTTTGGGGCCAGAGGCGTCAGCCGTAATATAGGGGAGGTTAATTTCCGTTTGCATGGTGGTCGATAGTTCGATTTTGGCTTTTTCAGCCGCTTCTTTCAAGCGCTGTAAAGCCTGCTTGTCTTGACGCAGATCGATGCCGTTTTCTTTTTGGAATTGATCGGCGACGTATTGAATAACCCGCTCGTCAAAATCATCCCCGCCCAACAACGTATCGCCATTGGTGGAGTGGACCTCAAAAACGCCGTCACTAACGTCAATAATTGAAATATCGAAAGTGCCCCCCCCCAGGTCATAGACGGCGATGTGCTCATCCTCTTTTTTATCCAGGCCATAAGCCAACGAGGAGGCGGTCGGTTCGTTGATGATGCGCAATACTTCCAAACCGGCAATGCGACCAGCATCTTTAGTGGCCTGGCGTTGGGTATCGTTGAAATAGGCCGGAACGGTGATAACGGCCTGGCTCACCGGTTCGCCCAGATAAGCCTCAGCATCGGCTTTAAGTTTTTGGAGAATCATGGCGCTGATTTCAGGGGGCGTATATTCTCGATCTCCCATGACGACTTTAACGTCGCCATTGGGCGCTTCTTTGACGGCGTAAGGGACCAACTTGATAACCCGCTGGACTTCGGGATCGTTAAACTTACGCCCCATGAAGCGCTTAATGGAAAAGATAGTATTTTGGGCATTGACCACCGCCTGACGTTTGGCTACCTGGCCGACCATGCGCTCGTCCGTTTTCGGGTTGACGGCCACCACTGAGGGCGTAATCCGACTCCCTTCTGCATTTGGGATGACAACTGGGTCCCCCCCCTCCATCACGGCCATGACTGAGTTGGTTGTCCCCAAATCAATTCCAATAATTTTGCCCATCGTGTGCTACTCCTTAAAGAGATTTGGTAAAATCAAAATAGGGTCAGGAAAGGCTATGGAAAGGTAACAAATTTAACTTCCGTACCTGAAGCCCTAAGTGCATTGAAAGAATTATATTATCTATTGGGCCACACGGACAAGTGCGGGGCGTAAAACCCGGCTGTCAAAGGTATAGCCTTTACGGACCTCGGCGATAATGGCATTTGTTTCGTGATCTGGACTCGATTCATGGGTCACGGCTTCATGTAAATTGGGGTCAAATTCGCCGTCGGTATCGATAGGTTGGATATTATTGTTTTCAAGAATTTTGAGCAATTTACGTTGGACTAGCTTGAAGCCTTCAACCCAACTTGCTTCCTGTTCACTTAGGGTATCTGGCACGTTTTGAAAAGCCAGGTCCAGATCATCCAGGACGGGCAAAATTTCCCGTATGATGTTGGCAGTGATGTCGACTCGAAGGCGTTGAACCTGTTCTGCTTGTCGTTTTTTATAATTTGCCAGGTCTGCAGCCGCGCGCTGCCAGCCTTCCAGGTTTTTGGCTGCTTCAGCTTGAGCTGCTGCCAGTTGTTCCTCTAAAGTTGGCTCAGACGGCGCTTCCTGATCTTCTGCTTCAGGAAGTGTCTCTTGTTGCTCGCTTATTTCAGCGGTAGCTTCTTCAGTTGAGGCTGGCGAGTCTGGGCCAACCTCTGTATCCTCTTCAGTAAGTGCTTTCTCGGCTACTTCGTTTGTAATTTCAGTATCTTTGATTTCTTGTGTCATAGCTCCGTGTAATCCTTTGTTATTTTCTCCTTTGTTTGTTCTCCTTAGATATCGCTGTCGGCTTCTCCCGTTGGCAAGCCATAGAGGGTAACTAGCAGGTCGCTCATCAAATATGATACGTAGCGCACAATTGAGACGGCTCGCCCGTAACGCATTCTAATTGGCCCCATCACCCCCAGGACGCCGGTCGCGCCATCGTCGATGCCGTAGCGCGATAGGACAATGCTAACTTGTGACAAATCATCCCAAATCCCTTCCCCCCCAATGATGATCTGCACGCCTCGCTCCTTAGCAGCCTGACCGACCAATTGCTCGACAAGCTGACGTTCTTCCAACACCCGGATCACTTGTTGTAAGACATCGTGATGGCTCCATTCTGTGTCCTGGATAATATGGAGCAAGCCATCGTGATACATATCGTTGGTCTCGCGCAAATTAAGGCGGTTCATGGTGTCAAGGACAACTTCACATACCCGGGCGGAAAGGCCACTCAAGCCGGGTTTGGTGGCTGTAACGGCGTTAACATCGGCATCAGCCCATAAATCGGTGAGATGGTGTGAAATAGAACGCAACTCCTCCTGGGTGTGAGGCATCTCCAAATTTAAGATTTGCTGCTTGATGGTCCCTTCTTTTAAAACCAGAATCAGCAAAGCCACCTGCTCATGGATAGAAATAAGCTCTACGTGCTTCAGTCGGCACTCTCTGATTTTAGGTGAGGTCACCCAAGAGGCGTTTCCGGTGGTGTGGGCCAGGACAGCGGCACTCAAACGCATCCACTGATCTAACTCCAGGCGGGCCTGGTGAAACTGATGTCGAATCATGAGCTGCTCATCGGCCGGTAATTCTGTTTCTCCCATGAGCTTTCGGACAAAGTAGCGATAACCAGCTTCAGTTGGTACGCGCCCGGCGGAGGTATAAGGCTGGGCAATGTAACCTCGTTGCTCCAGCACGACCATCTCATTACGTACTGTAGCCGAACTCACACCCAGATTGTAGTTCTTAACCAGCGTGTTAGAACCAACGGGTTGGCCAGTATGAATATACTCCCGAATGATAATTTTCAAAATTTGTTGTTGTCGTTTTGTTATCGATTCCATAGCTCTTTATAATTTAGCACTCGATAGGAACGAGTGCTAAACTTAACGAAAAAATGATACCACGAAGCCCATAGCCTGTCAAACGAATAGTTTCTATTGAACTCGGAGAAGATAACCATAAGCGTTCAGCGAGTAGCCCAGAAACCCGGTTTTTGACCCTTTACCAGCATGGGCACACCAGTCAGCAGATGCTTTTCAGGGGCAAAATGCATCCCCTGAGCGAAAAACCGGGTTTCTTTACCCCCTGAACGGTACTGATAACCTGCTAGAACTTGGCTCACTTCCTGTTCTCGCATACAATGAAAGAAGGTTTAGGGGATCCAATTTTCGAGGTACACCCTCGTACCGAACGGAGCCACCCCTCAATTTTGGATCTAGCGAGACTGTTCATAGTGGTTTACCCTGTTCATGACCTGTAACTATTCACCTCTCTGTCACGCATGCGTGAGGCGCGAAGCGACGAAGAATCCCCGATTCACCAGGGGCTGAGACTCTGAGGCGGAGCGAAGCGAAGCCGAAGAGTGACAAGATAAATAGTTACCCGTAACCCACTGTCAAAAATTCGAATAAATTCAAAGGGTGCTTATATGAGTAGTTTTGTTATCGAAGGCAGACAACCCCTGAAAGGGGTATACGTTCCCAGTGGTAATAAAAATGCTGCTTTTCCAGCTTTGTCGGCGGCCATTCTGACCGATGAACCGGTTACAATTCACAACATCCCTGATATCGGCGATATCAAGACCATGTTGGCTATTCTGGAAGACCTGGGCGTTGAGGTGACCCAGCATTCTCAACACAGTGTGACGGTCAGGGCGGGTAAAATTGACAAAATGACGCCCGATCCAGACCTGTTCAGCCAAATTCGGGGGGCCTTGGTGTTGATGGGGTCTATGTTGGCGCGGGAGGGAAAGATTACGCTCTGCGCGCCGGGGGGAGATAAGATTGGACGCCGGCGCATTGATACACATTTATTGGCTTTGGAGGCGCTGGGGGCAACTATGACCTACAACGGGGAATTCACCTTGACGGCCAGGTGTTTGAAAGGGGCTGACCATTTACTGGATGAAGCCAGCGTTACTGCTACCGAAAATGCGATTTTGGCGGCTGTAACTGCGCAAGGCGTATCCAGGTTACACAATGCCGCCTCAGAGCCGCATGTCCAGGAATTATGCCTGATGCTCAATCAAATGGGGGCCAAAATCGAGGGGATTGGTTCTAACGTATTGACCATTCATGGGGTTGAGCGGCTGCATGGCACAGAGTTTACCCTGGGGTCGGATTATATGGAGGTGGGAAGTATCATCGGCCTGGCCGCTGTGACCAGGAGTGAAATTTTAATAAAAAATGCGGGCATGCGCCACTTGCGGATGACCTTACTGGTGTTTGACCGGTTGGGGGTGAAACCGACCGTTCAGGGGGATGACTTACTGATTTCGACCGAGCAGCCTCTGGTCGTTACCCCCGACATCGGCGGTATGATCCCGAAAATTGAGGATGCGCCCTGGCCTGGTTTTCCGGCGGATTTAATGAGTACCGCCCTGGTTATGGCGACGCAGGCTGATGGGACAACTCTGATCCATGAGAAAATGTTTGATGGGCGGCTTTATTTTGTCGATAAGCTTATTAGCATGGGGGCGCGAATTGTATTATGTGACCCCCACCGGGCGGTGGTGCAAGGCCCAAGTACCCTGCGGGCCGAGCCGGGGGGCATCTCCAGCCCCGATATCCGGGCGGGGATGGCCCTGGTTATTGCCGCATTGGCGGCCAAAGGGATCTCGACAATCCACAACATCCGCCAGATCGATCGAGGCTACGAGTGTATCGAAGAAAAATTGTGTGCCCTGGGGGCCAAAATTAAGCGTATAAATTAACAACGCTTAACCGATGATGGGTTATGCACTTAGGAGTGTGACCTAAATAAGTTACTCATTTAGCCGCTTCGCCGTGAAACGTGAAGCGTGAAACGTGAAACGTGAGGGGTTTTGGCCGCATGCGAAATCTTCACGTTTCAC
>JABAHQ010003986.1_pt2 | contig 19634 bp, 19 predicted proteins | sample 7062091 | NCBI WGS metagenome assembly JABAHQ01 (sample SAMN14534359, study PRJNA622989) | marine sediment metagenome | biome: marine biome [ENVO:00000428]; feature: marine pelagic biome [ENVO:01000023]; material: deep marine sediment [ENVO:00002113] | place: India: Gulf of Kutch | collected...
GTGAATCAGGTACTTGAATCCAAGACCCTGGAGCGGCTTTTGCGTGAAAGCCGGTACTAGGCCGGGCGGGCCGCCTCGAGCAGCGCGCGCACCTCGGCCTCGCCGCCGGCAAAGGCCCCGGCGCGCTCGAGCGCGCGCGTGGCCAGCGCCGCCGCGAAACGCCCGGCCGCCTCGACGTCGTCCGAGCTCGAGCGGTGGAACAGGTAGCCGGCGAGGTAGCTGTCGCCGCACCCCGTACGGTCGACCAGGGCCCGCGGCGCGAACGCGGGGATGCGCACCACGCGCCCGCCGGCGCAGACGAGCGAGCCCGCGCGGCCCAGGGTCACCAGCACCTCCTCGGGCCCGAGCGCGGCGAGCGCCCGCGCCGCGCGCTCGGGATCCGGCTCGCCGGTGAGGATCCGCGCCTCGGCCAGGTCGGCCTTCGCGAGCGCAACCAGGGCGAGCCCTCGCCGCTTCTCGGGCCAGTCGGCGGCGCGGACCTCGCCGTCGTCGAGCCGCCGCGTGAAGCCCTGCACGTCGAGCGCGACCCGGCTGCCGAGGGCCGCGGCCGCGGCCAGGAACTCGAGGCTCATGTCGGTGCTGGTCAGCGGGCCGAGGAGGACCGCGCGGGCCTCGATCCCGGCCAGGTCGCCCGGCTCGAAGGGCGCGGCGACGGCGCCGACCACCTGGCGCCGGCAGCCCAGATCCGGGCCGCTGTAGAGGTTCTGGAAGCGGCTGGTCGCCGGGCTCGCCCGGCAGTGGATCGCGGCCCCGGCCGCGGCGAGCGGCGCCAGGAGCTCCGCGGCGTCGGCCGCGGCCAGCTTGGTGAGGACCCCGGTGTCGAGGCCGAGGCTGGCCAGCGCGATGCCGGCATAGTGCGCAACGCCCCCGGGCTGGGTCTTCGCCGCCTCGCCCGGCACGGCAACGAGGTCGCGGGTGAGGTGGCCGATGACACAGATATCGTGCACGCTCATGGCTTCGCCGCGGGCGGCCGGTGCGGCGCTTGCGGACCCGTCACGCCGAGCGACCGATCACGAGCATGACGTTCTCGTCGTGCCAGACGATCCTCGAGCAGTCGTCCACGTGGCGGCGCAGGTCCGCCTCGAAGGCGGCGCAGGCCCGCTCGAACTCCGCCTCGTCGTACAGCGAGAAGGTCGAGTAGTGCCGGCCCCGCGCCTGGTCCACAAGCCGCTCCAGGCTGGCGCACCGCTCGAAGCGGAAGGTCTTCGTCGCCGCGAGGCTCAGCCCCGCGGCCTGCGCGACCCAGGCCTCCATGTCGGCCAGCGCGAACAGACGGGTCTCGCGCTCGCAGAAACCGGGAAAGAACCGGCCCCAGATCGAGCGCGCGTTCTGCTCCGGCGTGCGGGTGTAGATGAAGATGCGGCCGTCCTCGCGCAGCGCGCGGCCGGCCGCGGCGATGAACACCGGAAAGTCGAAGTGATGCACGGCGTTGAAGGTGAAGACCGCATCGAGCCGCCGCTCGCCCAGGTCCAGGTCCGCGGCGCCGCAGACCCGCGTTTCGAAGCGCCGGATTCGCGCCTTGCCGAGCCGCTCGGACAGTTTGGCGAGCATGTCGGGATTGATGTCGACGCAGCTCAGGTGGAGGTTCGGGAGGAACTCGAACAGCAGCAGGTCGTAGCGGCCGTCGCCGCAGCCGACGTCGGCCGCCCTGATCTCGGCGCGGCCGGCCAGCGCCTCGCGAATGAACCGGACCGGGGCCTCGTCGGTGGTCCGCACGCTGGCGTAGTGCGACGCCACGCGAGAGAAATGGTCGAACATGTCCTCTCGACTGCTCATCCGATCGCACCCTGACGACACCCCCTGCCCGGGCGCGCGACCACCGGCCCGCGCCGCAGGCAACCCGGGCCTCAGGAGACCCGCTCCTCGGCCTCGCCGCCCGCCGCTTCCTCGACCATCGACGGCAGGCTCGAGCGCAGCGGCTCGAAGCGTATGCGCATGTCCGGATCCACGGCGAACACCGTGCCGTCGGGCACGCGCAGCCAGCGCTCGTGGGTGATCGGCTCGGACGCGACCTCCACGGCGCGATACTCCTGCCTCGGGTCGTGATGCACGTGCGACTTGCCGCAGATCTCACAGGCCACGATGCCCGTGCGCTCGAGGTACCACAGCGTGCGCCCGAGCCGCGAGCCTACCATGCGCTCGCCGTCGGTCCACAGCACGTTCAAGGACACCCTGGCCTGCGGGTCGACCTCGCGGCACCAGGCGACGACCCGGTCGAGGCCGCGCTTCAGCGTCGCGAGCAGGGGCTCCCCGGGCGCATGGCCCCACAGGGTCATGAGGTAGCGGAACACGTGCTCGCTGTCGGTGGTGCCGCGAATCTCGTCCCGGTGCAGCCGGTCCATGGCCTCGAGCAGGCGGACCCGGACCTCGTCGAACCCGGGCACCGTGCCGTTGTGCGCGAACAGCCAGCGGCCGTGCACGAAGGGATGCGTGTTCTCCAGGCCGGCCGGTCCGACCGTGGCGCGCCGGACGTGGGCAATGACGCAGCGCGAGTAGATGCGCGCCGCGTGCTTCTTGAAGTGCTCGCCGTGATACGCGGCCCAGGCCTGCTTCTCGACCAGGGGAAGGCCGTCCGGGTGCTCGGCCACGCCCCAGCCATGCCCGTGGGTCAGCCCGGCCAGGTCCATGCGGCTCTGCTCCATGAGTGCGTTCTGGGCATGGACCAGGCTGCACTCGACCTTGGTGGGCTCGTTGGCCCGAAGCCCGTACAGGCGGCACATGGTTTCCGGTCCACTCCCTTGTCCGGGCCGCCGCTGGAGGCGCATCCCGCTCGGATAAAGTTAGCCGCTTGCGCGCGAGTTCAAAAGGGCCGGCCATCACTCCTGTCCCGATGCGACGTCCGCCCGGCGCGACAGACGGTCGGCCTGCCGGATCGGTTCCGGCAGGCGAAAGCGCGGCGTGCAGCGCAGGACGAGCTCGATCGCGGTCTCCAGAGTGACCTTGTGCCCGATCGAGACGAACACGGGCTTGGCGCCGCTGCGGGTGGTGAGCGCCGCGCCCACCACCTCGTCCGCGATCGTGAGCGGCGACCACTGGCCGCGCCCCGGGCCCGGCGGGTCGAAGCGGCCCGACAGGCGCGACTTGGCGACCCCGATGGCCGGCAGGTCGGCCAGGACGCCGACGTGACAGGCCAGCCCGAAGCGGCGCGGATGGGCGAGGCCCTGGCCATCGACGAGCAGGAGATCCGGGGCCCGCGGCAGCCGGGCGAGCGCCTCCAGCACGGCCGGCGCCTCGCGGAACGACAGGAGGCCGGGAACGTACGGGAAACCCGTCGCCCGCACGGCCTGAGCCCAGTCGCGCAGGCGCAGGTCCGGCAGACCCAGCAACGCCGCCACGGCGCAGGTCTTCCCCTCTGGCGCGCGGTAATGGGCGTCCGCGCCGGCGACCAGGCGCACAGGGCCCAGCCGATCCTCGGCGAGGACGCGGCCGCTGAGGCGGCTCTGCAGCGCCCTCGCCTCCCCGGCGGTGCGCGGCCACGGCTCCCGCGCAATCGTCATGGCTCCTGTCCCAGATCAATTCGCCGCCGTGCGCAAGGGTGGTGAAATCGGCGAGACGGCGCACGGGGCGCGACGGCCGACCGACCGGGCAAGGGTGGGGCGCGGCCTTGAGCGAGGCAAGGTGCATTGTGCGCGTGGACATGGACGCGGTCTTCGCGGCGATCGAGCCGCAGCGCTACGCGGCGCCGCGCGGCAAGCCGGTGATCGTCGGCGGCCGGGGCGACCCGTGACACCGCTCGCGGAGCTGAAGCGCTCGCGCCTCTACTCCGAGGAGCTGGGCATCGCGCTCGCCAGGCGCAGCGACCGGGAATACTTCAAATGGTTCCTCGCCAGCCTGCTGTTCGGCGGCCGGATCTCAGAGACCATCGCCAAGAACACCTACCGCGCCTTCGCCCGGCACCGCCTGCTCGGCCCGCGCCGGATCCTCGCTGCGGGCTGGCCGTACCTGGTCAATCCGATCATGGCCGAGGGCGGCTACGTGCGTTACGACGGGCGCAAGTCGGACCAGATCCTGCGCGACTGCGAGACCCTGCTGGCGCGCTACGGCGGGCGCCTGTCGCGCTTGCACGGCGCAGCCGCGAGCGCAGCCGATCTCGAGGCCAGGCTGCTCGCCTTCCACGGGGTCGGCCCGGTCACCGCGAACATCTTCTTGCGCGAGCTGCGGCCGTACTGGAGGCTCGCCGATCCGGAGCCGCTGCCCGCGGTCGGCGCCGCGGCCGAGCGGCTCGGCCTGAACCTCGCCGCGTTCAACCGCAAGACCGTCACCTTCACCCGGATCGAGGCGGGCCTGATACGCCTGCGACGCAAGATGAGATAGCCGTGGGGCCTGGCGCAGGGTGTCGGGTCATCGTCGTGCGCCCCGTCGCCCCGCGGGTCACACTTTTCCGAGCGACCCCCGTGGTCTAGATTGACGCCACCGTCGAGCCAACGCCCGAGCCAACATGCCCAAGATCATCGATTACTACCTGACGCTCATCTCGCCCTGGGCCTACCTCGGCAGCCGCCGGTTCGAGGAGATCGCCACGCGCCACGGCGCCGAGGTCCGGGTCAAGCCGGTCGACTACGGCGTGATCTTCCCGCGCACCGGCGGCCTGCCGCTGGCCAAGCGGGCGCCCGAGCGACAGGCCTACCGCCTGACGGAGCTGAAGCGCTGGCGCGAGCACCTGGGCATGGCGCTCAACCTGCACCCGAAGCACTTCCCGGTGCCGGACGGCCTGGCGGCGTGCATGGTGATCGCGGCCGGCGAGAGGGGCGGCGATGCGCTGCGCCTGGCGCACGCCGCGCTGCGCGCGGTCTGGACCGAGGACAAGGACCTCACGGACGGCGCCACGCTCGAGCGGATCGCCGGCGCGACCGGCCACGACGGCGCGGCCCTCATGGCGGCGGCGCAGGAGCCCGCGACCCGCGCGCGCTACGAAGCCCTGAGCGAGGAGGCGATCGAGCGCGGCGTCTTCGGCGCGCCCACCTACGTCTACAAGGACGAGCTGTTCTGGGGCCAGGACCGGCTCGACTTCCTCGACCGGGCGCTCGCGGCCTGAAGGCCCGGGCCTTGCGCGAGGCCGCAGGGAACCAGCGCATGAGCGCCTTCGAAAAGTACGACGAGACGAGCCGCCACTACGACCAGACCCGGGTGCCGGTCGGCTGCGAGATCATCCTCGGCTGCCTGGCGCGCCACCACAAGCCGCTTCACGAGCTGGTGCTGCTCGACGCCGGCTGCGGCACCGGGGCCTACGCCCGGGCGCTCATCGAGCGGGTCGGGCGGATCGAGGCGGTCGACATGAGCCAGGGCATGCTGGTCCAGGCGCGCGCCAAGCTGGCGCGCGAGACCGAGGCCGGGCGCGTCCGCTTCCACCGAGGCTCGATCACCGAGCTGCCGTTCGAGGCCGGTTCGCTCGACGCCGTGATGATCAACCACGTGGCGCACCACCTGGGCGACGGGCCCGAGACCGGCTTTTCCCGCCTGCGCCGGGTGGTGCGCGAGTTCGCCCGCGTGCTCGCGCCCGGCGGGGTCCTGACCTTCAACCACTGCTCGCAGGAGCAGCTGCGCCACGCGTTGTGGTACTACCATCTCTGCCCGGCGGCACACGCCCGCATGCGCCGGCGCTTCGCCCCGATCGAGGTGCTGCGCGCGATCCTCGAGGAGTCCGGCTTCGTCGATCGGGGCCGCTTCGTGCCGCTCGACGCGGTGTGCCAGGGCGCGGCCTATTTCGACGGGCGCGGCCCGCTGAGCAAGGCCTGGCGCGACGGCGATTCGTTCTGGGCGCAGGTGGACGAGGAGGAGCTCGCGAGCGCGCTGCAACGGGTCCGCGAGCTGGAGGCCGCCGGCCAGCTGGAGGCCTTCGTGGCCGCGCACGACGCGCGCCGGCCCGGGCTCGGGCAAATCACCATTGTCTTCGCGACACGAGGTTAGCCCGGCCCGGCGAACCGGCGGGCGCCCGGTTCCGGGGCGGCGCGAGGCGGCCCTCGGGTTGTGCGACCGGGCGGCCGCGCGCCGCGCGGCCGGCGTGTCACCCGGGCGCCCGGGGCGCCGCGGCGCCGCACCCTCAGGGCCACCTGGCGCTGGGCCCGGTCGGCGGCGTTGCCGGGCGGCAGCACCACGCGGCACCAGAGGCTGCGCACGGCGAAGGCGGCGCAGCGCGAGCGCGCATCGCTCTGGCGCAGCGGCCCGCCCTGGATCCGGTACCAGACGCCGCGCGCCGCGCCCAAATCGACACGCGTCACCGCGACGTCGAGGTCCTCGAGGAGCGCCGGATAGTGCCGCCGCAGCCGTTTCCACTCGGCCTGCGAGTCCGCCGGGTCGCGGATCGAGGTCAGGTGCACGCGATAGGGCGGGGGCGCAGCCGCGGCCGCCGGTTCGACGAGCGGCGCGGCGGCGAGCGCCGGCCCGGCCACGCTCGGCGGCCCCTCCCCTTCGCCCAGCTTGGCCAGGCGCAGCCGCGCGGTGCGCACGCTGGGGTGGTCGGCGCCCAGCGCCGGCTGGAGGGCGGTGACCACCCGCTCGTACAGCCGGCGCGCCTCCATGGGCCGCTCCGTCGCCTCGTACAGCGAACCGAGTTTGGTCAGGGTCCGGGCGATGCCCGACCGGTAGCGCGAGAGCTCCTGTTCCTGGATCGCAAGCGCGCGCTTGAGCAGCGGCTCGGCATCCCGGTAGTCGCTGCGCGCGGCGTAGAGCTGCGCCAGGTCGTTGAGTATGGGAACGACGGCCGGACTGTCGACGCCGAACTCCGTCTCGCCCAGTTCCAGCGCGAAGAGGAAGTACGGCAGGGCCTGTTCAACCTTGTCCGCCTTGCTGAGCGCGCGAGCGCGGTCGAGGTAGGCCTTCAGCTCGTCCGTCTGGGCAGAGAGCACGCTGGCCCCGATGACAAGGCCCGCGAGAACCGAGACTCCCAGGCGGCGATTCATGGGCTCCGACCATAGCGAAGCGCCCCGAGTCGCACCTAGCGTTTGTCGGCCGGGCGTTTGTCGATTCGCGAGCGACGGGAGCCGGCGCCGCGCCGGCTCGGCGCGAACCCGCGGATCGTCCCCTGTGGTCGGGGCAATGCTCGGCTTGTGGAGCGATCGGCTCTTACGCGGCGGTCAAGCCCGTGCCGAGCGTTATTCCGCCGCCTCGAGGCTGCTGCGCAGCAGTTCGAGGCGCTCGATCCGGGACTTCACCTTGCCCCAGCATGCCTCGTTCACGCCGGCGATCAGCACCTCGACCAACGCGACCGTGGCAGCCGCCGAGTCCCAGCTCGATGGCACCTCGACGCGCAGCGGAAAGACGTGCTTGGCGAACCGGCCGACCGGCGAGAGCCACTGGTCGGTGAACAGCACCACCGTGACGCCGCGCCCGGCCGCCTGCTCCGCGAAGCGCACCAGGTCCTGTTGGTAACGCCGCACATCGAAGACTACAAGCACGTCCCGTTTGCCCATGTCGAGCAGATAGTCCAACCAAGCGGTATACTGTCCCTCGATGTGCTCGATTCCGGGACGCAGCGCACGCAGGTGCCGGCACAGATACACGGCGAGCGGGTCGGTGAAGCGCCCGCCCAGGAGATACACCGGACGACGCCGGTCCGCGAGCAACTCGACCACCGCCTGGAACTCCGCTCTCGGCACGGAGTTGACGGAGTTGCGGATATTGCCGATCACGGATTTGGCGAAACGATCCAGGAAGTCGTGCCCCGCGGCGCCTTTCGGCGCGGTGCTGTGCTTCTTGGTGAGCGGCGACTGGATTTGCGCCTGCAGCTCGTCACGCAGAACCCGCTGGAAGTCGGCGTAGCCTGCAAACCCGAGCTTGCCGATGAGGCGCAAAACGGTCGGCCCGCTCACCCCCGAGCGCTTGGCGAACTGCGCGACCGTCTCGAGCCCGGCGAACGGATACTGCGCGAGCAACATCTGCGCGGGTTTGCGTTCCGTCGGGGTCAGCAGGTCGAGCGTCCGCCGAATTCGCTCGGCGACCGTCCCGCTCTGCCGATCATGCATCTGCATTTCGTGTCATCCCTTCGACAGCGCCACGGCGCGGTGAACCGGCGCAGGCACGTATGACCCGGTTCTTCGACGAGGGGGGCTACGGCTCATTATAACGATTATTCCATGTTGGCACGATCCCGGATATTTTGTAACATATAATACAAAGCTGGAGTGGTACGTGTCGATGGGGATTCCCGGCTCTCGCCTCGTGCGGACGACGGTCGGAGCACGCGAGGCGCGCGCAGGCCGCTGCAAACACACGCTGCCGGCCACGTCGCGAGCGATCCCGATCCGGCGTCCACGGCGCGCCCTCGCGCCACCGCGGGCACCGCACGAGTCGGCCGTCGGGCACCCCCGGGCGTGGTCGAGGCCGCGCGCGCCCCGACTTCGAGGCGCCCCATCGATTGTGGTGCCGCGTCGTCCTCGGACCCTGTTGCCGGCAGAGGACAGCCGCACCGCTCGTCGCTTTACATGGCGTGCACGGCGCCCCTCGCATTTTTGCCGACAGCCGTGGACGCGTGCTGACGAGGTAACGGAAATATGTTAGGAGCTTGACCCAAACGCCGTGAAGGGAGGCAGGTACAATGAAAAGACGCGGTTTTCTCCAAAAAGCAGGCGCCACAACAGCTGGTGCAGTAGCAGCGACGACGCTCGGCGCGCCCCACGTGAAGGCGCAAAGCACCATCAAGTGGCGGCTTCAAACCTATGCCGGCACCGCCTTGGCCCAGCACGTGATCAAGCCGTCGATCGATGCGTTCAACAAGGCGGCGAACGGCGAGATGGTGATCGAGCTCTACTACGCCGACCAGCTGGTGCCGCACGGCGAGCTGTTCCGGGCCATGCAGCGGGGCACGATCGACGCCGTCCAGAGCGACGATGACTCGATCGCGGCTCCCGTCGACGTGGCCGTCTTCGGGGCGTACTTCCCCTTCACCTCACGCTACAGCCTGGACGTTCCGGCGCTGTGGCACTGGTACGGGCTCAACGAGATCTGGGAGGAGGCCTACGCCGAGGTGGAGAACGTCACCTGGCTGAGTACGGGGGCGTGGGATCCGTGCAACTTCGCGTCCGTCAAGCCGATCCGAAAGCTTGACGACCTCAAGGGGTTGCGCATGTACATGTTCCCCACGGTGGGCAAGTTCATGCAGCGATTCGGCGTTGTCCCGATCTCGCTTCCCTACGAGGACGTCGAGGTGGCCATCCAGACGGGCGAACTGGACGGAGTCGCCTGGTCCGGCATCACCGAGGACTACACCGTCGGATGGGCCGATGTGACCGACTATTATCTGACCAATCCCGTATCCGGCGCCTGGGCCGGCTCGTACTTCGCCAACAGCGAACGCTGGACCGAAGTGCCCGAGCACCTGCAGACGCTGTTCAGGCTGTGCATGGACTCGTCCCACTACTACAGGCAGCACTGGTACTGGCAGGGTGAAGCGCGCTATCGGACCGGGGGCGGAAAGCTGGAACTCACCTCCATTCCCGACAAGGAATGGCGGATCGTGGAGCAGGAGGCCCTCAAATTCTGGGATGAGATCGCCGCCAAGAGCCCCAGGACCGCCAGGGTGGTCAAAATACTCAAGGAATACGTGGCAACCATGGAAAGGGCTGGCCCTCCCTACCGGTACTCATGAGCCGGGCGCGACTCGACTAGCATAGCCGAAAGATGCTGGCCTGGCGGCTGTCGATCACGATCGGCAGCCGCCGCCGTGTTGGGGGGCGCCGAGAGGAGGGCAGCCGTTGCCGGGCGCCACGTTTTTCCATGCCGGGCGGGACCGCTGCCTTCGCCAGCCGGCGCCCGAGCGTATCCGCGCCGCCGGTCCCGTCCTGCCCGAGGCGGCTCGATGAACCCATCCATTCAGACGGCTAGTGATACATTAGCCGCAGTCCGAACAGCGGGCGGCATTTCAGGGAAGGCAGGCCCGCCGAACTCCGACGTCAAGGCCCCCGAGGAAAGAAGCGCAAGTGCCTAAAGCGGTCAGACTTTACGTGCGATACACCGAAGCGGCGAACAAGGTCGTCGGCCGCCTCGTGATGTACATGATGTTCGCCATGATGGGCGTGCTGTTGTTTTCGTCGATATCAAGAGCGGTCTTCAATCAGCCTCACATTTGGGTTGTGGAGATGGCGCAGTTCCTTATGGCCGCCTATTACCTGCTCGGCGGCGGCTACTCCATGATCCTCGATAGCCACGTCAGAATGGACCTTCTTTATAGCCGGTGGTCGAAGAGGGGACGAGCTATCTCCGACGCTATGACCTCCTTGTTCCTTATCTTCTACCTGGTGGCCCTCATCATAGGCGGGCTGTCCAGCGTCGAATACGCCATAGTATACGACCAAAGGAACTATACGCCGTGGGCGCCGCCTTTGGCCCCCATCAAGATCATTATGGCAATCGGAATTTGCCTGATGCTGCTGCAGGCGGTCGCGACATTCTTCAAGGACCTGGCCAAAGCGACGGGACGAAACATGAGTGAGGAGAATCCGGCATGAGCTACGAGGCGATCGCTCTGCTCATGTTCTCCTCCATGATGCTTATGCTGCTCACCGGGCAGCGCGTGTTCGGAGCGATCGGCTTTGTTGCCACTGTATTCGCACTCCTCCTCTGGGGGGAGGGCGCCGTGGAGATGCCGTTCGCCGCGAGTTTCAAGCTGCTGAACTGGTATCCGCTGCTCACTCTGCCGCTGTTCATTTACATGGGGTACATGCTGTCCGAGTCGGGAATAGCCGGCGACCTCTACCATATGTTCCATGTCTGGGCGGGTCCGCTGAGAGGCGGTCTGGCCGTCGGAACGATCGGCCTGATGGTCATAATATCGGCCATAAACGGGTTGAGCGTCGCCGGCATGGCCATCGGAGCGACGATCGCTCTGCCCGAGATGCTCAAACGGAACTATGACAAGAGAATGGTCACCGGCGTTATCCAGGCCGGCAGTTCCCTGGGTATCATGGTCCCGCCCAGCGTGGTTCTCGTTCTTTACGGCATGATCGCCCGCCAGCCGGTCGGCCAGCTCTGGTTGGCCGGTGTCTTTCCCGGCCTCGTGTTGGCGGCCTTGTTCATCGTATACATCGTCGTTCGATGCGGGGTTCAAAAACAGCTGGGACCGCCGTTGGCGCCGGAAGAGCGGCGGATCAGCTGGGGGGAGAAGTTTCGGCTGCTCAGGGCCGGGATACTGCCCGTCCTCATCATGTTCTTGATGACGGGGCTGTTCCTGATGGGGGTCACCAGCCTCGTCGAGAGCTCGGCGGTGGGTGCGGCCACGTCGACCGTTGCCGCGCTCATCAAACGCCGCCTGAGCTGGCAGGTCATGGAAGACACGCTGCGCAAGTCTCTGGGCGTCAGCTGCATGTTCATGTGGATCATTCTGGCGGCGCTTTGCTTCGGCTCCGTCTTCGACGGTCTTGGCGCCGTCAAGGCGATCGAGTCTCTGTTCATAGAGAAGTGGGCGCTCAGCCCGTGGGGCGTGCTGGTCATGATGCAGCTGTCCTACCTCCTTATGGGCATGTTCCTGGACGACACGGCCATGCTCATCATTGTCGCGCCTCTTTATGTCCCCCTGATCATCGCTCTGGGCTTCGACCCGATCTGGTATGGCGTTCTCTACACGATCACCTGCCAGATCGCGTACATGACGCCGCCGTTCGGCTACAACCTGTTCCTGATGCGGGCGATGGCGCCGCCCGAGGTCACCCTGTGGGACATCTACCGCTCGATCGTGCCCTTCGTGCTGGTCATGTGCACGGGTCTGGCCATCGTCATGCTGTTTCCCGAGATAGCCCTGTGGCTGCCCAACATCTATTACGGGAGATGAAGTCAATAAAAGGCGATAACGCCAGCCGGATCATCGATGCATGATATGGCCGGAGGCTTTGAGTCGGAGACAAATTCGGGGCCTGTTCGCGTGCTCGCGCTCGTCCTGCCGCGCCGGAGGCTGCCCGGTGCCGGGCGGCCGGACGCGAGCGCGAGCGCTGCCCCGGGCCCCTGCGCCGCGCTCGGCCCCGGCCGCGCCATCGTCCGGGCCGGCGCCCGTGTTGCGACCTTCGGGGCCTCGGGGGCCGCGTGAGTCTGCGCGTGAGTCTGACGGTTTCAATCGGGCTAGGGAGGGACGACTCGAGCGATGAACGGGAAACTCGATCTGGAAACCTTGAGGCGCCTCGTCGAGCGGGGCGAGGTCGACACGGTGCTGGTTTGCTTCCCCGACATGCAGGGGCGGCTCATGGGCAAGCGCGTGACCGGCCACTTCTTCGTCGATCACTGCGTGCACGAGATGCATGCCTGCGACTACCTGCTGGCGCTCGACATGGAGATGGAGCCCGTGCCGGGGTTCAAGGCGGCGTCGTGGCAGCTCGGCTACGGCGACTTCGCGATCCGGCCGGACCTCGAAACCCTGCGCCGCCTGCCCTGGCTCGAGGCCACGGCCTTCGTCATGGGCGACGTGTGCGACCATCGCGGCGAGGAGGCGTGGCACGCCCCGCGCACGATCCTCAAGAAGCAGGTCGCCCGGCTCGCCGAGCGCGGCTGGACCGCCAAGATCGGCTCCGAGCTCGAGCTCTACGTGCTCGACGAGAGCTACGACTCGGCCCGGGCCAAGGACTACAGGGACCTCGATACCGCCGGCTGGTACATCGAGGACTACCACATCTTCCAGACCACCAAGGAGGAGCCGCTCATCCGCGCCATCCGCAACGGCATGGACGGCGCCGGCGTGCCCGTCGAGTTCTCCAAGGGCGAATGGGGCCCGGGCCAGGAGGAGATCAACCTGCGCTACGCCGAGGCCCTCGAGATGGCCGACCGCCACACGATCTACAAGAACGGCGCCAAGGAGATCGCCTACAGCCAGGGCAAGGCGGTCACCTTCATGGCCAAGTGGCGCTACGACCTGGCCGGGAACTCCTGCCACGTGCACTCCTCGCTGTGGGACGCCGAGAGCGAGCGGCCGCTGTTCCACGATCCGGGCGAGGAGCACGGCATGTCCAAGCTGTTCCGCCACTACCTGGCCGGACAGGTCGCGCTCGCCAAGGACATGACCTACTGCTTCGCGCCCTACATCAACTCCTACAAGCGGTTCCAGTCGGGCTCCTTCGCCCCGACGAAGGCGGCCTGGAGCCTGGACAACCGCACCGCCGGCTTCCGCGTCATCGGCGCCGGCCCCGGGACCCGCGTCGAGTGCCGCATCCCCGGCGCGGACTGCAATCCGTACCTGGCCTTCGCGGTCACCATCGCCGCCGGCCTGCACGGCATCGACAACGAGCTGGAGCCGCCCAAGGTCTTCACCGGCAACATGTACGAGGCCAAGCGCATCGCCGATGTGCCCAAGACCCTGCGCGAGGCGATCCGGGCCTTCGACCGCTCCAAGGTTCTGCGCCGCGCCCTTGGCGACGACGCGGTCGACCACTATGTGCATGCCGGCAACTGGGAGCAGCTCGAGTACGACCGGCGGGTGACCGACTGGGAGGTGGGCCGCTACTTCGAGCGGGCGTGATGCGACCGGCGGTGGCGACCATCGAGGGGCCGCGGCGTCGGGCCGCACAGGCGGCGGGCCAGGGGTGCGGCAGGAGATCATGAGCTTCGCCGGTAAGAGCGCAGTCGTGACCGGGGCCGCCGGCGGCATGGGCGAGAACATCGCGCGCGATCTCCTCGCCGCCGGGGCGCACGTCACCATGGTCGACATGCGCGAACCGCCGGCCGGGCCACGCGAAGGCCGCGAGAGAGCGCTCTTCCTCGTCGGCGACGCGAGCGACGACACGTTCGTCGGCCGGGTGATGGAGCGGGCCTTCGCCGCGGCGGCGGGCCGCCTCGACTACCTTGTCAACGCGGCCGGCGTGCTGTGGTTCGGCCGCGACACCTCGGTCCTGGATATCGACCTCGGCCTCTGGGACCGGGTGGTCGAGATCAACCTGAAATCCGTGGCCGTCACGGCACGCCACGCGGTGCCGCTCATGCGCCGGAGCCGCGGCGGCGCCATGGTCCACTTCTCCAGCATCCAGTGCCTGCGCGGCGACGACAGGCCGCAGGACGCCTACCAGGCCGCCAAGGCCGGGATCATCGCGCTGTCCAAATCCTTCGCCATCCAGTTCGCCGGCGAGGGCATCCGCTCCAACGTGATCCTGCCCGGCCCGACCGAGTCGCCGATGCAGGCGCGCTGGCAGCAGGACGCCGGCGTGAAGGCGGCGACGGCCGCCAACGTGCCGCTCGGCCGGGTCGCCACGACCCAGGACATGGCGAATGCCTGCCTGTTCCTGCTGTCCGAGCAGGCGTCCTTCATTACCGGAACCGAGCTGGTCGTCGATGGCGGCCTGACGGCCAGGCCGTGATGGCCCGGATGGCGCGCACCGGCGCAAGCCGCTGTTGCCGCACCGCCGCGGCGGACCTAAAGTCGGCCCCGCCGGCCGGGACGAGCACGATCAACGCGCAAGGGAGGATGATGTCGCGATGGCGCAAACCTTGACATGCATCACGCCGGTCGACGGCAGCGTCTACGTGGAGCGCCCGCTGGCCGGCGAGGCCGAGGTCGCCGCGGCGCTCGAGCGGGCGCGCACCGCCCAGGCCGCGTGGCGGCATACGCCGGTCGCCGAGCGCCAGGCGCTGCTCGGCAAGGCGGTCGACGCCTTCGTCGCCAAGGGCCGCGAGATCGCCGAGGAGATCTCCTGGCAGATGGGCCGCCCGGTCTCCCACAGCCCGGCCGAGATCGGCGGCTTCGAGGAGCGCGCCCGGCACATGATCGCGATCGCGCCGGAGACGCTGAAGGACATCTCCACCGAGCCCAAGCCAGGCTTCACCCGCTTCATCCGGCGCGAGCCCCTGGGGGTCGTCTTCGTGGTGGCGCCCTGGAACTACCCCTACCTGACGGCGGTCAACTCGGTCGTGCCGGCGCTCATGGCGGGCAACGCGGTGCTGCTCAAGCACTCGCACCAGACCCCGCTGTGCGCCGAGCGCTTCGCCGAGGCCTTCGATGCGGCCGGCCTGCCGGAGGGCCTGTTCCGGCACCTGCACCTGTCGCACGAGGCGACCGCGCACCTGATCGGCAGCGAGGGCGTCGACTTCGTCGCCTTCACCGGCTCCGTGCCCGGCGGCCACGCGGTCCAGGAGGCCGCGGCGGAGCGCTTCATCGCCGCCGGGCTGGAGCTGGGCGGCAAGGACCCGGCCTACGTGCGCGCCGACGCGAGGCTGGACCACGCCGTCGAGAACGTGATGGACGGCGCGTTCTTCAACGCCGGCCAGTCCTGCTGCGGCATCGAGCGGGTCTACGTCCACGCCGATGTCTACGACGCGTTCGTGGAGGGCGCCGTCGAACTCACCCGCGGCTACGTGCTCGGCAACCCGCTCGAGCCGGAGACCACGCTCGGCCCCATGGTGCGCACCTCCGCTGCGGAGTTCGTGCGCGGCCAGATCAAGGATGCGGTGGCGGCGGGCGCCAAGGCGCTGATCGATCCCAAATCGTTCCCCGCCGATGCGCCGGGCACGCCCTACCTGGCGCCGCAGATCCTCATCGACGTCGATCACACCATGCGCGTCATGAGCGAGGAGACCTTCGGGCCCGTCGCGGGAATCATGAAGGTGGCCTCGGACGAGGAGGCGGTCGCGCTGATGAACGACAGCCACTACGGCCTCACCGCCTCGATCTGGAGCACGGACGAGGCGGCCGCGATCGCGATCGGCGACCGGGTCGAGACCGGCACCTGGTTCATGAACCGCTGCGACTACCTCGACCCGGCGCTGGCCTGGACCGGGGTCAAGGACTCGGGCCGCGGCTGCTCGTTGAGCCGGCTAGGCTACGAGCAGCTCACCCGGCCGAAGTCGTTCCACCTGCGCACCGCCGTCTGACCCGGCCCGTTTGGAAAGGACCCGCCCAAATGACGTTCGACCCCGCCAGCCTCACCGGCACCTGGAGCTTTCCGACCGAGATGCGCTTCGGCCCCGGCCGCATCCGGGAGCTGGCCGGCGCCTGCCGGAGCCTGGGCCTGCGCAAGCCGCTCCTGGTCACCGACCCGGGCCTGGCCGCTCTGCCCATGGTCACGGATGCCATCGCGGCGAACGCGGCGGCGGGCCTGCCGACCGGCCTGTTCAGCGACGTCAAGGCCAACCCGGTGGGGCGCAACGTCGAGGACGGAGTGATCGCCTATCGCGCCGGCGGGCACGACGGCGTCATCGCCTTCGGCGGCGGCAGCGGCCTGGACGCCGGCAAGGCCGTCGCCTTCATGGCCGGTCAGTCCAGGCCGATGTGGGACTTCGAGGACCGCGGCGACAACTGGAAGGCGGCGCAGGAGGAGGGCATCGCGCCCATCGTCGCGGTCCCCACGACCGCCGGCACCGGTTCGGAGGTGGGACGCGCCTCGGTCATCCTCGACGAATCCGACCACACCAAGAAGGTCATCTTCCATCCCGGGATGCTGCCGTCCATCGTCATCTGTGACCCGGAGCTGACCGTCGGCCTGCCGCGCCACATCACGGCGGCGACCGGCATGGACGCGCTGGCCCACTGCCTCGAGGCCTACTGCGCGCCCGGCTACCACCCGATGGCCGAGGGCATCGCGGTCGAGGGCATGCGCCTGGTCAAGGAGTGGCTGCCGCGGGCGGTCGCCGACGGCAGCGACGTCGAGGCGCGGGCCCACATGCTGGCCGCCGCCAGCATGGGCGCGGTCGCCTTCCAGAAGGGCCTGGGCGCGATCCACGCGCTGAGCCACCCGGTGGGGGCGCTCTACGACACCCACCACGGGCTGACCAACGCCGTGGTCATGCCCTACGTGCTGGCCTTCAACCGCGCCGCCATCGAGGACAAGCTGAGCCGCCTGGCCGCCTGGCTCGCCCTGCCCGAGCCGTCGTACCAGGCCGTCCTGGACTGGGTGCTCGCCTTGCGCGACGAGCTGCAGATCCCGCATACGCTCAAGGACCTCGGCGTCGGGGAGGAGCGGCTCGACGAGCTGTCCAATATGGCCGCCGAGGACCCGACCGCGGGCGGCAACCCGATCCCCGTGGGCGCGGCCGAGCTCAGGACCATGTTCGTCGCCGCCATCGAGGGACGGCTGGAGTAAATCCGCCTGAGGCGGCGACAACCGCTGTTTTCGATCGCGCTTCGATGCTTCAATGGGCCGGCCGACAACCGCCGCCTCTTGCAAGCCCATGCCCCATCCGCCAACCAGCCCCCCTTGCCGCGCCGGGCTCGGGTTGCAGGGCGTGGTCCCCGCCTTCGCGGTCTTTGCGCTCTTCGCCCTCGCCGCCTGCTCGCCCGGCCGCGCGATCGAGTCCTGGCGCGTGCTCGCCGACCTGGCGGCCGGCGCCGGGCCGAGCGCGCTCAAGGAGCTGACCCCGGCGCCCACGCGCACGCCGGTCGGCTACACGGTCCACGGGCGGTCCTACGACGGCGATCTCTACCGTCCAGGCGAGGGGCCCAAGGCCGCGCTCGTGCTGGTCCCGGGCGCCGCGCCCGGGGGGCGCGACGACCCGCGGCTGGTGCGCTTCGCCACCACGCTGGCGCGCGCCCGCTTTGTGGTGCTCGTCCCCGACATCGAGAACCTGCGCCGGCTCTACGTCAGGCCGGAGGACGTCCGCAGCATCGCCGATGCGCTGCGTCACCTGAGCGCGCGCGGCGCCGCGCCGGGGCCGCCTTCGGTCGGTCTGATCGCCATCTCCTATGCCGCCGGGCCGGCCGTGCTGGCCGCGCTCGAGGCCGACTTGCGCCGCAAGGTGCGCTTCGTGGTCGCCGTCGGCGGCTACTACGACATCGGCGCCGTGGTCACCTTCTTCACCACCGGGTGGTTCCGCGAGGGCCCGCAGGAGCCGTGGCGCTACAAGGCCCCCAACGCCTACGGCAAGTGGATCTTCGTGCGCGCCAATGCCCGGCGGGTCGAGGACCCGCGCGACCGGCGTCTGCTCGACGCCATGGCCGAGCGCAAGCTGGACGACCTGGACGCGCCCATCGACGACCTGTCCGCCCGGCTGGGTCCCGAAGGCCGCGCCATCCATGCCCTGCTCGTCAACCGCGACCCCGAGGCCGTTCCCGGGCTCATCGCCGCCCTGCCCGAGGCGGTGCGCCGCGACATGGCGGCCCTCGACCTCGAGAACGCCGAGCTGTCGCCCCTCTCGGCCATGCTCATCCTGGTGCACGGCCGCGACGACGCGATCATCCCCTACAGCGAGAGCATGGCGCTCGCCGCCGCCGCGCCCGAGGAGCGGGTGCGCCTGTGCATCGTGGACAACCTGGCCCACGTGGACCTGGGGCCGGGCGACCTCGGCGATGCCGTGCGCCTGCTCGCGGCGACCTACCGGCTGCTCAGCCTGCGGGACGCGGCCACCTCGAGCCGTTGACGGCGGCGCGCCCGCCGCGGGCCCGGGCCTGCAAACCGCCGCCGCAGGCCGCGAAAGAATATTTCCGCGCTTGGCGCGGGGATGTTCGATTGCGCGCGTCTCGGCCTGGATTGGCCTAATATTCTGTCTTTTAAACCGAGCTTAAGATGCTGTTATTGAATGTTTATTTAGGTTGGGCCTATCATGATGCGGGATCACGCGCACCGCTTCGGCCGGGCGTCCCGGCTCGGCCGCGGCGCGGCCCGTTTGGACGAGGTGTCGCCATGCCGATCTTCGCGCATCCCGAGTTCGACGCCCACGAGCTCGTCGCCTTCGCCGGCGACCGGGAGAGCGGCCTCAAGGCCATCATCGCCATCCACAACACCAACCGCGGACCGGCGCTCGGCGGCTGCCGCATGTGGCCCTACGCCACCGAGGCGGAGGCGCTCACCGACGTGCTGCGCCTGTCGCGCGGCATGACCTACAAGTCGGCGCTGGCCGACCTGCCGCTCGGCGGCGGCAAGGCGGTCATCATCGGCGACCCGCACACGGACAAGTCCGAGGCGCTGTTCCTGGCCATGGGCCGGTTCGTGGACGGCCTTGCGGGCCGTTACATCACCGCCGAGGACGTGGGCATCTCGGTCGACGACGTCGAGGTCATGGCGCGTGCCACCAAGCACGTGGCCGGCACCCGCGCGGCCGGCGCCGGCGACCCCTCGCCGTCCACCGCCTACGGCGTGCTCATGGGCATCCGCGCGGCGGTGGCGCACAAGCTGGGCCGCAACTCGCTGGACGGCGTGCGGGTGGCGGTCCAGGGCGTCGGCCACGTCGGCTATCACCTGTGCCGCGTCCTGGCCGAGGCGGGCGCCAGGCTGACGGTGGCCGACATCGACGATGCGGCGCTCGCGCGGGCAAAGGCCGAGTTCCACGCCCAGCCGGTCGCGCCCGAGGCGATCTACGGCGTCGAGGGCGAGGTGTTCGCGCCCTGCGCGCTGGGCGCGGTCATCAACGACGACACCCTCGTGCAGCTCAAGGCCCCGATCGTCGCCGGCGCGGCCAACAACCAGCTGGCCGCGCCGCGCCACGGCGTCGAGCTGATGCGCCGCGGCGTGCTGTATGCGCCCGACTACGTGATCAACGCCGGCGGGGTGATCAACATCAGCCACGAGGGCCCGGCCTACGACAAGCAGGCCGCGTTCAACCACGTGGCGCGCATCCACGACACCCTGCGCGAGATCTTCTCGCGCGCCGAAACCGGGGGCGTGCCCACGTCCGAGGCCGCCGACCGCCTGGCCGAGGAGCGGTTCAAGAAACTCCCCGAAGCAGCGTAAGTCCAGTCCTGGTCTTCCGAAGCTGCCGCGACGCCGGCGGCCCCGCCCGGGGCCCCGGTCGTCCTGCCT
>JABAHQ010000632.1_pt4 | contig 19633 bp, 27 predicted proteins | sample 7062091 | NCBI WGS metagenome assembly JABAHQ01 (sample SAMN14534359, study PRJNA622989) | marine sediment metagenome | biome: marine biome [ENVO:00000428]; feature: marine pelagic biome [ENVO:01000023]; material: deep marine sediment [ENVO:00002113] | place: India: Gulf of Kutch | collected...
TCTTGGAATGCTGGAAGTGATGCAAGAATTGCTCCCCCTATCCAAACGGCATACTGTCGATCAGGCATTGCCTCCACTTGAATCATGTCCTTAGCACGGTCTGGTACGAGTTTCTTGACTTCTTCCTCCAGTCGTTCTGGGAAGTTTTTGATGAGGGTGTTCCCACCAGAAAGAGCAATGGTACGATATAATTGGGGCCGAACGTCCACATCGCATTCCATAATCGCTTCATAGACCACCCGAGAAAGGGGATCGCTCTCTTCACCGATCATCATGGGTTTATACATGATTTCTGGTGCACGGAAACGCTCGTCAACTAGCTCTACAACTTGTCCGTCGGGTAGAACATACTCTTCGGCTATACTTTTGGGAACTTTCTTCGCTTTGTCCATCTCCTTTTCATAGTTAAGTGCTAGATATGTCAACTTCTCTTTGATATCCCGGACAATTTCTCTTCCCCCTGAAGAGTCCAAATAGAAGCCGCTAGCTTTTAAAAGTTCACGTAACTTTCTGTTTACGTCACGTCCAGCTATGTTAATTCTTTTAATTGCGTGTCTAAGGAGAAAACTTTGGTTTACAGGGACGATATGGGTAACTCCTTCCCCTGAGTCAATAACAAGTCCTGTAGTACTTCCAGAAGAATACAAACTAAGCAAAGCTTGTGTTTCTACATAAAGAGCGGGAGCATCAAAGGTTTCGAACATTATTTCGGCCATTCTTTCCCGATTTTTTCGTGGGGAGTAGGGTGCTTCGGTTAAAAGGATGGGACGCTCGTCAGGATGTATACCAAGGGCATTGTAATAAGTGTAGCTTATTAGTTTCTCCCATGCGTCCCAATCTTCGATTATTCCATGTTCTACAGGCCACCTAAGTTTTAAAACTCCCCTCATGTTAGTGGCGTCACGTCCTACATAGTATTCTTTTAGATAAGCTTCCTCTTCAGGCATTGCAGCCTCATACTTTGGGAAGCCAACTGTAGAAGGAAGCACTATCCGAGGTTCCTCCTCACCAGCGACACCAGCTTTAGTATATCCCGTTCCGACGTCAATCACGACAGGTTGTTCTTTCTCTTCCATTTTCTAATCTCCATCTTTTGAATTCTTTTTTAGGATAGATACTTACTTATTTTAAAAAGCTCAAATACCTGAGCTTCTGAGGATTCCTTGGGGAATGTCTTCTATCTCACTTGAAGCAATTGTCTTCTTAATTCTCTTCGCATCCTGAATTATTCGGCCTGCTCCTCCAAATTCCCGTTTGTCTAGATTCTCAGCCAAGTGAGCGGCCGAAAATCTATCTCTTGCATGGCTTTTTTTCCCTTTCCAAAGAAAAATCTCCTTTTTGGTATTGTCTACAAAAACTGCACACTGTCCTTCACTAAAAAGTTCGTTAGCATTTTTTTCTTCTACTGTAACCTTTTGGCCATTTCTCAAAATTATGCCTTGCAAATTATTTACCTCTTTTGAGAACTTATCCACATTTTTTTGCTTTTTTTAATATTTTTAAAGAATTCCCAAAACTGGATTTTTCCCCTCTTAGCAGGTGTGTTTAGTTAATTATCACTTTTTTTGGGACAATACAACCAATTTTGCTTCTTTAGATTAAATCAAACTTGAAAAGGACAAAAATCTCCTCTAGGAGGAGGGATAGACTTGAGTATCTTCTTTAGGTCGAAAATGGGTACTTTTTTGACAAGAGGTATGCAAGTAGAAAAGCATTTAAGATACCGCCTAAATACGTAGGCTTCACTCCGAAAAGAGATTCTAACCGAATTCCAGTAAGATAAAAAAGAATCTAAAATCTCAGAACATTTTGTGAATGAAGCCACTTCAACAATTTAGGGGTTCTTTTGAACGACCGTAAATCTAACGGTTTTAGACAGGGGGCGAGTTTCCATAATAATTACGTCATCACCTGGTTTAGCGTCGATACATGGAGGGTTGTGAGCACTAATTGTTGAACTTTCCACTTTGAATCGGCCATATTTGGCATCCTTCCGTATATATTCTCGTTCGACTACGACCGTATTCTGCATTCGATTCGAAACTACTTTCGCTTTAATTTTCTTCCCCCTAACGTTCACATTACCATGAAATGGGCATTTTTTATCATTGCATACCTTCTCTGGTTTTGGAAATAACCCTGACAGTTTACTCACCTTCTTTTACTTTTCAACCTATTTTCTAAAGCTTCTCCTTTTATGAGCCATTTTTGACCGTTAAGTTCGATGATAAAATCACAAGCCCTCTTTAACACTCTCTTTCTTCCGTTTGAAGTTTTAATTTCAAGAGAGTTACGGGTCTCCCCACAAATTATTCCAGAAAGGTCTTCAAGGGTTTTATCGTTAGACTGTACAACCCAAATCTTGGAACCTGTAAAGGGGGCTAAAAGTTCGAAAGGTAACTTCACTGCTCTTCTGCCTCGCTCATAACCGTTAGAATTCTTGCAATTCTCCTCTTTAATCTTCTGATTTCCCCCGTTTCCTCGATTCCTCCTCGTGCTTTCTCTGTTCTTTCTATCATTAGTGCCCGTTTTATTTTTTTAAGTTCTTCTAATTGTTCTTCTTTCCCCATATTTCGTATTTTAGCCATTTTCTTGGTCATTTCTTACCCCTCCTCGTTTCCTTTATGGTTTTTTCCGCTAGTTTTTTAGATTGTGTTTTTATTCGCTCTAGCTCGCCTCGTACGGAAGCTTTATTTTTGATTCCCAACTCTTTAATAGATAACCTCTCTTCTTGTCCACTTGATGAGAGCAAATGGGGAGGTTTTGCTATTTTAACCTTCACACCGATCTTCCCTGTTTTTACCAGTGCTGAGGCTTTTCCTTCTTCCACATATTTCTTTGCTATGTGGCCACTGTGTATAAGCTTTCCATCTGCGAACCTATAGGACTGTGAGTAAGTTGAGTAAACTTTTCCACTGATTCTAACAGAGACTCCCAACGCACCAGCCCTCATTACTCTATTAACTGTACTCCACCCTGCTCTTCTTACGTGAACTCCTCGTTCAATAGCAGCGGCTGTTCTGTTTGCTACAATCTCTGCATTTAAGTCAGGATTGCCCATTTCCTTCACACTGACTTTTGCTTTGTCAAGGTCAAATCTCTCCCGAAGATTTTTCTCCAGTTTTTTGACTCTCCATCCATCTTTACCAATTGCAATTGCTGGGTTTTCACAAAAGACCCAAATACTCTTACCGAGTCCTCCTTTTCCTGGTCGTACTTTTACATCCGCAATGCCAGCTGGTTGTGGAATCTCACTCTTCACAAATCTCTCGATCTGCATTTCAAGAGTTTTATCCTGTAGGATCCGTTGAGAGTAGGGAATAATTCCTTTTTTTTGCATAATATCACACTTCTTCCTCTATTTCTATTACGGAACACTCAATATTAGTCCCTCTTTTTGTCATTGTTCCTCTATATCCCCCTCTTCCTCTCCTATCCGGGCGTTGTCTTATTTTTTCTCCTGGATGCGCGGCAATCAATAGTATCCTAAGCTTCTCTTCATCAAGACCTTTGAACCTAGCATTGTTAAGTGCGTTATTTAATACACCTTTTACGGCTTTGGCTGCTTTCTTTGGAAACCTTCCCGCATCCCATTTCCAGAGATCTAAACCTTTTCGGTGTCCCGCATGCTTATGAAACCTTTTAAAGGGAACCGCTGCTTCCTCCTCTAGTACGGCATTCAGATACTGAATCGCCTCTTTCAACATCATTCCCTGTTCCATTATCGCGTTACATATCTCCCTAGCATCTTTCATGCTCACTGGAAGGTCTTTTCCCTTTGCGAGGGCTAGTCGAGTCTTGTCGGGAACTGCATCCACTTGAAAGCTGTAACCTTTCCGTCCCAATGTAATCACCTCATCCAATAGGAGGCACTTTAAGTTTTTAAAATTAAGGCCCTATTATTCGGCTGGTAAGGAAAGGTTTATAAATTCAAACCAAACAATTACAATTTGGGGATTATGATGAACGATGAAGAAGAATGGCCTCCTGAGTGGAAGAAGTTCACTTATAAGGGATACTCACTCAAAGAATTACAAGAAATGACTTTAGAAGAACTTAGCGAGGTAGTACCCGCAAGATTGCGGAGAAGTCTTCGACGTGGATTAACGCCAGAGCAAAGGAGATTTTTGGAACGCCTTAATAAGGAAGAAGGGCCAGTAAGGACTCACGTGCGTGATATGCCTATCCTCCCTAATATGGTTGGTAGAAAGATAATGGTTCATAACGGAAATGATTTCCATCCAGTAGAAGTGATTCCAGGTATGATTGGTCATATGCTTGGAGAATTCGCCTATACTAATAAAGAAGTGGATCATTCTCGGCCAGGGATGGGGGCCACACGGAGCTCGAAATTCCTTTCTACCAAAAAATAGCATTTTAATACTTTCTCAGTAAAGTTAAAATTCGTATCTATCAGGGGATTATGATGCCGAAGAGAACTTCCCAAGCATGGTCTAGACGTAAGGGAACACCGGGAGTCCAAACAGAATCAGTTCTAGACTGCGCGGATAACTCTGGTGCAAGAAAGCTAAAGATGATTGCAGCTATCGGGTATCACGGACGAAAAAGGAGACAGCCGTATGCTTCACTGGGCGACCAGATCGTTGTTACCGTTAAAAAAGGTAAACCAGAACTTCGACACCAAATCGTTAGAGCTATTATTGTGCGCCAAAAGATGCCTTACAAACGGGCTAATGGTGAATGGATTCAATTTGAAGATAACGCAGCTGTGATGATAGATTCCGAGGGAGAGCCAAAAGGTACGGAAATTCGTGGTGCAGTGGCTAAAGAAGCAGCAAAGAAGTGGCCTGCTGTGGGAAAAATTGCTAGAATTATTGTATAATAAGGGGTAAAAAATGTTAAGAAGAAGTGTTAGTTCAAAGCCTAAGAAAGTTAGAAAGTCGCATTACAATAAACCTTTGCATAAGCGTAATAAGAAGATGACGGCTCCTCTAACTGAGGAAGCTAAAGTAGAGTATGGAGTAAAACGTGCACCAATCCGAAGAGGAGACAAAGTAATAGTGGAAAAAGGGGAGTTCCGGGATCATATTGGAGAAGTTACTCGTGTTGACTTGAAAAACTACAGAATTTTCCTCAAAGGAGCAACCATTGAGAAAGCAAGCGGACAGGAAATTCACATTCCCATAAGGCCTTGGAACGTTTCTATAATGGAGCTCAAAATGGATGAAGTGAGGAAACAAACTCTCACGAGGAAAAAGGAACCTGAGGAAATAGAGGAGGCATTGTTTGAAGAAGAGCCGAGAGACGAGGAAAAAACAGAAGAACCAAAAGAAATACAAACTGGTGAGGTAACATCAATCGAAAAAGAAGGAGAAAAGCTTTTTGATGTAGAGTCAGAAGGAGGAGAGAAAGAATGACAAAACATAGCGGTTCAAAGCACTTAAAACGACTTAATGCGCCAAAAACATATCCAATAGCACGAAAATTGGGGGGGGAATTCACAGTCAGTTCGAATCCTGGTCCTCATCCTGCTGATAGGTGTATTCCAGTTGGAGTAGTCCTTCGAGAAGTGTTAGGCTATGCTAGAGACTTGAGAGAAGTAAAAACTCTCCTTAGACAAAGAAAACTCAAGGTTGACAGGCGAACTGTAACTGATCATAAATTTCCTGTTGGTTTAATGGATGTGATTACTGTTGAAAATGAGCATTATAGGATCCTCCCTTACAACGGCTACATGGTCCTCCATCAAATCTCAGAAGAGGAAAGTCACTCGAAAATACTTGCGATCATAGGGAAACGAGATTGGGGAACCAACGTTTTGCAATTAAGTCTTGAGGATGGTCGAAACATCCATTTAGACGTAGAGGATAAAGAAGAGAGGCAAAGGATCATAGAGAATTACGAAGTATCCGATAGTTTACGTATTTCCCTCCCTGAACAAGATATATTGGATCACTTTAAGCTTGAAAGGGGGAACTACTGTCTCATTGTAGATGGAAAGCATATGGGAAGGCACGGAACAGTTAAGAAGATAGAAAAGACATATGGTCCCAAAGGAGCGAGCACTATTACTATAGAGAGTGAAGGAGAAGAAGTTACATCAGCAATTGAATATACTTTGATAATTGGAGAGGATGAACCCGTTTACTCACTTCCTTCCACCCTAAAAGAAATCAAATTGAGATCTAAGGTTCCAAAAATTGGGGGAGAAAGATGAATAACACTGAGCCTCCAGAGACTTTGAAAGATTTAAGGAAACAGTTGATGCAAGAATATCCCGAGAAGTATCCAAATCCTCACTTGGTTCCTACGATTGAAAAGGTCGTGGTACATTGCTGCGTTGGTGAGGCGGGAGGGGAACTTGAAAACGCCGAGAAAATACTGAAAGATCTTACTGGTAGACAGCCAGCTCTCCTTCGAGCAAAGAAAACAGTGCAAGGATTTAATATACATAAAGGTCAACCGATTGGATGGAAGATCACGCTCCGAGGTAACGAAGCGTTTTCTTTTCTAAAGAGAGTGTTAGAAGTGTACGATAAAACCGTTTGGAAGGGAAACATAGATGAACGGGGGAACCTCTCTTTTGGTATAGAGGAGCATCAGGAGATACCAGGAGCCGAGTACGATCCTGAACTTGGCATCATAGGGTTCGATGTCAATATCGCCCTTGCTAGACCAGGTTACCGAGTTAAAAAAAGAAAAGAGAGGGCCCAGAGTATTCCTAAGCGTCACAAAGTGGAAAAAGAAGATGCAGTATTGTTCTTTAAGATACTTGGAACCGTAAGAGAAGGACGGCGCCAGAAGACTTTTGTGTAGTTTTTTCCGCCTTTCTCTTGAACTTTCGCAAGTTTTGCTTCTTGAACCTTCCTAAGGTCGGGAAATGTAAGGAAGGATGCCTATAAGTCTTCAATGCTTTTGTCCTATTTTTGTCCCCCTACTGAAAGAGCGGGTACTCCTCGGCTCCCGCTTTAGCTCTTCGTGATATGGACATTCTTATACTCAAGGCACATACATTTGGTTAAAAAATCATCATAAGAAAGGAATAAAGGCTATTCTATGTCAAAAATCGAGAAAGTACGAAGAATTTAGGTCTTAGACATTAGGATTATACTGCTATGGTCGAACGCGAGAACAGTATACCTTGACCATGAATGGAATAATGAACAAACTATTAAAAACAATGTAAGCGAAGATGAAAACCATGATTTTAAAAGGCTTCCCGCACGAGGTTGACGAGGTCAGGCTTGTTCTCTCTCTCCATGTACCTTTCTCTTTAAGCGTCGAGCCCAACATACTCTCAGGTTTAATGCTTCCCGTAGTCGCGATCTGTCAAAAAACGCTGAAAGTAGTCTGTCGCGGTTGTGCAAACGGTCTTCAAACTTGTGTGGTGTATGAATCTACGGAGGATACGGACGTTACGCATGTACCGGACAACGAAGAATCCGAGGACGACACCCCCCGCAAGCACTACGACAGGAATCACGAATGAGAGGGGTGATATGCCTTGCTGCTCCAGCTCTTCTTGGGAAGGTGGGGGGGCAAATGGCGTCATCGCCGGATGATAATCTTTGCTTCTTGCGTCGCCAGGGATCACATAGGGTACATCCCCGATCCCGTCTCCGTTTGTATCATTTCCATTGTAGTCGCCCCAGTAGTTGCCGATGGTCGTGTTGAAGGCATTCCTCCCGCACGTATCCTTTGCGTTTACGCCGTTTCCAACCAATTTGTTTCGATATACGAGAGTCCCAGTACTGGATTCAACAAGGAGAATGCCATACTCGGTGTTGCTGCTGATGTCATTATGGATTATTGTGGTCTTACTTGATCTACCCAAGAAAATACCATTCCCATGATTAGAAGAAATACCAGGCCCGTTGTAGGTGATGTTGTTACTCGTGATGGTGGTGTCATTGCTACTATATAGTTCGATGCCATCCCAGTTGTGGGTGATGATGTTGTCCGTGATCGTGTTATTGCTTGCAAAGTAAAGGTAGATGCCCTCCCGTTCATTGTTGCTGATGGTGTTGTTCGTGACAGTATTGTTACTGGCCTTCCAAAGATAAATCCCCCCCTCATCGTTGTGGGTGACGTTATTACTCGTGATGATGTTGTCACTGTTTTTTTCTAGTTCAATGCCACTACAGTAGTTGTTGGAGATGTTATTTCCGAGGATGGTGTTGTAATTGCTCGCAGAATTAAGGTACATGCCATCCCTATTCTGAGTGAAGGTATTGTCCGTGATGGTGTTGGTACTGCTTGCAGACTTAAGGTAGATGCCAAATCCATTGTAGGTGAAGGAGTTACTCATGATCGTGTTATTCCTTGCCGAGTAGAGGACGATACCCTTCCGGTTGTCGGTGATGTTGTTGCCCGTGATCGTGTTATTGTTCGCAAAGTAAAGGTAGATGCCATAACTGTAGTTATCGATGATGGTGTTGCCTGTGATGGTAATATGAGAGGAGTAACCAAGTAAGATACCAGCGTGGCTGCTGCTAACGTTTACGTTCGTAATGGTCAGTCCGGTCACATTACCGAGGATAACCTCTCCAGCATCTGACGGAACTGACATTCCCCGCATGTCTTGGTTTGCATAGTAGTAGATGGGCTTCCCGTTTACCGTGTTGTTCTCGCTGATCACTTGAGTTGTAAACGTGGTTTTATTACCCCAAAGACCGATGCCACATCCTGCCATCACGTTCCCATACATCGTGTTCTTGCTCGAGTTAATCAGGTAAATGCTAGCCCAGGTGTTGTCGGTAATGGTGTTGCCTGTGATTTTATTCTCGCTCACCTCCTCCAGGCAAATGCCAAACCAGTGGTTATTGGTAATGTTATTGCTCGTGATGGTGTTGCCATTGCTTGCAGGCTCAAGGTCGATGCCAAATCCATTGTGGGTAATGGTGTTGCCCGTGACCGTTGTGTTGTTCGAAGATGCCAGAACAATGCCATTATCGTGGTTGGCAATGGTAAAACCTTCAATTCTGATGTTATTGGCGGTCACATAGAGACCAGAGGTTCCCCATTTACCAATAATGGTGGTTGCTGTAGCGCCTGCGGTGGCCGTGAGAGTTACATGGGTGGTGTTCATATATAGCGGGAATGATCCTTCAATCGTGTGATTGTAGACGCCCGGCTTGACCTTGATCGTGTCGTAGGTGCCCGCAGTGACCCAATTATTGAGCACGTAGGTGATGTTGCCCGCTGGGTTGCCCCTCGTTCCGTTGCCTTTGGCCCCTGCTTCCACCCAATACGTGGCAGAAGATTTCGTAGCAGACGTGGTAGCACTGCCATCTTTTTGGCAATTTTCGGGAACGGTTGGTGGTTCTTCGTATTGGGAAGGGTGTGGTACCGTTTGCAAAGGTAGGTGTCGGGGATGGGCCTGTTCGAGGTGGCGGTGTAGGGGATCCCAAAGGGGGGATCGAAGCTGGACGCTACGTTCGGTGTTTAAACGAATATTCTTTAGCGTTGACTGGGTTCTCTTGGGTTCAGGTAGATGTGTGATGGATACGTTCTGTTGATTAGGTGGTCTTTGGTTTGTAAGGGTGTTAATACCTGGTAGGACGAGTAGAAAGCATAAGAGGGTGAGGGTGGTAATTTTTCCTACTCTTATGAGTGCCATTTTCACGATGGGTCTTCTATATATTATGGGAACTTTGTTTAAAAAGTCTGGATCCTGTGGAAAACTCTTTGGACGGGAATCGCGTCTCGTTGCATACTCAAAGGAGCTATACTCAACGACAGTAAGCGGTTTAAGTTAGCACACCGAGAGAGTGGAAAAAATAAGAAAAAAGGCGGTGAGCATCCTACCGGCTATTCCACTTTCTCATCTACCAGGCGTTCCATCACCTTAATGAATGCCTGAGTACCTTTCTCACCAAGACCCATTGCCTTCACTGATCGGAAGAGATCATAGGCAAGGGACGTTCCGGGAAGCGAGACGTTGAGTTCATGGGCACTTGCAATCACATTCTTGAGGTCCTTTACCTGATGGCGCATCTTAAAACCCGGTTCAAAATCGCCCTCGGCAATTTTTGGCCCAAGATGCGAGAGAATCCGAGAATTTGCGTAACCCGCGGTGAGAACATCTAGTAATCGATCTAACTTCAAGCCAAATTTCGCCCCTAAGGTTAATCCCTCGCACATCGCTTGAATATGAAGGGCACAAATAGCTTGATTGCAAAGTTTCGTAGCTTGACCAGATCCGGTATCCCCCATATATGTTATCCGCTTACCAAGCACCTCTAAGATCGGACGACACTCTTTGAACACCTCCTTGGGGCCACCGACCATAATGGAGAGCGTTCCCTTCTTCGCACCAATGTCTCCTCCACTCACAGGAGCATCCAGTATCTTGACATCCTTCTCTTCAAGTGCGTCAGCAATTTCATGAGTTGCAATTGGAGAAATACTCGTCATATCAATAAGAAAAAGGCCTGGCTTGGCTCCCTCAATTATCCCAGAATGTCCTAACACAACTTCCTTTACATCTGGAGAATCTCCAACAATTGTAATGACTACATCAGACTTTTCTGCAACCTCTTTCGGAGATTCAGCTGGTGTTGCACCCATGGAGACGGGCTCCTCCATTTTGGATTCAGTTCTGTTCCAGACGACCAAAGGATAACCTGCTTCAATTAGGTTCTTCGACATCGGAAGGCCCATTGTTCCTAATCCAATGAACCCTATCGTTTTCTGTTTCTTATCCATTCTTTCCCCTCTACTTTCTTCCTAGATGGTATTCAATTTTGAATTTATAAGACCTCTAAAGGCTTTGGCTTTAGATAGGTCTATCAGGGGAGAGAAGGGTATAATCAGTAAGAAACTTACGCTCTACGTCTAAGAAGGGTGGTGAAGGAACACAAAGCCTCCCATACGTGAACTTGCATTTCTAAAGCTAATGCATCGCCACAGATACAAGAGAGATCAAATCCGTTAATCTTGCGAAACAGGAAGATGTAAAAAAGAGGGAGAGAACAGTCATAAAAGGAATACATTTACGGATACTTTCTATTTGGTGTACGAGGAAAGGGTATGGCGTCTCGTATATGATCCAGCTTACATAACCACCGTATCAGTCTCTCCATCCCTAACCCAAAGCCTGAATGAGGAACGCTACCATATTTTCGCAAGTCAAGATACCACTTGTACTTTTGAGGGTCCTCTCCTCTTTCTTTAATGTTTTGGAGTAAACGTTCGTATTCGGTTTCCCGTTCACTTCCACCAATTATCTCCCCATAACCCTCTGGAGCTAGCAAATCATCGCAGAGGACTCTCTGGGGATCGTCTGGATGCTGTTTCATGTAAAAGGCCTTTACATCTTTTGGATAGTTAAGGATAAACAGTGGTTTTGTTTCGTTTTTTGTTAAAGCCCTTTCCTCTCTTACCCCCAAATCCTCACCCCATTCAATGTCAAATCCTTTCAGTTGTAGCTGGTTGATTGCCTCCGCATAGTCTATCCGTTTGAACGGAGGTTTTATGTTTTTCAGGTCGGAAGGATCTCTGCCTAACTGCTTGACTTCCTCGTTGCAATTTTCATAAACTCTCTTTGCGATAAATGCTATTAACTCTTCTTGGGTCTTGAGCGTTCCCTCAAGATCGCACCATGCTTCTTCTGCCTCAAGATGGGTATACTCTGTTAAATGCCTTGGTGTAAACGATTTTTCAGCTCGGAAAGAAGGTCCCATGGTGAAGACTTTTTCTAAGGAGAAAATGGCCGCTTCTAGGTGAAGCTGGGAGGTTTGTGACAGATACGCTTTTTCGCCGAAATATTCAACTTCAAAGAGTGATGATCCTTCTTCTCCTGCTTGGGCCACGAACATTGGGCCAGTGACCTCGTAAAATCCATGCTCTCTAAAGAAGTTCCTTCCAGCGTGTAGAATCTCATTTCTTACCTTTAGGATGTTCCGCATTTTCTTAGATCTAATCCAAAGATGGCGTACATCAAGCAGAAAGGATACTGATTTGTCTTTGTGTATTGGGAACTCTTCAGCCTCTCCAATCACGTTAAGCTTTTCAACGTCTACTTCTACGTTCCCAGGGGCTCGTTTATCTTTTCGGAGGTGACCCTTAATCACTATAGAACTTTCTACTAGAAGATCTTGTGCTTTCTCCCAAGCAGACGTTCCTTTCTCTATTACGCATTGAATACTTCCACTAGCGTCTCTTAAAACGATGAAAATCTTTGTCTTTAGCTTTCTGATTCGATAAATCCACCCTCTAAGTTGTATATCCCCCTCTTTCTTACTTAGAGCGTCTTTCGCTTTTGTAAACTGCATGTTTCACCCTACCTTGATGTTTGATACATTTCCTTATAATTTTTTGAACCTCTCTTTGGGTGTCTCTGAAAAAGAATTCCAAGGAGGAGGGAGAATAGAGTATCTCCCTTCTTGTCGATATCCGTTTTTAAATCAATTATACTTACCACCCTCTACATTTAAGAGTACCTCCTAATGAATAGGTTTGAAGGTGTTACGAGATGGAAAAAGAAAAGACACTTGGTATTCTGGGAGGGATGGGGCCAGAAGCTACTATAGATTTTATGGAGAAAGTGTTGAACTTCACACAAGCAAAAAAGGACCAAGATCATATCAGAATGGTAGTGGTGAGTGATCCCAAAACTCCAGACAGGACAAATGCTATCTTGCGTGGAGGAGAGAGTCCTGTTCCATGGCTGAAAAAGAATTCTAGGATTTTAGAGAATGCGGGTGCAGATTTAATCGCTATTCCCTGTAATACCGCGCATTATTGGTTGGAAGAGATTAGAAACTCTGTCGATATACCTGTCTTAGATATGGTGAAGGAAACAGCTGTTTATTTAAAAAAACGAAACATGAAGAAGGTCGGCCTCCTTTCCACCACAGCAACTGCAAAACTGAGACTATATCAGAAGCAATTGGATTTTTGGGAGGTAATAACGCCAAAAAATATGAAAGAAGTTATGAATGCTATAAAAGACGTAAAAGCTGGAAGAAAAAAAGAGGCAGAAAAAAAACTGCATAGACTCCACAGTGAGCTTTTGGAAAGAGGGGCAGAATCAGTTATAGCTGGATGTACAGAGATTCCATTAGTTTTCCCAGAAGGTGCGGCTTTGATCGATCCCACGGCAATTTTGGCAAGGAAAGTAGTAAAAATTATTAAATGAACGACCGTACCTTTGAAATCGCGTAACATTAGCTTTCCCTAACAATTTTTTGGTGCTTTCTTCAAAGTAGGAGTTAAGAGGTGGATGCGTCGTTGCCATCCTTTATGTATGTCTTTTACAAGAAATTCTTTCAGAGTGGGGGGAGTAGCCTTATATTTTTGATTTCTTCTAAAGGTACGAATGACAAGGTTGCATCATCTCTTCTATCCATAAACGTTCCTCCAACGCGATGTACCAGAAAGTAAAACACCACTTCGTAGTGCTTTCGCTCTCCTTTTTGGTAGGCATTCTCAATGAGGTAGAGGAACCTTTCTATCTCAATTTTCAAGTTCGTCTCTTCCTTGAATTCTCGCTTAAGTCCCGCTTGAAGAGTTTCTTCCTCAATATGTCCTCCAACAAGAGCGTAGTAATCTTCCCCTTGCTTCTTACTTAGTAAGACTCGGTTATTATTACATAAGATCCCTCGGGCGATGGTTTCAACCATTCCAAGCACCAAAACAGAAGATCCTATGTGGTCTGTCTCTTCGATAGGTTATACAAATGAGGCTATATTTGGAGAACTTGCGGTTCTTCAGTTGATTCAGCGAGACGTTCAGGTCTCAGATATATTTTTTTAAATATAAACTTTTGTCCACTATGGACATTTTTGTCCACACCTATTTAAAGGACTTGTCCACACTATCGAAAGGCGTTTATCATCCCTTTTCCATAATTTGGGATAATTCTTGGCATTCCACGTGCCGTGTGGGACTTCACGCCAGTCCTCCTACGACCCCCCAACCCACCCACGTCTCAGAGGTATCTTTTCAAAAAAACGTGTCTTTTTTTCTCAAAAAAGTCTCTAGAAAAAAATCTCTAGAGCTAAGAGACTCGAAGAATCTCTTGAAACTGAGACTTCTCGAAAAATCTCTTGAGACTTGAAAAATCTGGAGCTTAAACTGAGACCTTAAGCTAAGAGACTTGAAAAAATCTCTTGAGAAGAGAAAAATTTCTTGAAACTTGAGAAACTTGAGAAACTGAAACAAAAAATCTCTTGAGAAACTGAGACTATCTGGAGCCGAAAAAAATTTGGAATCCCCCCAAAAAAACGTGAGACCGAGAAAACCGAGAAAAGTAGACATAGGAACCGATCCAACGGATGCAGGAAGCACACCGATAGTGGGTATGAAACCCATGATGTTCTACGGTATGATCGGTGGTGTGGTTGCTGTGGTTACTATCGGTGTCGCTGTCTATGTGCTGAAAGTGCGGAAATCATGATTTTTTCAGGAGGTAGAACACGACAACAGCCACGGCAACCGTCACACCAAGTCCAATACCAGCAATGAGTACAATGTGTAATCCTCCTTCCCCTCCTTCTTCTCCCCTCTTTTCCAAGTTTACTTTACCGTCCTTTAAGGTTAAGTCAAAAGTATGCACCTCTCCAGCGGAGGTATCACTCTCAAAGCTGTCAGCAGACACATTTTCCTTCACATTCAATACTCCCAGCCCGTAGGTTCCAGCTCGTACCCCAATCACCGTGAGGGTGAGCAGAAGATTCCTTGTGTTCCTTTACATTACCACATTCTTCCAATGCCTGTCTATAATTAAGGTTATTCCACTCACTAAAAGTTTCGAGAGGGACGAAAGTAATTCTAGAATTCTTTTTTTGTTCTCTGCAGAGGAAAAGTTGGGGAGAGAGCATAAGAAGACGAATCTTTTCCATTATTTCAGAAGTCTCCGAGAATGGGTAAACTATGAAGAAACCCGTATTTTTAGCATGTTACATGGTAAAACAGTCATGGAACGGATGACGAAATCGAAGATAGGTGACCAATTTACTTATTCACACTTTTAAAATAAGAGTTAAAGAACAACAAGATAAGTAGGGAGTTACAAAGATGGGATTAGATGAAGAAAGAAAAGAAATTAAATGAAAAAATCAGCAACCTGCCCATTCCTCCAGAACCCGTGGAACAAAAAGAAAAAGCAGAAGTCTATTGGATGCTTGATAAGGAACTACCAAAACATATCAAGGAACACTGGGAAGAGCACTTAGGACCACGTACTTATCATATGATTGAACATTCACTATCTGGGGTTAAAGAAAAAATAGAACAATGGGGGGAATGTGAACTAACTTGGATAGAAGTGATTGCTGCTCTCAAGAAAAGAATGAAGAAGAACTTTCCTAGAAAATGAGTTTACCCCTATTGTCCAAAAGAGAATAGCGTTCATATACTCGCTCAAAGGATAGATCTCGCTATATAGGATTGACCAGGTCATCAAACTACGAAAGAGCAGATCTACGCCAAACAAGGAACCATCAAAAAATCGCTTTAGTATATTACCATTCATTCTTTTGCATTCTTTTCACTTCTTTTTTCCTTTTCTTTTCCGCATTCTTCTTCTTTCTGCGTTTCGCCTCTTTCGTAATCTTCCTTGTGTTCCTCCTGTTTCATTGAGATCTTATTAAAAAGAATTCTTACCCACTAGAGCGAGTATTATGAAAGATGTTCAGGAAGAATTCTTTACTAGAGAAGAAGGACAACGATTTATGGATGAGCTAAAGAACATATACGAGAAGAACCGATTAAAACTAAGACTTCTTCAAAATCCCAACTTGAAGAAGTTTCTCTGGGAAAAAGGGATACCGTTTTTTGGTGAGCTAGGAAAATATATCCTACGTGATCTGTTAAAAAAATCATTGGATGTAGAAGATTATGACAGACGTTTTCAAGAAAATTTCCACGACGAATCCTTCCAGTTTTTCTCTGATGTACGCACAATCGTAAGAAAGTGTATGAACAAAGATAAAGCGAAAACGCTAAATATCCTCTTAAAATTTATGTATCTTCCCTCCATTGAAAAAATTAGAAAACGCAATGTTAACATTGTTTCAGAAACCTTAATGGATGAAGAGGTCTTCAAACTAAGAAGAAAATACGCTCATACAAGTAATCCCGATAGAAAAAGGTTAAAAAAAGAAGTAAACGCTATACTTACAAAGGTTGAATTCCGTACCGAAAATATTCTTGATTTCCCTAACGAAGTTGAAAAAGTAGCTAAAAACATTGCAAATGAGATAAAAAATCATTATGAGACATCTAGCGATATTGCTGGTGTTCTCTTAGCGTTTTTTGACCTTTTAACTGATGGCTTTCGAGGTATTGGCTCGTATTTCAATGAGCACAGAAGACCTTCTAAAAAGAGATCTTCTTGGAAATTTTACAAGAGCTTAGGTCACAAAGGACGAGAGTTTCGTATTGAGGATTATATGAAGGATCTTTTTGCTAAAAAATATGGTTATACCTATGAGTCTGTCAAGTCTCTCTTTGAGGAGTGGCTCCTTGAAACGATCGCAGAGTTCCGTCACTATAAGAGTCATGGAGAACACAAGGTAGACCAGGATAAACTTGACGAAGGGACGACAGAACCAACCATATTAATAGAAATCAAACCTGAACTAAGTGACCTCGGTGATACACTCAGAAAGGTTAAAGAATACATTCATTACACAGGTCTCTCTCCAGCAGAATTGGAACTCATCCCCCTTGTACTTACCCACACTCAACTTGACGAGCGGATGAGGAACTATTTTGAAGATGAAAACATAATCCCTCTACACGTATCCACGAGAGAACTAACAAATGGAGGGGAAATAAAGAAGTTCAAATCAAAGTGGATCCCTTGTGAAATCAGATATAGACCAGAGGATCAAGAAAGGGAGTTATTTCATTAAATCATCTCTTGATTCAAGATCTTCGAGAACTTCCTTTTCAAAAGTAAGCTTAAAAACTACTGTTTAAAAGCCACCCTCTTTTGGAGAGCGAAACAAAGATATATGGAAGGTCGTGGATCGGATTGACGAAGCGTATTTCACACCAGATTTCTCACCTAGACTCCAAGTACTGCTTCTGCTTTTAGTGTTTTGGGACAACGAACTATTGACCAAAAACGAGATACAAAGCGACCCATCAAGCGTAAATCAAGATAACTTATTACAAATGATAACTAATAGAGCGCTACTTCCTCTTTTAGAACAGTATGGACACCTTCTTCAACCCACCAAAGAAGCTGTAAAAAAACTGAAAACACTTCAAGCGAAACTTGAGTATATGAAAAGAATAGAGAGCAAATTAATGGAAATAGGCCAGACTAGGGACAAATAATAGATTATTTCCTGGGTAAAGGTGCAAGCTGAAACGTATTATTTCACCCCTTTAGTCTCCTTAACAGTACCAGCCGTAAGAATGAGAGCTTATTAAGCAATTATTCCAACTGTTTATAGCGAAGGTGATTCATGTGGATGAGCGGCTTAAAGTTATTATACCTGTAGTGGTTATTGTGTTGTGTGTCAGCAGTTTTCTTATTGGTGTTACTGTTTCTCCTTCTTGGTTTGAAAACGATATGGAAAATGAAAACGAAGATAAGAAGGGAGAACCACCGGCTACTATTTCGCTCTTACCAAACACATATATGACCTCCACTCACAATATGAAGTCGGTGAAGGATACACAGTCTCTCGCTGTTTCCGTCAATGTTACAGACGGACCACCGGTTGACTTTTTTATAATGATTCGAAAGATGTATGCAAACTATACCGCAGGCAAACCATTCAACTATTTTCCGTGTCTCAGGAAAATACAACATTCGCTGTCGTTGCAATCGCTGGTTCGATAGATATGACCCTCTACGTGACGGTGGATCATACCGCGAACGGTACTGCCACACCTGAGGGGAGAATCGTAACGTTCACCTACGATTGGGTGATCTACTTGGAAGTCCCTGGCACTATCAATGGGACGCTAGATGATATTATTATTACTGAATAGAAAACCGGTCCTCCTCCAAAGAAAAATGATAGTGCAATTAAAGAAGTAAATTACTCTCTAACTTAGTATTCATTAACGTCGCAAAAATTTGAAGATCATAATCGGAATTGTTCCATAACCAGTTCCTTCCTTTATGAGACACCGTGAGGAGAAAATTAGCCAGTCCGTTTTAACACCATATCCATGAACTCCTCATAGAAGTCACTAAACGTTTCTTCCACTCTTCTTTCATCGCGTCTACTTTCTTTTTTTGTCCCGATGCGGTCGTATGCCACCGCCTTTTGGATGTATTCCTCAAAAATGTATGCACTCGTGCATGTTAGTTTATAGAGGTTTGGTACTTTATAGAGGTTTTAGAATTACAAGGTGAGAGAAAGTGAATAATGAAGAAATGATAGAATCAAGAAAAGAATTGGCTGAGATTCTGCGAAAACGACAGCAGAACCTAACAAGAAGTGAGATACTCAAGGCGACACAACCTATGGCAAAGAAGGGATTTACCAAGGCTGAGCGTATTAAGGCATATAGTGAAGAACTTGAGGCATTATCTGATGATGAAATAATTATGTCGTATGTGACTTGCTCCAGATGTGGCGAAAAATTTTGTAGTTTGGAGGAGGTTGATGAGATTCTCAAAGATGGTTGTAAGGACTTTGATGAGTTTATGAGAAAAGTGCTGGAGAGAAGTCCAACTCATCATTGAAGAGATTAAGGAGATAAAGAATGAATAATATTGGTGTTTATAAAATGCGAGCCGAGAAGACGGAAAGAATACTATGTGGTGGCTTACTCGTGGGAGTTTTGATCTTTTAAAAAATCTGAAAGTTTTCCTATTTGTTCCTTTCTACTTTCTTCTTTCGTTCCAAAAATCTTATCCAATACATACTCTAGAGGATTTTTCGTGTAGAAGTTATACTGGATTTCATATCTTTCTTCGCTCTTTTTTTCTGTTACAATGTTGATACCTTTAAGCAATGTAAGAGCTTTCTTTATAGCTTGTTTTCTAACTTGTTTTTTACCTCGCTTTTTATCTAAAGAGAACGCATTCAGCTTCGTATCTAGTTCGTCTAGGGTAAACTCTATATCTATCACTCGTTTTCCTTCACTAGAAGCTTTTCTAAATTTCTCAGGAGGTGCAAGATCATTAAAAATATGGGTGTACAGAAGGCGAACTATATATAACGGAGGAGGATCTGCATCACAAAATCTTATTTCTGATAATAAGTTTTGTATAGTCGATATAGAAAGTACTATTGATTCTCTATTAGTAAATTCCTCTAGCTTCGGATAAGAAAGGTTTCCCCAAACTTTTTCATATTGAAAAAACGGTTTATTTTTGCACGTGCGAGTCTGTAAATCGCCATAAAGTAAAAGGATGGCCTATTTCTACCTCAATTCTTTCCTCATCCGTTTCATACACAAATTTTTGGTCTTCTTTCCTCGTCTCCTGCAAAATCGATGTCGCCCTTGGGAAAAATTTCGTAAATAAAAACAGTCCAATATCATAGATATTTGGTTCTTTTTCCCATCCTTTTTTGATACTATCATATTTATTGACACTCGTCATTGTAGTAAAGGATAAGGGGTCCTTATCGGGTATACCAACCTTAAATTCAGCTAGGAGGCCGTATTCTTCCTCCAACCGAGCCATAAAATCAGGGTTAACTTCCTTTCCATTATCACAAATAAACGTTCTACCTAACGCAACAGAAGAAAA
>JABAHQ010001169.1_pt1 | contig 19633 bp, 12 predicted proteins | sample 7062091 | NCBI WGS metagenome assembly JABAHQ01 (sample SAMN14534359, study PRJNA622989) | marine sediment metagenome | biome: marine biome [ENVO:00000428]; feature: marine pelagic biome [ENVO:01000023]; material: deep marine sediment [ENVO:00002113] | place: India: Gulf of Kutch | collected...
ATGTCGAACAAGTTCGTCAAAAATCCCCTGACTTGTTTTCAGTGGATGATATCATCGATGTCAAGATCTCCCCGGATAAGAACATGAACTCCAGTTTGGTTTCTTCTGCGATCGTCTACGATGAATTTGTGAGAAAGCAAAAACAATTTCCAATTGACAATCGTATTTGATTTCTTTACATTTGACTACGATGATTGAATCCAGCGTTTCAAAACCTCTTCATAAGTTTCTCTCCGATTTAACAGGTGAAGAACGCTTCGGCGTGGCACTTCATCTGGCTACAAAAGACCTCGTTCGTCTCAAGCTTAAGGAAGCAGAAGAAATCATTCAGTATTTTGAACATCGCTACAAAATGGACTTTAAGAAATTCAAAAAGGCTTGGGAAAAGGGGGAAATTCCACAGAAGCACTCGTTCCAAGTAGAGAAAGACTATTGGGAGTGGGAAGCTGCAACAAGCGATCGGGAACGTCTACGACAAATGATTGAAAAGCTGCCATGACTCTTGAAGAGGTAATATTCAGGTATATTCCTTTTTGTCCAACCTCCACTGAATCACATCACACGTCTAAAAGGTCCTCTTTTTTACCCTCTGTAGTTAATCCTGTGTCCCAACCCTTTGCAAAATTGTCACTCACAGAATACAAAACTTTCTGCAATTTCTCGAACTTTAGGTAAGTAAATACTTAAACGTAAGATTTTCATGACCAAACCAATGGAGGCAATCGGGGATGGCATCCGCAATTCTGGAAACCAAGATTGAACGACAGCCGCTGAAATCGCACAAACTGGTCTCAGCAGGATACGATTCGGATACCTGGACATTCGAAGTTGAATTAAAGAATGGTAAGGTCTTTCAATATTACGGCGTACCTGAGTACATCTACAAGTTGTTCGAGGAGGAGGATGCGAAAGCCCGCTTCTTTGATGAGTATATCAAAGATGCCGGGTATTCGTTCTCACAAGTCGATTAATACATAACCCACCTTTAGTCGCTCGGCTCATCAGATTTCTGGATGACGAGCAATGTGTAATCATCCACCGGTGAGCGAGCTCCATAGAAAGATTGGATGTCTTCAGTGAGTGACTGATGAACCTCCGATGCACGCTTCCCACGCAAATTATCCAGCATATCCAGCAGCCGCTCTTCACCGTAAAACTCTTTCTCATCTTCCGGTCGTCCCTCATTGTCCAAAGCGTCTCGTGAAGCTTCAACCAAGCCATCGGTGTAGAAGACGAGCATATCGTTTGCCGCCAGTTCTAACGGTGTTTCTTCGACGTTTTCCTCAAACAGCTTGCCGACTCTTTCCAAACCAAGACCCAGGCCTTTGCTCTGCAGTTGTTCGATTTTTGCCCATTTCTTACCGGGAACCAGAATGGGCAAATTGTGACCGGCACGCACGAATCGAATGGTGTGGCTGCGGATGTCCAAAATTCCCACAATCGCCGTGACAAAAATCTGACGGTCAACTAAAGGATCTGAGAAGTACTTATTCAAGCGCAGGACAATCTCACGTGGATCATTCGTGAACTGCTGGGAATAGCGAATCAGGCTGATGCATTGCGCCATATAAAACGCCGCGGAGGTACTCTTTCCGGACACATCACCAATAGTAAACAGATACTTGTTTTTATTTAATTTCAGCACATCGTAAAAATCCCCACCGACTTCATTGGCGGTTTTGAGCATGGCCCGGAGCTGGTATCCGGGTATGTGTGGCAAGGTGCGCGGCAGCATGCCGAGTTGAACGTTGCGGGCGATGGTCAATTCCTGCTGCAGGCGTTCTTTGTCGCGGGCCTCTGCAATGGAGCTTTTCAAGCGGTCGCCCATCTCATTAAAATGATGCGCCAGCTCCACAAACTCATCTTCGCCTTCGATCCGAACCTTGTAGTCGAGGTTGCCGGTGGAAATTTCCCGAATGCCGTTCTTCAACTGATTGAATTTTTGCACGATCATCTGATTTATCTCGGACCCGAATTTCGACATGCGTCGAATGACGACCAGATTTATGAGCAGGTAAATGAACGCCAAAAACAACAAGTAGCCTGCAAATGTCACGCTGAAAAAAGAAAGGGCCGGAATGAGCAAAATTTCAAATGCGAAAAATCCGGCCGAACCCAACTTGTCATTCATCATGGGTGCGATGACTCGGCCAATCGTAATCCGAAACGGGTTCATCAAAAAGTCATTCGCTCTCGACAGCAAACCCGAGTCGTCGGGCCGCTCGAAAGGGACGGAGATCACATTCGATGTCGTTTGAGGTCGCAAGGCAAATGGAAATATCCGAAACCGATTTTCCTGCTTCCAGAAACCGAATCGATAAAGATACGATTCCCAGATGGGAGGTTGATAGGGATAAGCCAGCAATCGACTGCCAGCAAGAATAGAGGTACTTTGCGAAATCAAATGTAACAGATTGGGTTCTATTCGGGCAAAATGGATTACATCTTCGCCCGCCTCCGATGATTTGAAGAACAGAAAATATGCCACTTCATCTGAGCCGAAATTAAAAATAGAACGTCTCTTGTTCAACGCCAGGATGCCCTGTTCCGGCAGATCGTCCGAGAGTTCAACGGGTTCATAATCCTCGGTGCGCAAAACAGCTTCTGAATCGTCATCTGTAACCTCATAGGTTTCGATGGAATCCGTAGCTTCTTTCGTGATGATCTGATCCATTTGATTTACGATGGCCTTGCGCATTTTTTCTGCTTGCCAACCGGCGATAAAAAAGTAAAAAATCAACCCCAACATGGCTAACTGGATGAGTTGCGGGAAGGTGGATTGAAACAGACTGGAGAATTTCAGTTTCCGAGACAAACTGGCGAAATTGTAAACCAGCACGATGGGTATTTTGACCAGCACCGCAAGCAAATATATCTTAAAGAGCAGGTACAGGAATCTGGGGAGCCCGTACCAGAATTTGGCTTCAGCGACCTCGCTGCTTTCGATGCCCTGGAACGGATTCAAACCCGAGAAATGGCGAAACAGGAAGAAAACGGCGACCAAGTAGATCCAACATTCTACTTTGGTCAAGGATTCCAACCAGGTGGTTCTGCGCAACAACAGGATGAATAGAATGACTTGCAAGATAAAGAGATGAAAGAAATCCTCAGTCTGAATGCCGATGAAGGCAAGAACGGCATACAGAACCAACACGCCTTTCGTTTTTTTGCTGTTTTCAGCCAAAACCAAACTGAAGAACAGAATTAAAGCAGACAAAAAAAGAATGTGTGTAAATTGAAGGAAAGGCCCCGGAGTCGAAACAGCGAATCGAAAGAATGATGAGCTGGCATAAGCCGAGTGCAAGACCGCCGCTTCCAGATGATAAAACAAAAAAAACAAACCCACAAGCAGCTCGCAGGGTGGCCGAAGTTTTGTGTGCAGCGCCTCGATGAGCCGAAACCAAAAATAAACGTGCAGAACATAAAACAGGAAATTCAAGTTGAACCATAATTCGAGAGGAAGCAAAACCAGGAGGAACGAAATGCCCCATCCCGCAAGTGTGATATAAAAGTCTCTGGCCTTAAGTGTCTCCAGGTTCAACCAGAAATGCTTAAATCTGGCACCAACCTGGAATTTAAATTCAGGCATTTTCCACTTCGGAGATTTTGTACGAACTTGTTTACAAAAATGTAAAGATACGGGATTAAATAAGCAAGGACAGAATGAAGGCAGGGGGTGGGTCCGGGATTAATAGTTCAAGCTTGAACAGGATTGCGCAGTATATTTATGCTGCGCGGTAAGGTGACAGCTGGATATTTATACGTTCTTGGTTATTCCGTGATTGGCGGCTTTTTATGAACATTCTTGGGGAGAACCTGCAAATCCATTTAGCGCGTAGGACAAATGTCCCAAGCGATCGCAAGTCCCAATGGAATTCCTGCACAGGACAAACGTCCCGCGCAATCGCATCAGTTCTAAGTCAATAGAAGATGGAAAAGTGGTTACCTAAAGGACTTTGATGATCACCATAGTCATGTCGTCATGTTGAGGATGGTTGCCCACAAATCGTTTGACCGAGCGTACGATGTTTTGAACGATGAGACTTGCTGAGCCGTTTTTATTCTCGGAAATGGTTCTTTCCAACCTTTCTTCACCGTACTCCGCGCCGTCTTTGGTGCTGGCCTCGGTAAAACCATCTGTGTAAAAGGCGAGCACGTCGCCATTCTCCAGCTTGATTTCTAGCTCCTCGAGAAACTCGTAGAATTTGGTGTCGTCAGCCAGGCCCACAGCGATGCCTTTGGGTTGAAGCAACGTATTTGTGTCGTTGCTGCGATGCGCCAGAATGGCGGGATTGTGCCCGGCTCGCGCGAATCGAATGGTGTGTTTTCTCATATCCAGCACTNNTTTCGTTCGATGTTGGTGTACATCTGCCGATTGACTTTGTTCAGCACTTCTCGCGGGGAAAAAATTTCGCTCGCGTGAGATTGCAGAATGCCTTTTGTCAAAGTCATGTAGATGGCGGCCGGAACCCCCTTTCCTGAAACATCGCCGATTGCGATGCCCAATCTACCATCCCCAAGATGAAAGAAGTCGTAATAGTCTCCGCCCACTTCCAGGGCAGGGATGCAAACGCCTGCGATATCGTACCCTTCCACGAGCGGATTCTCTTTGGGCAATAGGCTTCTTTGCACGTTACGAGCGATTTCCAGCTCCTTCGACATGCGCTCACGCTCGGTGATGCGACGGATATGCGCTGGCATCAGCTCAGCACTGAACCTGACTCTCTGTCGACGGATAAAGCCAATGACGGCAATAACCAGTGGCAGGCTCATCATGCCATAAAACAATTTGCTGTGAAGCTGATAAAAACTCGAAGAAGAAACCAGAAATGGGATGGCGTAAGGCAAGGACAAAATCAGCCAATCGGCGACGATAGCAGTCAGCAAATCAAATTTAATGAGAATCCAGCCGAAAAACAGGCTCAGCAAAAAATAAGATGCGAATAGCCACACAAAATCAACGTAGCCGAGAGGAAAATCCCACAGTGTAAATGCCACCAAAGTCCAAAGGGCCGATGAAATCAGAAGTCCCGGCCACAGTTTTCCGGTTTTTTCTCTTAACCAGGAAATGAAAAAAAATCGAAACACGATTTCATTGAGAATGGCTGTCCGCAATCCCAGCAACACAGCGCTGGCAGATGGGAAAAGCGACTCCGGCATCGCATGTAAACTCAGTGTGAAGACAGCCGTATTCTCGAATTTTAGGACTAAAAATAACGTCCCGAAGATGACGCCTAAGAGGAGAAAGCCAAATGAATAGCCGCGTACCACTGAACTCGCAAGATCGAGACTAAACGGTTTTCTCTGAAGCAGACCGTCAATGGCACTCACCTTTTTACCCCAACCCCTGCGCGCGGAAGATTCGCCAACGCTCCAGGCAGCAAATCCCATTGAGGCCAGAAATGCTTGAATGATAAACACCGTAATCACAAAAAACACGATACGCAAATAGAACCGATTGAGATCCCCGGCGCTCGACTGGTAGCCGATTTTTGTAAAAGACAGCAGCTGTTCCACAAGAATAAGACCGAATAAGACGGCAAAAATTATGATACCCGTCTTAACACCTACTTCGCCTTCATGATATTTTTTCAAGAACAGCGATATAACAAAAATCAAAAGGAAGAACGTAGCAATGGAGGAGCCAGTTACGATGAAGGAAACAAATGTCTCAACACTACTGAGTTCTTTGCGAAATTCTTCCGGCTCATCGAGTTTGATTCGAAACCCACCAATCTCGCTCCCCTGCACTCTCACCCAAACGTGTTGCGACATCCCATAAATCGAGTCATTCCTCGTCCACTGGAAAAAATAATCCTTGCGGTTCGCCAGTTGATTCACTGAAGATTCTTTGAGCGTATACTGCTTTAATTCCACACCTTGCTCTTGAATTAGACTTTTGGCCAAAGCTAGCGCCTCAGGTTCTTCTACCGATTCCATGGCGACTGAGTCGTCCTGGATATGCTCGAAGCCAAACACATTCCCGCTCGGAGTTAACCAGACATGATAACGATGCGGCATTTGACTGCGCGACAGCTTTCTATTGAAAAAATAGACGTGCCAATCATGAATGAAAAGTGTATCCGCTCTCAAAAACTGATGGGCTTGCACGTAACCTAACTCCGCTTCCAAATAGAGAGCGATATCCGAGTCATACCGAAAGTTTGCGTCGGCATCTAAACCTTCGGTATCGTAGCCCATTTCGTGCAAGTAACCTCTGGCTGTTTCCAAGATCTCAGGGCGATTCACTTGCAGATCGACAGCTGCACGAGGCGAGTAGTCAGGATAGAGAGAAAAGAAAACAAAAGCACCGATAACACCGAGGGCACCGATTATGAGCAGGGACTTGGTCAAGGACATAAGGTTTTCTCAATTAAGACGACAAAGCTACAAGAGAGTACGATATTGAACCGCATAAGTTTTTGTCTGACTCAAATGTAAAAAAACGTGGTACTTTTGCAACTGAAAAACCCGTGATTGCCTATGAGTTATAAAACCCCGCTGACCGACGATCCTCATTATTGTTTGAGTTCTTACAAGAAGGATTTGGCACTTAAATTGCAACAATAAGCGACTGTATATGTAACTATTTTAAATGAACTTAGTCATCTGTCAAGGATGAGAATGAATTGCTCAATAGTGAGACAGCACATGACAAACACGATACATGCTAAGAACTTAAACCTATTCAAGGATGAGCCATGGTAGAAATTGATGCAACAAACAGCATCAGCTTACGCAACGCAACCGACGAAGAACTCAAAAAGGCATTTCAAAAATACGACCATTATTTCGACTACGGCCCGAGGGTATATAAATTGGAATACTTGCACCGGTTAGGAAATATTTTGCAGGAAATTAGGATGCGGAAGAATCGGGAGCGGCCGAAATTCTAACTAAAGCGCGACACGTGCCAGACTGAGTAGTGGAAGTTTGCTGATGTCTAACTGAAAAATCCTTCGACTGCGCTCTCAGGAGAAGCCTCACTGTGGAGCAGTTACGCCCCATCATCCGGGCGGAGTCGAAGGATGCCTTTTATTCACTTTCCACCGAAATCGTTACGTTTTTCGGTGGGTGCGGGGGTACTTCGTCAGCCACCACATCTTCGTTCGCATGACTCACCACCCAAAATCTGTCAGGAACGACGCCATCAATATCCTTGAAGTAGAATTCAGCCAAATTGGGATTTCCGTTGAGATTAAACGTCCCAAAGAGCGCACCATGATTGGCATCTTGAGAGTCTGTATAGACAGCCGCCCACCAATCTCCATCTCTTTTCTGGCTTCGAATGCTTTTCCCCCCTAATCCCGAAACAAATGCAAAGGAATGTCCTTTTTTGATATCCAAAGTATCCGACCTATTCACCACGGTTTTGTTTTCCATGCTGCTGAGAAGATGCGTTCTGCTGTAACTATGTTCATGTCCGGTGGCAATAATGGCCCCGCCTTTTCTACTTTCCTCATAGACTTCCCAACCGGTTGCGTCGTCTTTGCCACCTACTTGCATGTCTCGCATATTTTTGTGCCAACTGCAAATCCGCCAAATTGAATTGTCCTGACCAAGCTTTTGCGCAATGTACTCCGCATGTCCCTTCCCTTCTTCTCCCGGAGCCACCAGGATGATGAAGATGCCCTTATAATGCAGGGACGACTTGATTCCGATTTCTCCGTCCCAGGACACCCCGATTCTATTCATGCGATTCTCCAGAACTTCGGTATAGCCCCCGGAGCCGTCCCACTTGTCATCATGATTGCCTTTGGAAGCAAAGTAGGGGAAGTCGGGACCCAAAATATCGTTTATTTGTTGCTCCCAGGCTTGCGGATCGTTTTTGTAATCCAAATCCCCCTGATGCAGGACCACATCTGTGCCTTCGTTCTTGATCAGTCTTAGAACCGCCCTCGCATCTTCTCCAAGCCCTTGATCCCCGATGAATGCAATTTTAAAATTCTCCGGTGTCTGCGAAAAACCTTGTCCTACAGACGCGAAGGCGAATATTAGGACGACAAGGAAAGCGATGTTTGGTATCTGTCTTGTAAAAGATATAGTCTTTAAAAATCTCATGAGAACCCTTCCTGCGTTGTTATTAGATTTTTTTGATCGCTCGCGCATCACTTACCATAACGTAATACCATCGTGTAAACATTACCTGGAGGACACGCTAAAAATACCACAATCATCCCGATTCGAGCTTGAGGTGAGTCGTTATAATTAACTGGAAACATTTGGCTTAGCATCAACTTCAGAGGATTACTCCTACTTCCGGCTCTAAGAAATCTGAATGGTATTTCACTGTCAAAGTAAAATACAAATCCTATGCCAGTAAAGCTAAACTTGTTCTAAGCGGGTTAGAAAGAAGTTAGTTAGTTAGGAATGATGAACGGAGGCTATGATTTAGAGGATAGAATGCAAAGTTAGGCTATGGTTTGTGCGTGCTGGAATTCGAGGACAATCCAGTGAATGGTGGTGACACCGAATCGAATAACGGGATAGGCGAGACCAAAATGATACCGGTTTGCCTGAAACCCCATTTAACTGGCAGCGTTAGCTGGGGTGCAGGGATTCGAACCCCGATTCCACGATCCAGAGTCGCGTGTCCTGCCATTGGACGACACCCCAGTTTCACTGTTAATGAGTGGCTGAACGAAAACAGGCTGTTTTTGTCAGTCCCGAGATCTTCTATTCGGGAACTCCTGGCTAATTCCCGGAGATTCCTACATAAAAACAATGCCGGAATAACGTGCACGAACGAGGTTTCGTTCAGTCAATAGTCTAGATATACAATCATCAATTAATTGCTACTTCAGCATTTAAATGATGTTCCACAAAATCGACGGCTTTTTCTAAACGCCGAATGACGGTATCTTTGCCAAGCAGTTCCATCACTTCAAACAGGCCAGGACTTGCCGGCGCTCCAGTCAATGCCACTCGTGTCGGGTGGATCAACTTCGCGGCACTCATGTCCAGCTCTTCAGCTAAGCTCCTGATGGCTGTTTCAATCTCGTCGGGATGAAAATCCTCGATATTCCCGAGTCGGTCAATCAAACGATGAAATTTATCAACCAGATCTGGACCCTTCCAGTGTTTTTTGACTGCCTTTTCATCATACGATTCGGGGGCTCTGAAAAAATAACTCGCCATATCCGGAAAATCGGATAGCCGCCTCATTCTCGGCTTTAGAAGAGCCATTATCTTTAACAAATACGTTTTGTTTTCTTTCACAAATTCCGAAGAGACCAAACCGGAGGCCTCTAATCTGGGTATAGTCAGTTTCAATAATGATTCATCGTCTCTGGCCATAATGTACTGATTATTCATCCATTCCAGCTTTCGCTCATCAAACACGGCACTCTTTTTCATGATGCCGGATAAATCAAATTCTTCAATAAGCTGGTCACGCGAAAACGACTCGCGATCATCGCCGGAAGACCAACCCAGCAGCGCCAGGAAATTAAACATCGCCTCAGGAAGATACCCGGCGGTTTTATATTCACTGACGGCGGTTGCCCCGTGTCTCTTGCTGAGTCTCTGGCGGTCAGGGCCCAGGATCAGTGGCAAATGCACAAACTTGGGCGTTTCCCACCCGAAGGCATTGTACAGCAGAATGTGTTTTGGTGTGTTGGACAGATGATCATCCCCTCGGATCACGTGTGTGATTTCCATTTCATGATCGTCCACGACCACCGCCAAATGATATGTTGGTTTGCCATCCGAACGCAAAATGATAAAATCATCCAACTGTTCATGATCGACCTGGACATCTCCGAAGACCTCATCAAAAAACGCCGTCCGCCCTTCGTCCACTTTTAATCGAACTGCGTGTGGGGCTCCGCCGCTTTCGAGTTTGGCTTTCTTCGCATCGCTTAATCTCAAACAGGTTCGATCATAGCGAAACGTGCGCTTTTCCTTTCGAGCCTTCTCTCGCTCGGCCTGCAGTTTCTCCTTTGTGCAGAAACATTTGTAGGCCTGATTATCCGCGACCATTTGTTCAGCATATTTCTGGTAAATCTCAAATCTCCGGGATTGGAAAATCGGTTCCTCATCCCAATTCAGGCCGAGCCACCGAAGACTCGAGAAAATCGCTTCTACCATGTCCAGGCCTGATCTTGCCACGTCCGTATCTTCGATTCGCAGCAAGAATCTGCCCTGGTGCTTTCTGGCGAACAACCAATTGAAAATCGCCGTACGCGCGCTGCCAACATGTAAATAGCCTGTTGGGCTGGGTGCAAAACGCACACGCGGTTTGTTGACTCGGTCAATCATGTTTTTAAACTCAAGTGGTCCGAACAAAACGAGACGTTTGTTAAACGTTTTTGGACATAAAAAAGCGGAGAGGCTGGGATTCGAACCCAGGGTAGACGTTAAGCCTACAACGGCTTAGCAGGCCGCTGCCTTCAACCACTCGGCCACCTCTCCGGCATCAGTAGTTTTGCAAGAATTTGAAGATGGAGGAAAGAAAACTGAAACCTGAACGCTTGTTCACATTGTTTCAATCTTCTATCTTCAATCCTCTGTAATGATGGGCGGAGGGCGAGGGATTCGAACCCCCAAGCGCTTTCGCGCGGCGGTTTTCAAGACCGCTGCCTTACCAGTTAGGTCTAGCCCTCCACATCCACCCGAGCAGTTTGAATATACTAATATTTCGCAAATAAGTCAACTGCTTTTTAAGCGCACTTAATTGTAAAAATATTAAATTCTTACAAATTGTTTGCCTGCAAGCTGTTTTACCAGATTCTTCAATTCAAGGGACAGAAGTACTGATAGAACCTGTGCAGTTGACTGACCGGCTTCTTTCGCGATTGCATCCACATGCTTCGGTTCATTATCCAAAATCCTGATGAGCTTTTTTTCACTTTCATTCAACGTGGACCCATCGACGACTTGTTCATCTTGTTGGTGAAATCCCTTCAGTTGATGTTCAAGCTCTTCAAAAATATCCTCTGTTGAGGTGACCAGTTTTGCGCCCTGCTTGATAAGATCGTTTGTGCCCACGCTGCTTGGACTCTCAATGTTCCCCGGAACCGCAAACACTTCTTTATTTTGTTCCAAAGCCATGGCCGCGGTTATAAGAGCCCCGCTTTTGGCACCGGCCTCGACTACCAGCGTACCGAGACTCAAGCCACAGATGATCCGGTTTCGACGAGGAAAGTTTTGCCAATCGGGTTTGGTACCCATTGGAAACTCGGATATCACCGCCCCTTGCGAGGAAATGCGCTCAGCAAGAGCTTTGTTTCGGCTCGGATAGATGACATCCAGCCCAGAACCAAGAATGGCGAGAGTTCGGCCGCCCGAATTCAATGCAGAGGTATGCGCTATGGTGTCAATGCCGTACGCCATGCCACTGACAATGGTCAGCCCCTTCCGCGCCAGATCAGAGGTCAATTTCTCGGTCACCAGCTTTCCATAATTACTTGGCTGTCGAGTACCAACGACACCCACGGAGAACTTATCTGTCGCGGTCAAGCACCCCTTCACAAACAAATAGGCTGGAGGGTCGTATATGTGTTTAAGCTGGCTGGGATACTCTTTGTGCCAAAACGTAATTAGCTTTACACCGTGCCGATGCATCGCCTCTATTTGTTTCTCAGCGAAAGCCTTGTCATCACTCTCATGCAATCTTTCTGCCGTCTTTCGGTCAATCAAACCAGACAGCTCCTTTGGTGCAGCCCGGAATATACCCTCAGAAAAACCAAAACGTCCAATCAGTGCCCGAATCTTGTTTGGGCCGATACCGGGAACGGCACTGAGACGTAATAGAATTTCGGGTTTAATGGATTCCATTTCGGTTCATTAGCTGGAGGTGGCTTGCAAATGCTCCCACATCAGGTCATTCAATTGTGCCAAGCCGAAACCCGTAACACTTGAAATCTTGCATACAGGGACGGATAACGAGGCTTCGAATTCGCTGAAATCTAGGTTTGGACACAAGTCTATCTTGGTTAAAACGACAATCTGTGAACGATCGACAAGCTGGACATTGTACTCCTTCATTTCTTGTTTCAGAATGTCATAGTCCTGCTGCAAACAATCCCTGCTGCAATCGAGAAGAATAATCAGAATCTTCGTTCTTTCGATATGACGTAAGAATTCGGTGCCCAACCCTTTTCCGAGATGTGCACCTTCAATCAGCCCCGGGATGTCTGCAATGACAAAACTGCCTACGTCTCGATATTTCACAACCCCTAGATTGGGTGACAGAGTGGTAAACGGATAGTCGGCAATTTTGGGCGTGGCAGCAGATAACCTCGATAAAAGCGTGGATTTACCTGCGTTGGGCAATCCAACCAGTCCGACGTCCGCAATGAGCTTAAGCTCTAATTCAACCTCTTTTTCTTCCCCATACTCACCCGGTTCCCACTTGCGCGGCGCCTGGTTTGTCGAGCTGACGAAACGGGCATTGCCGCGACCACCTCGACCGCCTTTTGCCACGACGAGACGCTGACCAACCTCGACAAGATCGCCCAAAATGTCCCCAAAACCGACTTCCTTTACCACCGTTCCCAAAGGCACCTTGATCACCAGGTCTTCTCCGTTCTTTCCGTGCTTGTTGCTCCCTTTTCCATGCTGAGCTCGCTGCGCATGAAAAACAGGTCGATTCTTAAAGTCGAGTAAAGTGGAGAGTTTTGGGTCGGCTACCAAGATGACATCGCCGCCCTCACCGCCGTCCCCACCATCCGGTCCACCTTTCGCCACATACTTTTCCCGGCGAAAACTCACACATCCGCTTCCCCCTGCACCCGCGCGCACACGTATTTTTGCACGATCGACAAACATGGTACTTATTAACCATTATTAACAAAAATCGAAATTGATTTTAAGAAAAAAGAGGGGGAAAATCAAATAGAATTTACCGAGCGGAATCAATCTATCAGAGGGAAAACCAGCCTAGAGAATTGGCTTAGCCGGTCAATTTGCCAAAGCTGTGCACTTTGAAATAATCTAATCTCTTCTTCTTGGTATCAAGATCTAACTGCTTGAGGTACTTTCTCATCTCAAACCAACCCAACTTTATATTTCCAAATCGAGGTGTGTTCAACGTCTTGATTATTTGAAACATGCCGCTGTCCGGATTTTCTATAATAATACGTCTGAGCTTTTCTTCAATTGTCTCCAATTCCGGCTCTGCCGAAGTCCTGTGCTTCTCTTCTCTGACTTGAGTCTCTGGTTGGTTGGTTGGCTGAACACCCTCTTCTTTCGATTCCTCCTCATTTTTCGGTTCCTGCAGTGAGGTCATTGTAGAAGTCTGCTGATCAAAGTCAGCAATCGCCTCCTCCAAGGTGTCAAAAGCTCTTAAGATATAATGAAACTCCAACAATTCGAACACCTCAAAAACATCAGGGATCATGCGGACCAACTTCAAATCGCCATTCTTTTCACGAATGCCCTTGATTTCGCTGATAAAAATCCCCCAACCGGCACTGCTGATGTAATCGACATTGCCTAAATCAATAATTATATTGTAGCGGTTTGATTTCAATAGTGAACTCAGTGCATGTTCAAGTTCTGCAGACGTAGTGGTATCGATATACCCACCTACTTTAATAATGGAAATTTGTTGCTGTAGACCCGCTTTCTCTACAGACACTTGTATGCCTTCCATGGATGACTCCTAAGTTTTTACTTATGATTTATGAAAACAACAAATTGCAATATAAAAGTAATGTGTCTAAAAGTCAATAGACGAATTGAATTCTCAGATCATCAAAAGAGCTTTTTGGATTTTCCTCTCGATATCTTTTCTGTCCGGACTTAATTCGAGCACCTTTTTCCATTCATTCACGGCCCACTCGTACTGCCCACGATTAGCATAAATGACCCCCATATTCTCGTAAGCTGTCACATCTCCGGAATCCAATCGCTTCACCTTCTCGTACGCCCTGCAGGCCTCATCATACATCCCGTTTCTAAAGTAAGCGTTGCCGAGAATGCTGTGGGCCTCTTTGTAATCGGGATACCTATCAATCACTCTCTTGAATTCTTTTATGGCATCATCATATCGCTTGTTCTTGTAATATTTAATGCCCTTGATCAAATCATGTTCTCGCTCATTGAGATCATGTGCAGATTTTCGAGGCCTGCCATTGTAATCTTTCTGTTCTTTTACCTTGGCACGGGGTTCTTTATCAGCATTACGGTCCTTTTTGTTCGTAGGAGCATCGGACGCAGGGTCGTTGTTATTGAAACCATCGTTTACATAGACAATTTCGTCATCGAGAGCTTGAATTAAGTCGGCAAAGGAATGTTCATCTTGACCATCCTCAACTGCGGAAAATGAATCTTCATCCTCCATCTTCTCTAAATCTTCATCCCCGGGTTCAGCATCTGTGTGAAATTGAGTTTGGGACTCTTCAGCAAGCAGCTCATCAATTGTTGTTCCGGTTAGTTCCGTCTCGGTTTCATCCTCGGACTCAGATTCCTGAGTTTCCTCCTGTGAATCTATCTCGCTTTCTCTATCTTTTCCACTGTCATCTGCCAAATTCTGTTCTACGACATGAACCGTTTGCTCCTGTGAAGATTCCTCCGAGTCCCCGTCTTCGAAATCTTCATCGGCTTGAAGCTGTGCGCTATCTTCAAAAAGATCTTCAAAGGAAAAGTCCGCGATTTGCGATGCGTCCTCATATTTCACCGTGTCTGTCTCAATTTCTTCTGACTCCGAGGTCGTTTCCTCATCTTCTTCGAATTCATCTTCCGTCATACTGTCGGTCATGAGCTCTTCCACGGAAGCATGGGTCGATTCCTGGTTTTCATCAGTTTCTAAATCGGCCTTTGAATCAAAATCTGTTGAGCTGTTATCGCTCATCAATTCTTCAAACTCGAACTCTTCGTCGTCTTTATCGGATAGAATTTCATCAAGAGAATCACCAAGCAACGAACTGGCTTCAATGTCTGTATCGGGTACAGGCGCATCCTGTTTTGTCTGCGCTGCTGTTTCATTCTCCGCAGGACGGGATTCATCCTGTTTGGTCGCCGATCCATCCTTCTTCTTGGAAAAGATTTCTCGCTTGACAGGTTCTTTTCCTTTCGGTTTGAGACCTGAATCGAGTCTATTATCGGATTCGTCTTTTCGCTCCATGACGACTTTCCCATCAAGCGTCAACATGGGCGTTCCCGGCGGTTTCAGTTTTCGCTTGCTCTTCTGTCCTCTCGCCACAAAAGCTTCTCGAAGCTGACGGGTGTTCAACCGGCTTCTTACCAATTCATCATAGATTTTGCTCTCGGTTATCTTTGTGAAATTGTATTTTTCGGTATTGAGTTCATCGCTAATTCTGCTTGCGCCATACTCCGGGTGATTAGCAATGATATCGAAGATTTTTGTCTTTTCTTCGATGCTTAAATGCTTTGCTTCAACCGAATCCTCTTCCTCGATCTCAAAGGCGTCGATGCCTTCTTCTTCAAACGTTTTCTTATACTTGTTATAGTAGGCATAGGTGGTCAAATTTACGGTCTCACAGGCTTCACGAATACTCACGCCGTCGGAAATGAGTTTATGAGCTTCTTTCGCGCGGCGGAATTCATCTTCTTCACGGGTGGACGTTTCCCTGATTGCGACAAAACTGATGTCGTCGTATTGCGGACTCCCTTCGGTAAATGAATAAATGGTGTTCTTCAACTGCTCTTCAAAATCTTTGGTCGGAAGGTGCCCGTACTCACGCAAAACTTTCAACAGTCGCTCTTCGCCAAACAACTCCCGGTTGGGATTCATCGCCTCCGTGATGCCATCTGTATAGATCAGCAGGATATCATCCTTCGCCAATTGTATGGTCTCCGACTCGATGGACTTCTTGAATAAGTCATCTTCCGGCAGTTGAATGCCAATCGGAAAGCCTTTCGGATTTAAGTAGTAGGTGTTCTTTTTGCTTGCCCGGTAAAGAATCATCGGATTATGGCCGGCGCTGGCATAATTGATTCGTCGTTTCTTGGAGTCAATAATGAGATAAAACACGGTGACAAACATGCCCTTCTTGATATCATTGCTGACAAAATCATTCACTCGGCAGAGCACTTCGGCTGCATCCTTCAGCCCGCGAGCCTCCGTCCTCAGAGCGGTACGGATCATGGTCATCACAAGTGAACCGGGCACGCCTTTTCCGGAAACATCGGCAATGGTGATTCCCAGCGTGTCTTTGTCGACCTCCACAAAGTCATAATAATCTCCACCAACCTCTTTGGCAGCTTCATAGTAAGAGGCAATCTCGTAACCCTCGATCTCAGGAAACTCCATTGGCAGGAGAGTTTGCTGAATATCCTGGGCTACCTGCATCTCTTTCTGAATGCGTTCCTGATCCGCTAAGTTTTTCTGGGATTCACGGAATCTGTGCGTGATATCGCTAAAAGCCTGGGCGATTTCTCCGATTTCACTTGAAGCGTCAATATCAATTTCGTCATCGATTTCGCCGTGCCCCAGATCCTTTATCCACGTGGACAGTTTCCTCAGTGGATTCATCACGAGATAGATCAACAGGGCCACGCCGACATAGCTGGCACCCAATATCAAGAGCGCCAACTTCAAATCGTTGACTCGAATGGTAGCAATTTGCTTTTCCGTATTCTGAGCTGTTACATATATATGTGCTTTGCCAAAGACTTCACCTGTTTCCTTCGTTCTGATCGCGTTCTCGAACTCAAAAACCTTCTTCCCCTCCAGCTCATATTTATAAACGTTTGTTTCTATCTCCTCAAACTCCTGTGGGCGCTCGAAATTTGAGTACAAATCCTCTGCTACCGCACTGTAAACAATCATTCCCGTGCTATCTTCGATTGTCATGCGATGAATTTGATCTTTGTAATCTTCATAAATCGGATGCATTAAAGGCTCGAGAAAGCCAGAATAATCTTTGTCATTATTAAGTGCAGAGCCAATACGATTGACGATCTGGTTTGTTTTCGTTCGTTCGGATGCGACAAACTCGGCCATTACCCTGTCATCTGCCTTCAGGTAATAATAGAGATATACAAACGAAATGATCGCAGTAATGGTTAGGAAGCTTCGAACCAGGAAATTGGCTTTTATGGGTAATGGCATCGAAGAAACCCGGTCCTTGATTTTCTTCGCTTCCTCTTTTTCCCGATATTTGGTGATTCGAAGCTCGTTGCCCTCCTCAGTCCGCCGATAATCGATTTCATCCATGAGCTTGCGCATGATGAAAATGCCCAAGCCACCCTTCTTGCCAATATCCATGTACCGCTTCAAATCGGGATCTTTTACCCGCTTGGGATCGAAATATGTGCCTTGATCAATGATGCAGAGTGTCAGGCTGTTTTTGCGGACGATGGTGCGGAGCGTGATGAGGCCTTCGGAATCTCGATAGGCGTATCGAATAATATTGGTCGCTGCCTCATCGATGGCCAGTTTAAAGGAGTTGATCATTTTGTCCGAGAAGCCATGCTTCTTACCGACCTGGGTTACAAAATCCCGGAGATCACCCAGGTAATCGACATCGGCAGGAACTTTGAGTTGTTCTTTTTCTACCTTTCGTAACAAACCTTATTGCCTATTATTTCTTCTATTTCTTCTTTTTGAGGGCTTCACTTGCGCGATCAATCGCATCCAGGATGGTCTTGTTGTAGGGCTGTTCTTTTCGGGTCTCCTCCCATATCTGCAGGGCTTCTTTATATTTGCCTTCTCGGAAGAATTTCACTCCTCGCGTAAACATCCTTCGCACATTTGGTGGCATGGGTTTCGGTTTTGCTACGGAACGAGCCTTTGCATCTTCATAATATCGACGCGCTTGAGCATCATTGGGTCTTATCTCAAGAACGCGTTCAAAAGCAGCCATAGCAGCTTCCCAGTCTTTATTCTCATAGCTGCGCACGCCTTCCTCGTAATTCTCTTGATAGGTCAACTCAGATTGATAACGACCTTTTTTGGTGTTTACCTTCTTGAGATCTTCCTGTGATAATCCGGCGCTAATTAAGTCGTTTAGCACATTCAGCGCCGCCACGTAATCACCTCTGCGAGCCAAGGCATCGGCACGTCTGATTGCCTGCTCAACGTTTCCGGCCAGTTCTTTCTCCGCTGCCTCAATGCTATTCTCAAGCCCCGCTATGATTTCAGATGCCCATTTGGGCGAGGTGCCATTATCCGTTTGTGTAAGCCTATCCAGGGCTGCCTGCCATTCTCTTATGGCCTGAGTAAAATAGCCCTGTTTAAAGAATGCATCGCCCTTCTTCCGTTGATGCAATACATAGTTTCGAAGCTCCTCTTCCAACTTTGACTGCGTTTCTTGAAGAGCAAAGTGCTTGATTTGGGCTTGGGTCGCGGAATCGCTCTTTGCGTCGGCAAGATTGAACATCGTCTGGGCCTCTTGAAGCGCCGCCTCTGCAGTTTCCACCCGAATATTGGCGTTGAGGTCATCCACGTCCTTCCCACGCAGTTTCATGGCCACGTTCTTCATATCGGTGGCCGCCTGCAGGGCGCTTTTGAAATCAACCACTGCTTGTAGATACTCTTTTTTATAGTATTGCTCCCTTCCACTTTCCATATTGTTCTCGAATTCAAACCTGCTTTCAACCCAGAGTGTATCCTGGACACGCAGTTTGAACTCCCTTTCCCGCTTGCGCCTCGCAATTTCGATGAGTTCTTCCTTGCTCTTACCAAGCTCGACGGTGATAGAAAAACGATGATTGGCTGAAAAATCCGGGGCATCAAACAATTTCCCAAACGTGTAATCAAATTGAAAATTGGAAATCGAAGCACCTGCGCCAAATGTCATTTGCCCATCGTTAAAACCAAGTCTGACCATGGCCTGTTCGCGAAAGGCGTATTCTGTCCCAAAGTTGAGCTTCGAAGCATCGTTTTCGCTCTTATTAAAATCGAGCAGAAAAGTGAGGGAACTGCGTTCGTCGCCCTCACTAAAATAGAAAGGTTTCGCCACTCCTACTTTGAAGTTTAAAGGTGAACGGTCATCCTCGTTTACCAACTTCATCGTGGGTTTGATTATGTTCTGAATATTGACCCCAAAAGCAAGCTCCTGCAAAAATCCGGAGTCGAAAACAGGACGATACAGAAACCCAAAATCAGCGCCAATTCCAGAGTCGGACAGATTTTGAATTTGATTCATGGTTTCAACCTTCAAACTCAGTCCCACGCTCAAATTCTCTTTTATTTGCTTACCGTATGAAAACAAAAACTGGTTTTGACTGAAATCTTCGGCTGGCTGCTCCACCCCAAACTCATCTCGCGGCACAATATCGCCGGTTGCTATTCTTATCCAACCGAAACCGAAGCCGCCAATGCTGATAGTCGGGTAAGCAAAACCGATGAAACTGTGATTTGCGTCCTCGATCAAGTTGGTGTAATAGAAACTGGCGCTTTTTTTCTGTATGAAATCCAAACCTGCGGGATTCCAGAAGACAACGGATGGGTCTGCCGCAAAAGCCACATTCGCATTTCCCATCGCCAACGCTCGGGCTCCTGCTCCTCCGCTTACAAACAGGCTGGTCGTGCCTTGAGAAAACGCGCTGTTTATACAAAATAATATATAAACAAACGGTACTAAACGAAAGAATATCTTATGAAATATTAACATTTTGTCAATCATTTGGCGATTGCGATCTTCGTTGTGGCTTTACCGTTGTCGGTGACTAAAACAGCCACATAGACGCCGTTTAGCACGTCCTGTCCTTTGTCATTCGT
>JABAHQ010002025.1_pt2 | contig 19633 bp, 17 predicted proteins | sample 7062091 | NCBI WGS metagenome assembly JABAHQ01 (sample SAMN14534359, study PRJNA622989) | marine sediment metagenome | biome: marine biome [ENVO:00000428]; feature: marine pelagic biome [ENVO:01000023]; material: deep marine sediment [ENVO:00002113] | place: India: Gulf of Kutch | collected...
AGGCCTGGATCTGCTTCGCTGGACGAGCAACTATGAGGTATCGGGCGAGGGCTATGCCGCTCTGGCACAACAGCGGCAGGTTCAGGGCGATTCCGATGGCGCGCTGGAGACATTGGCTCAGATGGAGCAGGCGTGGCCTGCCGGGACCTTTTATACCGAGGCGCTGCGGGTGGGGCTTCAGCTCGACCGCTTGGCGGAGGGCAAAGATGTGCCGGCTGCCGCGCTGCGCTGGGCGCAAGCGCATCTGCCAGACCTGGACGAGACAGGCGTGCCGGGGATAAATCCCTGGGGCCAGGCGCAGCACGTCGTGCACCTGACCTGGGCGCGGGTCCAGATCGCTCGTACGCGGCTTGAGGCAGCGGACAGAAAGGGGCCCATACTCCAGCCTGTCCTGGCCTATTTGCAGCGGCGGCTGGACGAGGCCGAGGCGCGCGAGCTGGCAGGACGCGCGATCGAGCTCACCGTCCTCCAGGCGCTGGCCCTGGAAGCCGAGGGCGATACAACCCGGGCTATGGACGCGCTGGAGCGCGTGCTCACCCTCGCCGAGCCGGAGGGCTTTATCCGCATCTTTGTGGATGAAGGTCCGCCCATGGCCCGTCTGCTCTACGAAGCGCTTGCCCGCGGGATCGCGCCGGAGTATACTCGACGGTTGTTGGCAGCGTTCCCAATGCCCGAGCCGGAGCAAGCTGGCCCGCCAAACAAGCAAGCCCCCGAATCTGACTTGTTGGAGCCCCTGAGCGATCGCGAACTAGAAGTCCTCCAGCTCATCGCCGAAGGGCTAACCAATCCAGAAATCGCATCCAGGCTTTTCCTCTCTCTGCACACGGTCAAGACCCATGCACGCAATATCTACGGCAAACTCGGTGCTCATAACCGGACACAAGCGGTTGCCCGGGCGAGAGCTTTGGGTATCTTGCCCTCTATTTAATCGCCTGGATGCCTGAAACCGGCATTGGTGACGCACCAAAAACAACAAAACCTGGCGGGCTAGCGGATAGCGGCCCGCTTTTTTGTTACTCCTTGGCATATTTCACAATCCTCCAAGCCTACAAATAACCCCATGAATAACACGTTCGGGGTATGACACTACTACCATTTTGCTGTTATGCTACAGATGATACGGTAATCAATGATGAGGGAAGTCATACAAAAACTTAGCAATATTAGTGAAGGAGTATTAAAAATGGAAAAAGCAAAGTTTGAAGTTGGACATTCCTCAAATAATCTAGGGACATTCAAAAATCCCCACAATATTTGTACCCTGAACGAAAATTCAGCCTGTGCAAGCTGCGGAATCAAAGGTAAACTGAACTGCAAATGGGATAAAAATATTCTCAGCGGCTTTTACGCCATCTCTGTTCCGGCGGTGATTATGGCCTACCTCGGCATTGTCTTCAGCAGTTTTATCACCGGCGCGTGGTGGCCGTTGATCGCCTACATCGTCTACTTTTTGGTTATGTTTAATGTGTTTGAAATTCGGTTTTTGTGCAGTCATTGCCCGTACTATGCGGAAGACAGCAAAATTCTGCATTGCTTGGCGAATCAGGGCAGCTTTAAATTCTGGCGCTATCACCCTGAACCGCTGAACAAATTTGAACAGTTCATGATGGATGTGCTAATTAGCACCATCTTCTTCATCTTTCCGTTGGCAACTACAAGCTACGGGCTGTGGACGGTAGCCACTCAATACGCGAATTTCGGGCTACTGCCGCTGTTGGGCCTGGCCGGGTTGAGTATTGTATTCTTGCCACCAGTTTTTCGTTTGTCTCAAGCCTCAAGAGATTTTACTGCACCCAATGCGTCAACTTCTCTTGCCCGCTAAACACGGTATCCAAACCGGTCGTGGATGCTTATCTCAAACGCAACCCGGTGATGCGAGAGGCCTGGGAAGCCAGCGGTTACACCCTGGACTGACTCTGCCTCATCTTGGCCTGAAATTACCCCCCTGAATAACACTTTCGGGGTATGACACTAATACCATCTTGCGGTTATGCTACAGGTGTAAACTGACTGATTGCTAATTACATAAGGAGAATTCAATCATGCAAAACGAAACACCCACTTTTACTGAGAACGGTAAAGCAACTCGAAGAGATCGGTTATATTTTCTTGACTGGTTACGGGTCTTCGCCATATTAGTTGTATTCTTTCATCATTGCAGCAAGATCTTTGATTATCACACCACCGTTGTTTTTAACACGGTTCGAAGCCCCGTTCTGTCGGCTTTTAGAGATTTCAATTTTCTTTGGATGATGCCGCTTTTTTTCGTCATATCAGGGGCTGCGGTCGTTTTGTCTAAAAGAGCTGATAAACCAGGGGAATTTATCAAATCGAGATTCCTACGCCTCTTCGTTCCCCTGATTTTTGCTGGTACGTTTATCATTAATCCACTCTACGTTTATATTGAACGGTTATTCAGTGGCGAGACGGCCAGCGGCTTTTTCCAGTGGTACCCACAATATTTCGATGGCTTCTATGGATTTGGCGGCAATTTTGCGCCCCTGGGGCAGGGAACGTATCTCTGGTATCTGGAATTCCTCTTTATCTACTCATTGATACTTCTTCCGTTGTTTGTTCGATCTAAAAAACGGGGAACAAGCTTTCTTTCAAGAGTATCAATCCATTTTGAAAAGCCTTGGACATTGTTTTTTCTCTTCCTGCCAATTTCTGCAGTCGCAGCAACGTTCGAGATTTTTGGACTGGGAGGTGTGAGAGCTATGGGAGGCTGGGATCCAATATCCTATCTATTGTTCTTAAGCTATGGATATCTTATATTCTCAAATGTGAAAATTGGGGAGACGATAAAAAAGTATAGTCCGATTTACCTCGCCGTGGCCATAATTCTAACAGCACTGTTATTGGACTCGCATTTTGGGTTTATCTTAAAGATCCCTGGATTGACCAGACATGACCTGCTAAACGACGGTGCGTTATTGCCCCTCAATCAATCCTTGTGGGTAGCCGTTCAAGCATTGAGGGGATTACTTGCCTGGTGCTGGATTATTGGATTATTGGGGCTAGGCCACCGATTTCTGAGTTTCAACAGTAAATTTCTTGGCTATGCTAACGAAGCAGTACTCCCATTTTACATCCTGCACCATACGGTAATTTACATAATCGGTTTCTATGTAATTCAGTGGAGTAGTAATATTGGAAGCAACTTTTTGATTATATCTATCGCTTCATTCGCCATAATAATGGCGATTTATGAGATTCTGATAAGGCGTACAAATTTGCTTCGTTTTTTATTCGGGATGAAACTGATTAGTCTTTCAAATAAATCTCTTGATATTACCTGGCGACAACGCAGTGCATAATCGCCGCTCTCGGGCGCTCTGCGTTGCTATCGTATGCTACAGGTGCAAGAGGCAATTAATAATGAAGGAAGTCAAACAGAAGCTCACCCTGGATCAACCCGCAACCTACCAAATCAAAGTGCCGGGACACCTCGACGAGCGTTGGTCCGATTGGGCCGGAGGGATGACGATCACGGTCGAAGGCGGAGACAATGGCCCACCGATTACCACCCTGACCGGCGTCGTGGCCGACCAGGCTGCTTTGCAAGGTCTGCTGCGTCGGCTCTATTCCCTGGGCTTGCCGTTGATTTCGGTCCATTGGATCAAGCCAGACAAAAAATAGAAAAGAAATTTATGTGGAGATTGACATGATTGAAACAGGATACTACACCAAACAACAAGACAAACTGGTTAAGAAATTCAAAAAAACCTTAAAACGATACCAACCACGGTTATCCGCACAGTACGGCGAGACGTTTGCCGAGACAATAAGCACCGATGCAATGGCTTATTTCATAGAACTGATTCCCCGGATACCATACTATGAAACCGCCATCTACCGGCCAATTATATTGCTCAATGCCCAACTCATCGCCATTGTTAAAGCCATGAAAAAGCATGGTAAAACTGTGGAAGATGTCTTTAGGATACAAGCGGACTTTTTTAAAGAAGATTACAGAAAGATTCCCGGTGTCATGGGGCGCATCTACGTCAGCCGCTTGGCCGGTTATTTCCTGGACAAGATGGCTAAAAAAGGGACCGAGGAAGGCTGGCAAGCCGAAGTTGTCAGAGGTAAAACCACAGACGATTTTGACCTATCTGTGATTACAAAAAAGTGTGGCCTGGTCGAATACTTAAAATCAGAAGGGATGACCGATTACTTGAAATACTGCAATTTCAGCGACTTTATTATGTTCCGGGCCATGAACATTGGCTTAAAACAACCTTGTACCATAGAGGCCGGCCAATGTGTGTTTTGTATGAAATACAAGGGCCAAAGTGAAATCCCAGCCTCTTTAGATGTCATTTATAATCCGGTCCAAGTTTGAGATAGCCCAACCGGAGGTTATATCGTGGAAAACAAAACAATTCTACACAATGACAACATTCTTAAGTTGTCGGATGGTCGGCGGTTCAGCTACGCCGAATATGGCGACCCGGACGGCCAACCTGTCCTCCTTGTTCACGGCACCCCCGGCAGCAGGCTTTACTGGAAATCTTTTCCTGGGTTTCCTTTCCGGCCTGATCTACACCTTATTGCGCCGGATAGGCCCGGATACGGTCTCTCAGACTGGAGGCCTGGCCGCACAATGACGGACTGGCCGGACGATGTGGCAGCGCTGGCCGATGCACTGAGGCTCCATCGGTTTGCTATGGTCGGTGTTTCCGGGGGCGGTCCCGAAACTTTGGCCTGTGCCTGGAAAATCCCGGACCGGCTGACCGCCGTGGGCGTGTTGCATAGTCCGAGCCCGCCCGATGCCCCGGATTATTTCGAGGGAATGAGTCGGACCAACCGTTTCTTTCTACGTTTAGCCGCTCGCTCACCCTGGTTAATTCGAAAGAATATGGAATTTGTGACATGGATAGTTCGCCGCAATCCCGCTAAATATGTCGAACGGATGACCTACAAGTTTTCGGCCCCGGATAAAGCGGCCATCGCCCACCCCGAAATACGGGAGAGCCTGGTTCAAAATTTTGTAGAAGCGCTTCGTCACCCCGATAGTGGACGCGCTTACGGCGACGATGTGGTTCTCCATCACGCACTCCCCTGGGGGATCCCCCTGGAGCAGATCAGAGTTAAGGTGTATCTCTGGCAAGGAGAAAACGACACCAGCGTCCCCAACACCCAGGCTCGTTACCTAACTGAGACGCTACCCAATTGCCACGCAACATTCATTCCCAACGCCGGACACCTCTGGCATATAGATCATATGGCGGAAGTACTCGATACACTGGTTCCCCGACACCCTTGATGGGTGTTAGAAGGAGTTCTTTATATCAACTGTGAAGTTTTATGTTAATCCTTGGCTAATGAATTATTTCAAGTTTACGTAGCGGCCGAGCTTGGCATAGCAGATATGCTGGCTGAAGGTCCCAAAAGTTCGTAAGCGTTCAGCCGGAATACCCTGAATTGCCCAAGCTGATGGCTGACTGGCTGACTAGCTGAACGCTTACGATTATAGTATACTTGGCCCTATGGAAACGCCGCTGCTGCAGACCAAACTCTATATCCCTCCACCCCGCCCCGACCTTGTTTCCCGCCCGCGCCTGATCGAGCGGCTGAATGAGGGCCTGCATCGTAAGCTGACCCTCATCTCCGCTCCGGCTGGGTTTGGCAAAACCACGCTGGTCAGTAGTTGGATTGACCACCTGGCCGGGGTACAGAGGAGTAGAGCCAGTCCTGAGCTTGTCGAAGGCGGAGCAGAGGAGAAACATACCTCCCCCGCATCCTCCCACCCCCACACCCCTGCTCCAGTCGCCTGGCTCTCGCTGGACGAAGGGGACAACGACCCCGTCCGCTTCCTGGCCTACTTCGTCGCTGCCTTGCAGGCAATTGAAGCCAACACCGGAAAAGGGGCACTGAGTGCGCTTCAATCCCCTCAGCCGCCGCCGACCGAGATCGTCCTGACATCTCTGCTCAACGAGATCGCCGCCCTCCCCGGCAGGCTTGTCCTCGTCCTCGACGACTACCACCTGATCGAAACCCAACCCATCCACGATACCCTTACCTTTCTACTCGAGCACCTGCCACCCCAGATGCATCTGGTCATCGCCACCCGTGAGGATCCACATCTACCCCTGGCCCGGTTACGCGCCCATGGCCAATTGACCGAACTACGCGCCACGGACTTACGCTTTACCGCCTCCGAAGTCGCCGAATTTCTCAACCAGGTGATGGGCCTGGACCTTTCGGCGGAGGGCATTGCCGCGCTGGAAACCCGCACCGAAGGTTGGATTGCCGGTCTGCAACTGGCGGCAATTTCAATGCAAGGTCATAAAGATGCCACCAGTTTCATCAAATCTTTCACCGGAAGCCACCACTTCATCCTGGACTACCTGATTGAAGAGGTCCTGGAACGGCAGTCCGAAAGCATCCAGACTTTCTTGCTGCAGACTGCCGTCCTCGACCGACTGTGCGGTTCCTTGTGCGATGCCCTCACTGACCAGGACAATGGCCAGGCGACCCTGGAAACGCTAGAACACGCCAATCTGTTCATTGTTCCCCTGGATGAGGAAAGGCGCTGGTATCGCTACCACCACCTCTTTTCCGAATTGCTGCGGCAGCGATTGTGCCAAAAACAACCGGATTGGGTGCCAACGTTGCACCGCCGGGCCAGTGAGTGGTATGAGCAGAATGGGTATGCCTTGGAGGCAATAGAGCACGCTCTGCGCGCCGAGAATTTCGAGCGTGCGGCGCACCTGATCACTGATCACGCTGATACACTATGGCAGCGGGGTCAGTACAGCAAGTTGCAGCGTTTGCAGACTCGGTTGCCTGGCGAGTTGGTGCTCTCCAAGCCATATCTCTGTATCCTTCAGGCCTGGTATCTTGCTGGCAGTCAGCAAGATGCGGCTGAACAGAGTCTCCAGGCTGCCGAAAAGGTGCTTGATACCAACACCAAAGCAGCAACTGAACACGCCTCGATAGAGTGTGGCCAACTGACGGACTCTGAAAAGGAAAAGCTTCAAGGAAGAATTGCCGCTATCCGGGCGTTTCTGGCTTCCTACCGGGGAGATGTTCAAAGCATCGAAACGTTCTCATGCCAGGCTCTTGATTATCTGCCTAAGCAGGACTTGATCTGGCGCAACACGGCAACCGTTGCTCTGGGGGAAGCGTACGCTCTCAAAGGCGATATGCCGGCAGCATACCGGGTGCGATTGGAAGCATTGCAGGCGAGCCAGGCAGCAAGCAATATCTATATGATCCTGATAGCGAGCCTCAAACTGGCCTTTACCGTAAGACACCAGGGGTGGTTGCAGCGGACCATAGAGATCTGCCGACAACAGATACAGCTGGCAACCGAAAGCGGGCTGTCGCAAGCGGCAGCGGTCGGCTGCTCAATGGCAATGTGGGGCGAGACGCTGGCCGAGTTAAATGACCTGAATGGCGCCATCCAGCAGGGAAGAAAAGGGGTAGAGTTGGCCGAGCCTGGTGGGGATCTGGTCAGTCTTGGCTGGAGCTATCTATGTCTGATCAGGATTTTGTTCTCCAGGGGGGATCTGGCTGGCGGCCAGGAGATCGTCAAAAAGATAGAGAGCCTTAATCGGGAATTCGATGTGCCACCCTGGATCACGAATCAGATGGCCGCATGGAAAGTGCGGATATGGCTGGCACAACACAAGCTGGAGACTGCATCCCAATGGATTCAAGACCGTGGTCTAAACGCCAATGGAGACCTCACCTATCTGGATGAAATGGCGTATATCGCGCTGGCCCGTATCCTGATGGCTCAAGGGCGGTTGGATGAAACAACCGAACTGCTACAGCGCCTGCTTGAGCCGGCCAAAGCAGGGGGGCGAACGACGAGAGTGATCGAGATGCTAATACTCCAAGTGTTGGTCTTTCAAGCCGGCGGCGATATAGACCGGGCCATGATCACATTGGAGCAAGCCCTCACCCTGGCTGAGCCGGGAGGTTTCACCCGCATCTTTGTGGATGAGGGTCCCCCGATGGCGCGGCTACTCTACGAAGCTGTTGCGCGTGGGATCGCGCCAGATTACGCTCGCCGATTGTTGACAGCATTCCCTGTCACCGAACCGCAACAAACTGACCCTCTAAAAACTCAAGCCCCCGAATCTGACTTGATCGAGCCCCTGAGCGAACGCGAACTTGAAGTGCTCCAACTCATCGCCGAAGGGCTAACCAATCCGGAAATCGCTGCCAGACTTTTCCTCACCTTAAACACGGTCAAAGTTCACACCCGCAATATCTACGGCAAACTCGACGCCCACAACCGGACGCAAGCGGTTGCCAGGGCCAGAGCTTTGGGTATCCTGCCTTCCATCTAATCGCCTGGATGCCTGAAACCGGCCTTGGCGGCACACAAAGACAGAAAAACTAGCGGGCTAGCGGATAGCGGCCCGCTTTTTTGTTGCCCCTCAGCACATCCCATAATCCTCCAAACCTACAAATAACCCCCTGAATACCACGTTCGGGGTATGACACTAACACCATCTTGCGGGTATGCTACAGATGTAGAATGCGACGACGATGGTCCCCGATCACCACCCTGCTCGGCGTCGTCGCCGACCAGATAGCTGACATCTAACAAGAACGGAGGTAGTGAAATGAAAAAGGTTTTGGTTGCTGGCGCAACAGGATATTTAGGACAATACGTGGTCAAGGCGTTCAAGAAGCAGGGCTATTGGGTCCGGGCTTTGACTAGAAGCTCTGACAAGCTGGAAAATCTAAGAGATTACGTGGATGAAGCGTTTGTCGGCGAAGTGACTGACCCTGCTTCTTTAGATGGGATTTGCCGGGACATAGACATTGTTTTCTCGTCTATCGGAATTACGAAGCAAAAAGACAATCTGACCTATATGGATGTGGATTATCAGGGTAACAAGAATCTTCTGGAAGAAGCCAAAAAGGATAGCGTTTCAAAGTTTATCTACATATCCGTATTAAACGCCGAGAAAATGAGAAATCTGAAGGGCATCCGGGCTAAACTAAAATTCACAGAGGCGTTAAAAGAATCAGGGTTAGATTACCTGGTCGTCAACCCCAACGGATTCTTTTCAGATATGTTGGAGTACCTGAATATGGCCAAACAAGGCAGGGGATATGTCTTCGGCTCCGGCGACTATAGAATTAATCCCATTCATGGTGAAGATTTGGCGGAAATCTGTGTCAATGCAGTTGACCGAGAGGAAAAAGAAATCAATGTTGGTGGCCCGGATGTCCTAACCCACAATGAGATTTTAGCCATTGCGTTTGAGTCTTTAGGACAACCGGTGAAGATATCCAGAATTCCAATCTGGTTAAGGAATATGATATTGGCAACACTCAGACTTATCACATCCGTAAAGACCTATGGTCCCCTGGAATTCTTCATGACGGTGCTGGCAATCGATATGGTTGCGCCCACTTACGGAGAGCATCATTTGAAGGACTTCTTTTTAGAAAACTGTAGTGGTCAAGAGGATGTTGCGCACACAACACTACAACGGATTTAGAAAAAACGGATAAGATAAATATGGAGATAAACCATGACCCACAAAACAAATGGCCAATCGCACCCCTTCCAAGCCTTGCGTAATCTGACCCGTGTTGTCGGATATTCCTTAGGGCATGCCAAAATCTTGAAAGCGCGCCGCGCCAATCAGGACATTAAAAACACGTTGATGCTCGTCAACCTGGAACTCGGCAAAATGATCCAGACCGATCCCCTGTACATCCAACGTATCAGGGAATTTGATCGGGTAATGATCGAACTTACCCGAGCAAAGTGGGCCACCAGTCAGGCGATGTATGCTGATGATCGCGCAAGCTGGAACCGCTCGAATAAGCTGTATAAGCAGGCAAAGTCGCTGGCCGTGTCGCTTTATAAATTGGTGCAAGCGGAAAGCACTGAGCCTTTGGCTTACGAACCTATTGATTTGGATAGCTTGGGCACTGAAATCCAATTTGCAGATGGCGCCCCTCTGATCCCCTCGATTAACCCAATTGTTGTGCTACAAGGCAACGACTATGATATGGGCTATCAGTACGCCCAGCAACTCATCGAGATTTTCGGGTCTTGGATACTGGAACGCAAAGCACGATATCGCTACAGTCAAGATCAAGTGGCAGTGATGCAAAAGTGGGAAGCACAGATTCAACAGTACACGCCGGAATTCATTCCTTTGTTTCATGGTTGGGCAGACGGATCCACGGCAGCTGGCGTTGAGATGGCTTATCACGATGTACTCGATCTGTGGACTGGGCACGAACCGCCAGCGACTGGCTATATTGGGGAGAATGGCATCCCCGAACTTGGACACCCATTATGCAGCGGATTAGCTGCCTGGGGGCGGGCCACGACCGACGGCAAGCTGGTCACCGGGTCTAGCGGCGACCATGACATGGGTCATACGGTCACGGTGGTTGCTTACCCGGAAACGGGCAATAACTACATCTTCGCCCCGTTTGGGGCCGACGGCAGCGTACCTGCGGCTGGCCCATTGTACTTTTTTGGACATCCCGGTATGAATGACAAGGGACTGGCCTATGTCCATCATGGCGGCGGCCCAAAGATGATCGAACCTAAGCAATATTGGGGATATGGTATCCGGCGAGCGATTTCCGTCCTACATATCCTGCGCTTCTGTGACAATCTAGAACAGGCGCGTGAGATGGATCTCGCTTTCCCCATTGGCGAGGCAGGTATGGGGGATCCGGCGACAGCAGGCGGCTTTTATGCAGACCGGACGGGCGCTTACAGCGCTGAGAGCAGAGCAGAACCTGTAATCATCCGTGAGGCTGGTACGCTGGGTGAAACTGACTTCATTTATGCCACCAACGCACCCATGCATCCTGACGTGGAAGCAGCGCCGTGGATGTCATCTGAGCCGGACAACTGGATGTGGCGTGCGCCGGGCGGTTGGCGGCCCAAACAATTCAAGGAGTTCAACCTGAGGAGTATGGAAAACCCACATCTGATGGGTATGAAGTGGGGCTGGTTCAACGCTTTTCAACGGAACCAGCAAGCTTTTGAAGCCCTCAATCAACGCGTTGGACAAATCGACATTGAGGCGATGAAGTCGATTTACCGCACATCCGGCTCGATCCCCGAAGGCGACTGGCAGCAGGTAAGCAAAGCTTACGCTGAGGAAAAGTGGCATCCGGCGGTTGGCAATTCATCCAACGCCCTGGTCGTCATTATGAAGCCGGAGGACGGAATCTATATGCACTGTGTCGGTGAAGCAGCCCGTGGGCTGGCCCCGATGTCTACCAAGAACAGTTCCCCACTCTATGATGAAACCAACGCTTTTTGGGAAATCAACCTGAAAGGGTCACTGATGGAGATGGTCGCTCAGGCTCGTAACGTGGCGGAGGACGACATTCAGACGGGATTAGCCTATCTGGAGCGACTCCAAGGCCAAGAATCGATAGCGGCGCGGCTGCAAGCTCTGATCCAAACCGCGCAAGCAGAACTGTCGCAGGGGGATTTGTATCAGCCACAATCCAACGATGTATACGCCTGGGCACGGGCATTACGAGCATTTACGCGGACGCAGGTTCGGGCGCGACAGGTTATCAACACCCTGACCTTCTACCCCAAACATCGTCACAGCCAACAGTGCAGACGGCTCACTCAAATTGTTAGCCCGTAAAGGAAAAGCATAAGGAGAAAGCATGAAAGCGAATAACTCACCCTTGGCACCCCAAAATCCCATCTCGCGCTATTTGTACGACAGTTGGATTCAGACCTGCGGCGTCGACTGGACGCCCGGCCAGGTTTTCATTGGTTACGTTTTCTCCGTGTTGTTGGCATTCGGTGTGCTGCTGGCAGCCTATGTCGGCGGATTGGGCTGGTCGTGGGTGCAGATGACGGTGGCCGGACTACTTGCTTGGGATTTGTTTGGCGGGATGATCGGCTATAACCACCCGGCCATGAAACGCAGGCGGCTGCGGGAAACGAGCGATGTGCCGGTCTGGCATAATAATTTGCAGCATATCCACCCCCTGATTTTGATATTCTTCAACAACCCCGCCTGGCTGTTGGGGGTGACGCTTTATTGGTTTGCCACCTTCTTCCTGTACGTTGAATTCCTGGAGATTGTGCCTGCTACAGGGAAACGTCGCCTGAGTGCAACCGCGCAGAAATGGGTGATTGGTTTCGAAATTGTGGTTGCCCTGGCGTTGATTGTCGCGTCGTTTGTGGTTGCCGATATCCCGACGGACTTTCGCCTGTATGGGATGGTCGTTTATGGCGGACTTGTGCTTGCAACCTTTATTCTTATCCGCACGCCGCTGGTTTTTCAACGCACAACGGCTGTGATCGCCCTGGTGTGCATGATCGTAATCGGTCTATTTCTATCCCCACCGGCCGGATTTCAATGGCTGCTGCCGGTTTACTTCCTTAAATTGCTGGTTGGCTTCACGGCAAAGGAAAATATTGGCGAATAGTGAATCAGTGGCAGCGTAGCAGATCCAATTTGAAATGCTATTGACGAGCAATGCAGCAGGAAACATCTGCCTTATCTTGACCTGAAATTAACCCCCTGAATAACACGTTCGGGGTATGACACTAATACCGCCTTGCGGTTATGTTATAGATGTAACAGCAAATAATAAATCTATTTCATTAAAAATCAACTTAACGGGGAGAAACCAATGAACATGAAGAAGTTTGTCCTGGCAACAGTCGTAGGAGGTTTTGGGATGTGGGTTCTTTCTGGACTGTGGCACAATCTAATCGTGCCGGCGTTCTACAGCGAGACCGGAGCTAACCACGAGGGGATAGGCATACTCCTTGTGGCCTATCTGGTGCTAAGTCTTTTGATGGCCTACATATATCCTGTTGTGTACAAGGGAGGTAGGCCAATCATCGAAGGCCTAAAGTTCGGTATGGTGATTGGTGTGTTGTGGGTTTTCCCGCACGAGCTTGCTATGGCAGGCGCGCATGGTGATTCGATTTCATATGTTTTTAAAAACGCGGCATGGCATCTGGTCGAACAAGGAGTCGGCGGAATCATCATCGGTTTCGTCTATGGGAGAGTCCAGGCTGTAGCTGTAAATTAAAAAATAAAGGAGAATAATAAAATGAAAACTTACAGAATGAATGCGGTAATGACAGGTTCCCTCTACATCCTGGGGACGGCCTTTGGGATATCAGGTGCAATCGTTGGCGGCGAAGTGCTTTCCTCACTCGTTACCGGCAAACCGCTTGCCGGTGTGGATATGCTGGACCTCGTTGCCGTCAATTCGTCCCAGCTTACCGGGGGTGCATTTTTTACCCTGATGATGGGGATTTCGCTAGTGGCGATGACGGTTTTCCTCTACCCGATCTTCAGAAAAGATAGCGAAGAACTGGCGATGGGCATGCTGCTTTTCCGCGGGGCGCTGGAGGGAACCGGGTATATGTTATCGACCCTCAGCATTTTGGCGCTAGTCGCGCTCGGCAACGAATACGTTGCCACCGGGGCAAATTCGGCTGCTTTGCAGTCCGTGGGCAATGTCTTGTATCAATTCCAAGACCTCATCTCCCCGGTCCAGACCTTCATATTTCTCACTGGGGCTACGTGTTTATACATCTCCTTCTACCGCACCCGGCTGATCCCCCGCTGGTTGACCGTTTGGGGTCTAATCGGTGTGGTTCCCTATTTTGCTTACGCCCTGTTGCATTTCTTCCACATGGATACCGGCTATGGGTTTTATTTACAAATGGTGTTGGCGCCACAGGAAATAGTGATGGGCCTCTGGCTGGTGATTGCAGGCTTCAGCCAGGATGCAGTCAAGAATTTGGCTGAGGTTCATTAACCTGAGCTATATCTCCTTTTCTTCCTAATCAACCACTCCGTTCTACTGAAACTATCTATATTGTTGGAATTCAAAGAAAACGAGTCAAGAATAGGAGTACCACGATGATGTATGGCGGTGGATGGTGGCGATACCTAAGCTACGATGAAGAACAAGATCGACCCCAGTTAAGCTGGGTTTTGTTAAAGCGAGTATGGGGGTATGCCCGACCGTACCAATACAAAACGGCGGGTCTATTAGTAACAATATTTATCATCACTGGCTTAAGTCTAATTCCACCCTTGCTCTATCGAGATTTAATTGATAATGCCTTGCCCCATCAGGACTTGACCCGTCTAAACTGGTTAGCCTTGGGCATGATTGGCATTCCAATCATCAATGCCCTGATTGGTATGGTTCAACGGTATCTAAGTGCCACAATCGGCGAGCATCTAATTGCTGATTTGCGAAATGCACTGTTCAACCATCTACATAGTCAGGGGCTTAGATTTTTTACACATTCAAAGACAGGCGAATTGATGAGTAGGCTCAACAATGATGTTGTGGGAGCCCAAAGTGCATTAACGGGAACGTTTATCACCGTCATCACCAATATTGTGACCGTGGTCTCAACTCTGACCATTATGATCTCGTTAGAATGGCGCTTGACCGTGTTAAGCGTGATAATCCTACCCCTGTTCATTATTCCGACCCGACGGGTCGGCCGCATTTTGCGTGAAATACGGCGCGAGAGTATGGATGCCAACGCCAAAATGAACTCCCTAATGAATGAAACGCTGAATGTCAGTGGGGTCTTGCTAGTAAAATTGTTTGGTAGACAGCGTGAGGAAAAGGACAAATTTCAAGAGCGGAGTGGGAAGGTGGCCTATCTTGGTGTTCGGTCGGCTATGATTGGCCGGTGGTTCTTCATGGGTTTGGGAGTGGTCAGTGCCATCGGCACAGCAGTCGTCTTTTGGGGTGGGGGATATCTGGTTCTACAAGGCATATTTACGGTGGGAACGATTGTCGCCTTTGGGGCCTACCTCACTCAATTATACGGCCCCCTCAGTGCCATGAGTAACGCCCACATCGAGTTTGCTACCAGTATGGTCAGCTTTGAGCGCGTCTTTGAAATCCTTGACTTACCGCTTGAAATTGAGGATAAGCCCGATGCCGTTCGCCTGGATGATGTAGCCGGCCGCGTGACGTTTGACAATGTCTCCTTCAGCTATACCGAGGGTGGTGATGGCGGGGCCGAGGCCTTGGGACTAACTGTTGACCGGTCGCCCGGTAGCAAGAATGGCAACACACCTTCCTTTCCGCTAAAGGTCGGTGAACTAAAAATGGCCATTGAAGACATCAGTTTTGAGATACAGCCTGGTCAATTGGCTGCTGTGGTTGGACCAAGTGGAGCCGGCAAATCGACGATCACCTACCTGTTACCCCGTTTGTATGATCCAACCTCGGGCCGCATTTGCCTGGATGGATACGATTTGCGAGATGTGACCCAGAAGTCGCTGGCCTGGGCCATTGGCATGGTTACCCAGGAGACCTACCTATTCCACGATACTCTCAAAGCCAACCTGTTATACGCTCGACCCGATGCTACCCAGGCCGAGATCGAGACTGCCTGCCAGGCCGCCAATATCCATCATTTTGTCGCCAGCCTGCCGGACGACTACGACACGGTGGTTGGCGAGCGAGGTTATCGCCTGAGCGGTGGCGAGAAGCAACGGATTGCTATTGCCCGGGTCATCCTTAAAGACCCGCGCATCCTGGTCCTGGACGAGGCTACCAGCAGCCTGGATAGCCAGAGTGAGGCGTTGATCCAGGAAGCCCTGGAACGAATTATGCAGAACCGCACCAGCCTCGTCATCGCCCACCGCCTGAGCACCATCCTGGCGGCCGACGTCATCCTGGTGATGGACGAAGGCCGGCTGGTGGAGCAAGGCCGCCGCACCGGAATCTGCTCCGCTCACGAGACGCTGCTGGAACAGGGGGGGCTGTACGCCAACCTGTACCATACCCAATTCCGGGCCGTTACCGGCGCAGAGGAGCGACTATACTAAAAACAGAATGAGACCGAAACTTTAATGCAAACCCTGACTGACATCAGCCCGTTATCACTGTTGACATTGAACGAGGAATTTGTGAGAGCAGGAACTCAGGAAGCTTCCTCTTTTCAAACCTTGGGCACATTATTGCTAGCGGAACGTTATTGGGCCTTTCAGATGGTCTCGATCACTTTTGGACTGGGTGCATTGATGTTTTATTACATGTTGTATCAATCGAAGCTCATTCCACGATTCATATCCATTTGGGGTCTTCTAGGAGCCGCAGTGGTGCTTGCCAATACCATGTTAGATACGTTCGGCCTCAGTTTAGGAAGTCTAGGTGTTCTAATGCTCCTAAACGAGCTGTTTCTGGGGGTATGGCTAATCGTCAAAGGACTCAATTCATCTGCAATCGTTTCCGGGTCTGCAAATAAGATATAAAGCCTTCATCTTCTTTGCAAGCCTCATCCTGCTCCTGGTACGCGCCCAAAATGAATTCAAAATGGAGATGGATAATGACTATAACAACTTACGATCCCAAAGAAATCCCTCAATTGAAATGGGCTGGATTGGTCGGCTTATTTGCACTCCCTGTTGGCTGGTGGTTTTTCGTCTTATATGTGATCACCCCGCTGCTGCTGCCCTCGATCACTACGCCAGAGGGTGAGATAAATGGCTATGCCTTGAATCTGATAACCCTGTCCGGTTACCTGTTTGAATTTTTCCTGGCCATTTATGTCTTGCGCCGCGAGGGACAGCGCTTTGCCTGGTCAGCATTACGAACCCGTCTCAATCTTCGCTGGGGTGGATGGAAGGCCTGGGGGCTGTTCATTGTCGTGTTCGCTATTGCATATGCGCTTACGCTTCCTTTAATCGCAACCAGCACAATCACGGCTACAGCCGCGCCACCACCAGCTTGGTTCCCCGCCTCCCAAAACCCCTTCAAAGAAGTGAGCAGTGTGGAGGACGCCCTGCCCGGTGTCGTGTTCAAAGGAAATTATCTTTTTTTACTGCTTTTCCTTTTTACTGACTGGATGAACATCATCGGTGAAGATATTTATTATCGTGGCGTGTTGATCCCGAAACTGCATGGGCTTTTCGGGCGCCAGGCCTGGTTAATGGGTGGCTTGATCTTTACGCTAAAGCACCTTTATGTATGGTGGCGTGTCCAAGAAGCCTTGCCTTTGGGCATCGCAGGAGCATTCATGTTCGGGCCAATGGCTAGTTTACCTTTTGCTATGTTGGCACACTTCATTGGAAACTTCGGTTTGACCTGGCCACTCATAATCAAATTGGTCTTATTTGGGTAGAATGAAAATCCTATACCTTCAAGATTGCCTCGAGCCGCCAACAGCCAACCACCTTTGGCGAATTGGATGGGCGTACTACTCCTCGTTTGCGACAAATCGTTGCGGCTTTCAAGTCGGCGGGATTTCCGGTGGCCATCAGCCCCAATATGGAGGCCTGGCTCAAGACCCACGTGGCGGAGGTCAGTCCCGTGGCCAATGCCCTCTATCTGGCCGGGGGCGACAATTACCGCCTGGCCCGCACCCGTGACGGGCTGGTGCTGATGGTCCGTGCCATTCGAGAGGGCTATCAAGTATTGCGGGCGCTCGGCGTGCCCATCACTCCGGCCAATCACAAGGTTTTCGATTGGATCCCGGAGCCGATACTGGTTGCGCTGATGCGGCGACTCCTCAACACCAAGACGGCTGAAATTGAAATAGCCGGGCATGCTAACGCCGCCCGGGACGAGATGAAACAAATCGCCGACGAGTTCAGGGCCTTGGCCCGAACCACGTCTGTGCCAACCCCGGCGATGGACCGCCTGTACACCTACATCGACCTGGCTGTGCCACCCCTTTCCGAAGGCAGCGCCCAGATATCGCCGAGTTGGCGCAGCGTGTAAGCTCGAATGTAAGGAGAAAAGTGATGATTACGACAACATAGGTCATTACTTCAAGAATCCCCGCTTGAAGATCGCGTTTACTTTCCAGGATATGTACGTGGGACTCAGCCCTTACGGTGCTCCGGCCATTTATTCATTGCTGCAATATACCGAATTGGCCGATGGGGTCTGGTTCCCGATGGGGGGTATGTACCGTCTCGAAGTGGTGTATCCTTTTTCCCCCTCTCTCGTCTATATAGACAGAGCAGGAACGCAATTTGTAGCGTAGCCTGGAACAATAAAGGAGACAAAAACATGATGAATGATAACAGTGCAGCGCTGGCCCGGTCGATTACCCGAGCCGGCAGCAAACAAACCTATTACACCACCCACTTGTTGGTGGATAAAGACCTGGTTGACGACTGCAACCGGGCTTACGCCTACTTCCGCTGGGTCGACGACATCATAGATGTTACAGCTCAGTCGGATGATGAGCGGATCGCTTTTATCAAACGCCAAAAGAAGTTGATTGACGGTTTATACAGCAACGAACAACCGAACGACTTGAGACCGGAAGAGGAAATACTGGCCGACCTCATTAGCCACGACCGGGGAAAGAACAGCGGGCTCCAATCCTATATTCGTAATATGTTCGCCATCATTGAGTTTGACACCTACCGCAAAGGGCAACTCATCAGCCAGCAAGAGTTGACCTGGTACTCGGATTGCCTGGCAAAAGCAGTCACAGATGGCATCCTCTATTTCATTGGGAATAGTCATCCGTATCCAACCACCGATGACCGTTATCGGGCCGCCACAGCCGCGCACATTACCCATCTTCTCCGTGATATGGTAGAGGACGTTTCCAACGGGTTGGTCAATATCCCGCGTGAATACCTGGAAGCGCACGGCATTGAACCGGAGGATGTGCATAGCCTCGCTTTTCGAGCCTGGGTGCGGGAGCGGGTGGAATTGGCCCGGCAATACTTTCGCGAAGGCAAACGTTATTTAGACGAACTGGATGTATTGCGCTGTAAAATAGCGGGCTACTGGTATTGCGTTCGATTTGAAGTTGTGCTGGATGCCATAGAGCATGACCACTACATCTTGCGTGCCGAGTACAACGAACGGCGCAGCTCGTCGACGTGGCTCAAAATGGCCTGGTTGAGTATCGCTGTTACCGGCCGACACCTGGCCCGTCAAGGTTTGCGTGTTGGTTGGCGGCGCCATGAGCAAATGGGACTTGACAGCAGCAATCAAAGAGCTATTGTCCTTTCAACTCCGGAGCCGTCCCGAATGTTGACCCACCACCGTGGATGAAAACTAAAGATTGGCAGACTTCGGCCTGGTTTGCGGTTCAAAGGTAACGTTTCAGGTCTGCCTATCCTCTATTGCCGAAGGAAAGAGAACACCATGACCACGCAAATAACGCGCCACTGGCGATTGAACCCACAACGCTATAGTTTAATTGGCACCGTATGCCCCAACTGCAACCGCAGAATCTTCCCACCCCGTGATGTATGCCCTCACTGCGGAGAAAAAGTATCTCTACCCTTTCAATTCGACCATCGAAGAGAAAACTAGTTGTCCACTGCCATCCGCAGCGCTTCAAAGAGCTTTCTGCTAAAACCCGGTCGATGACCGCCAATTCTGGATCCATTTTTTGAAGCATGTTGTTGACAGCATTCCCCGTTGCCGAACCAGAGCAAACTGACCCATCAAAAGCTCAAGCCAAAATCCGAAATCGTAGAGCCTCTGAGCGAACGCGAACTTGAAGTACTCCAACTCATCGCCCAAGGGCTAACCAATCCAGAAATCGCTGCCAGGCTTTTCCTCTCGCTGAACACGGTCAAGATCCACACCCGCAATATCTACGGTAAATTCGGTGCCTACAACCGGACGCAAGCGGTCGCCCGGGCAAGAGCTTTGGGTATCCTGCCCTCCATCTAAT
>JABAHQ010034812.1_pt3 | contig 19632 bp, 17 predicted proteins | sample 7062091 | NCBI WGS metagenome assembly JABAHQ01 (sample SAMN14534359, study PRJNA622989) | marine sediment metagenome | biome: marine biome [ENVO:00000428]; feature: marine pelagic biome [ENVO:01000023]; material: deep marine sediment [ENVO:00002113] | place: India: Gulf of Kutch | collected...
TCGGGGTAGAGGCAGCGGTAGCAGGGCCCCACCCGGGGCTGGAACACCGTCACCTGCCCCTCGAAACGGAAAATGCTGCCGTGAATGTTGGTTTTCCCCATCATGACGCAGGCGTCGTTGATGAGGTAGCGGGTGGCGAAGTTGTCCGTTCCGTCCAGGACGTAGTCGTAGTCGGCGAACAGGTTCTTGATGTTCTGCGACGACAGTTTCTCGTTGTGGAGCGTGACCTGGACGTCGGGATTGAGTTTTTCGATGGTCTGCTTGGCCGACTCGGTTTTCAGCATGCCCACCCGGTCGGTGTCGTGCAGGATCTGGCGCTGCAGGTTGCTGAGGTCGACCCGGTCGAAATCGATGATTCCCAGGTGCCCCACGCCCGCGGCGGCCAGGTAATAGGCGGCGGGCGAGCCCAAACCGCCGGCGCCGACGATGAGGACCCGGGCGTTCAGCATTTTGGCCTGCCCGGCGCCCCCGACCTCGGGGAGCATGATGTGCCGGCTGTAGCGTTCGATCTGTTGGTCCGTAAATTCCATTACCGATCGGTCCCCCCCGCGATGGCCGGAATGATGGAGACCTCGTCGCCGTCCTTCACCGGGGTTTTCTCGCCGTCGAGAAAGCGGATGTCCTCTTCATTGATATAGATGTTGATGAAGCGCCTGGGGCTTCCGTTTTCCTCGCAGATGCGGTCTTTGATGCCGTTGAACTGCGATTCCAGGCTGTCGAAAATATCGGTGATGGTGGCCCCCTCGGCGGTGACCTCGCTCTGGTTGTTGGTCAGTTTCATCAAGGGGGTGGGAATTCTTACTTTGACGGCCATTTTCATCGACTCCTTTAAACCGTTAAACTGTTGGCAAACATATCTTCGAAGCTGTGCAGGTGCGGCTCGATGACCGCCGGAGCGGCGTACTGGTCGACGAGCGCTTCCTGGGTTTTCAGTCCGTTCCCGGTGATGGAGAGGACGGTCAGCTCATCGGGCTTGATGCGGCCCTGCCGGATCAGCTTCTGGGCGACCGCCACGGTGACTCCCCCCGCGGTTTCCGTGAAAATTCCTTCCGTCTCGGCCAGGAGCTTCATGCCCTGGATGACTTCTTCGTCCGTGACGTCTTCGCCGTAGCCGCCGCTTTCGCGGGCGGTCTGGATGCCGTAATAGCCGTCGGCGGGGTTGCCGATGGCGATGGATTTGGCGATCGTCTTGGGTTTGACCGGGGTGATGAAGTCGGCCCCGTTCTTGATCGCCGTGGTCACCGGCGAGCAGCCGGTCGCCTGGGCGGCAAAGATTTTGGTCTGCACCTTGTCGTCCAGCAGCCCGAGCAACTCGAATTCCTTGAAGGCTTTCCAGATTTTGGTGATGAGGGAGCTTCCCGCCACCGGCACCACCACGTTATCGGGCGTCTTCCATCCCAGTTGTTCGGCGATTTCGTATCCGAAGGACTTGGATCCATCTCCATAATACGGCCGGATGTTGATGTTCACAAACGCCCATTTGTGGTTGGCGGCGATTTCGCTGCACAGCCGGTTGACGTCATCGTAACTGCCCTTGATGGCGATCAACTGGGTGCCGTAAACCATGGTGCCCAGGATTTTTCCCGCTTCCAGGTCGTCGGGGATGAAGATGTAGCTTTTGAGGCCCGCTTCCGCCGCGTGAGCGGCCACCGAGTTGGCCAGGTTTCCCGTGNNGGCCAGGTTTCCCGTGGACGCGCAGGAGATGGTATCGAATCCGAATTCCTTGGCCTTGGAGACCGCCACCGAAACCACCCGGTCCTTGAACGAGAAGGTGGGATGGTTCACCGAATCGTTCTTCACATACACGTTGTTCAGGCCCAGGGCTTTGCCCAGGTTCCGGGCCCGCATGAGCGGGGTGAACCCGGTATGCAGCCCCACGGTGGGCTCGTCGTCGAGGGGCATCAGTGCCTGGTACCGCCACATGGAAGGCGGCCCGGATTCAATCGATTTGCGGGACACGACCTTCCCGATTTGCTCGTAATCGTAATTGACCTCCAGGGGACCGAAACAGTACTCGCAGACGTGAATCGGCTCTTTGGGATATTCCTTCTTGCATTCTTTGCAGCGCAACCCTTTGACGTAACCCATAGGAATCCTTCAATTGAAATATTGGTAGAAACTGAAATAGCGTTCCCCGGTATCCGGCAGGATGGTCACCACGTTTTTTCCCGGCCCCAGCTCCTGGGCCAACTGGTAGGCGGCGCAACAGGCGGCGCCGGAGGAGATGCCGACCAGCAACCCTTCTTCCTGGGCCAGCCTTTGGGCGAATCGAAACGCGTTTTCATCCGAGACCGGCCGGATGCTGTCGAGGATATTCATATTCAAGACTTTGGGCGTAAACCCGGCGCCGATCCCCTGGATCTTGTGGGGGCCGGGAGGATTTCCCGACAACACCGCCGAGGTGGAAGGTTCCACGCCGACGATTTTGACGGTGCCGTAATGTTGTTTGAGGACTTCCCCGGCGCCGGTCACGGTTCCCCCGGTCCCCACCCCGGCCACGAAAGCGTCGACGGCCTCTCCGTTCATGGCGGTGATGATTTCGGGTCCGGTGGTTTGACGGTGAATGTCCGGATTGGCGGGGTTGTTGAATTGTTGCGGCATGAAATAGTCCGGGTGTTCCGCCAGCAGCTCTTCGGCGCGTTCGATGGTGCCTTCCATGCCGAATTCGGCCCGGCTCAAATCCGTTTGCGCGCCAAAGGCTTCCAGGATCATCCGGCGCTCGGCGCTCATGTTTTCCGACATCACCAGGATGACCTGGTAGCCCTTGACGGCCCCGACCAGGGCCAGCCCGATCCCGGTGTTGCCGCTGGTGGGCTCAATGATGGTGTCTCCGGGTTTGAGCTTCCCCTGTTTTTCGGCGTCTTCCACCATGGACAGGGCGATGCGGTCTTTGACGCTGCCCCCGGGATTGGCGAATTCCAATTTCGCGTAAATGGTTGCACCATTGGGAGGAACGACTTTGTTCAGTCTAACCAGGGGGGTTGAGCCGATCAACTCCAAACTGTTCGCAAACCTGGATTTGAGTTTTTCCACCGCTTGGGGTTTCAGCGCCATGGGCCGCTAAGTCCTCGAATTTGGGCAAATTGTTTTAATTCTACGGGATACCGTGGATGCAGTCAACAAAGCCCTGGGGAACGCCCCGGGGACTTCCCCGGAGGCGGGTGTGCGAAAAAAGCCGTTCTCAGACCGTTCCCCGACGAATCCCAAAGAAGCAACCGCCCGCCGGATCGAGGCAGAGTCCTTTTTTCCAAGGCTTTGAATCGGTATTTAATATGCTTTAGATTGCCCCCGAATTCAACAGAATAATGGAGGATCCGGGGATAAGGGGGGCGGAAAGGGGAGGTAATATGGAAACCAGGTGTAATGAGCTGGGGATCAACCGGGTTGCAATTTCTGCTTGAGGTTGCCCAAGCGATGCTTGAATTGACGGGTGACGAATTCGGAGTCCTCCGGCGACGAAACGATGTGAGGGATGAGGAAGATCATGAGTTCGGTTTTTTTGGTCGTTTGGCTGTCGCTTCCAAACAAAAACCCCAATACCGGCAGATTGTGAAGGCCCGGAAATCCTTCGTTGGTGGTGGTGATATCGGTCCGCATCAGCCCGCCCATGACCAGAACCTGGTTGTCTTTCAGGACCACTTCCGTTTCCACTTCCCGGGTGCTGAACGAGGGGGTGTTGCCGACGGTGGGACCCTGGCTGCTGATTTCCTGGCTGATCTTCAGGTTGACGAAATTGTCCGAGTTGATTTTGGGCAAAATGTCCAATTTGATGCCTACGCTTCGAAATTCCACGGTGGTCTGGGTCAAGGGTTGGCCCGCGGTGGGGGTGGTGAGCGTGGTGCTGTCGATGGGGATTTCATCCGTCACGGAAATGTTGGCCGCTTTGTTGTCGGTGGTCATCAGGATCGGGTTGGCCAGGATGTTGGCCTTGGAGTCCGAGGCGAACGCCTCCAACAGGGCGATCAGTCGGTTGGGTTCGCCCACGAAGAAACTGCCGCCCGGAAGGAACGAGGCGGTGGCGGTCCCGATCTGGGATCCCAGGGTGCTCCCGCCGGAGGCCGGAGTTTTGCTGATGCCTCCGGCTAGGGTGGTTCCGTTGGTCTCGTCCTGCAGGGCCCATTCCAGACCCATCCGGGTTTCCTCGTCCAGGGTGAGGTCGATGATGAGGACCTCGATCAGCACCTGCTGGGGAACCAGGTCCAGTTTGCCCAGGAGCTCCTGAATGGCGGGGTAGTTCCGGGGATTGGTGCGAACGATGAGCGAGTTGGTGTCGGGGTCGGGAATGATGGTGACCTCGCCCACCAGTTCCTCCTGAATGGCGCCCTCGGTTTTCACGGACACCTCTTTTTTGGTTTGAGTGCCGGTGGGGGTGGTTTTCGGCTTTTCTTTCGCTTTTTCTCTCTTGGGTTTTCCCGACGGCGTGGTGTAGGCGGGACGTTTTTTAAGCCCCCGCTTTTGAACCGATTCCGGCTTTTGAGACTCGGACGGGAAAATCGCGGTCAACAAATCGGCCAACTGAACGGCATCGCCGTTTTGCACGTAATACACAAAGGTGCTGACCTCGCCGGCCGATACCGGCTGATCCAGCTTTTTCACCCAAAACTCCACCGTCGAAAGAAGATTTTCAAACGCGTTGACCACCAGGATGGAATTCAGACGCTGGAGAGGGAGGAAGGTGATCGTTTTTCCAACCACTTCGGTGTATCCCATGGTGGAGAATACTTCCTCCAGTTCCTCGGCGACGGTTTCGGCCTCCGCGTTTTGAAGCTTGTAAAGCTGGATGTCGGTCGACGCCAGCCGGTCGATATCCAGCGCCCGCACTACCTTGAGAAGCCGCTTCACGTTGTAAGCCATTTCCACGAGGATCAGGTACTGACTGTCGGGAACCTCGATGAAGGTGGCGTTGCGGGTCAACAGGGGCGCTAAAACTTGTTTCATCGACGGGGGAGAGATGTGCTGGAGGTGAATGATCTCGATGACCACGCGTTCCTGGTCGGGGATGTTCGGATCGCTCCCCAGGAACACGCTGACCGGTTTTCGGGCCGCGTCTTGAATGGGTAAAAAGCGGTAAAAGTGCCCCCGTTTGACCACGGTGATGTTGTGCAGGGCGAGAATCTGTTCCAGGACCAGGTACAGGTCCTCCACCGGAATTTTGCTGAACGTCTGCAGGGTCACCTTGCCCTGGATGTTGCCCTCGATCAGGTAATCGATCTGGAGCAGTTCGGCGAATGTGGTGATCACGTCATACAGTTCGGTGCCTTCGAAGTTCAGGCTGATGTGTTCGGCTTCTTTCAGTTTCTCCGGCAGCTCCGGCGTGGGATCGAAAATGGTCCGCACTTTCCGGGGAGACGGGGATTTTTTTATTTGCAGCGTGTCCACATCGACCCCGGCTTCCCGTTTTTCCTTGGCCTCGGGTTCCTTCACGATCGAGGAAAGCAAGCTGGAGACAAAAAATTTGTTGTGGGCCGCATCTTCGACGAAATACCAGGTCTGTTTGCCGTTTTTCCCCGGCTGGATCCGCAGCAATCGGAAGGAATCTCCCTTGGAGGCGACGCCCACTTTGTCGAACTGGTGGCCCGGTCCTTTGCGAAGCGGCACGTGGTTTCCCGAGATGGAGACTTGCCGGGAGACCTGTTTTTCGGGAATTTCCTGGAGCACGGAGAGATCCAGGTCCTCGGCGGCTTTTTCCGAATCTTCCCGGGCCGGTTTTTCCCTTTCTTTCCCGGCCTGGATCTCGATGGTCGGTTGCTTTTCGGTTTTGGCTGGCTTGCGTTCCGGGAACTTCAGGGATTCCAGGTAATCTTCCTTTTCCGTCAAGCGCTCCAGAGCGGACTTTTTCTTGGGTCCGCAGCCGGGGCTGACGGCCAGGAGGAGGGTCAGGATGAGGGCGATCGGTCGCATCATGTTTTTCGGGATTCCTGGGGTTTCAAGTCCCGGATGAACCCGTGGACCAGGAGCCGGGCCTGCAATTCCTCGGGATCGGTTTTGTTGATCCGCCGGGTGGCCAATTCCTCCACCACGAGAAACTTTTCGTGGCTCTCGATTTGATGGATGAATTGGACCAGGTTTCGCAAGGACGTTCGCACCGTGAATTCGATGGGAACGCCCAAGAGCCCATTCACCCGTTTGGGTTTTTCCACCCGGACCCGCTCGATCGGCACCGAGGTTCTCGCCGCAAACCCCTCCAGCAGCTTTTGCAGTCCTGCCGCCGCCAGTCCGGGTTTGGTTTCCTCCAAAAAGCGCCGGTTCAGGGTCTGGTTCAATTTCTGAATCTCGGCCTTTTTGGATTCGTAATACGATTTTCGATTCAGGATCTCGTAATATCGTTCGATAAACTGGATTTTATTCTGAATTCGTTGTTCCGCTCGATCTTGCATGCGAACCACGGGCTCCACCACAAACTGGATCAGGAGAAATACGATGACCGCCAAACCGCCGGCGATCAGAAATTTTTTGTCCCGTTCCGTCAGAGTCGGCATCAGGCCCCTCCCAGGATCTCGGCTTTAATGGCGAAGCGTTCACCTTCTTTTTGCTTCACGATGGTTCCATCGAACTGGACATCCCCGAACCGCTTCGAGCGTTCCATCCCCGGAACCAGCTTGGACGCCGAGGCCGAGTATCCCCGGATTTCCAGTTGGTTTTTCGAGATCTGAATGGCGGACAGCCAGGTATCCCGGGGCAGGACCCGACTCAACTCCAAAAGCACCGGGAGTTTGGGCGGATGAGTCTCCCGCAGGGTGTTGAGTGCATCCACATAGTGCGTGAGGGACCGGTATTCCAGGTCGATTTTTTCCAGGCCGCCCGTTTGCGCCTTGATTTCCTCCAATTGCCGGTTCAATCCGTTCAGGGTGACGTTATTGTATACGATTTTGTTGACCAGGACAGCGATTAAAAGCACCGCCACCGCCACGGAAAGGGTCACCACCGATTTCAGGTTGACCTTTTTCTTTTTCGGCTTGGCTTCCCGCGGCAGCAGATTGACCTCGATCTCTGCGGGTTTCATGTCCCGCATCGCCAGACCGAGCGAGGTGGCCATGAAGGCGGTGGAATAGGTTTCCGGCGGGGGAGAGGAGACCGGCTCGGGAATCGGGACCAGGAGCGTGACCACCTCGGTTTCCTTTTCCAACTGGCGGGCCACATAAGGCGCGTAAGGCCCGCCGCCCAGAAAGTGGATGCGCTCCACCGCCTCGGAATCATCGATGTTGCGGCAGGAGGCGAGCGCTTCCTGGAGTTCCTCGACGATCAGTTTGGCCATCCCGATGGCCATGCTTTCGTGGTAATCCGGAGACAGGTCGTCCCGCAAGTAAGCGTTCTTGAAATCCGGGTCATTCAAGGGCAAGTTGCAGGAAAACTCCACGCTCCGGTTTTTAACCAGGATGATTTCCAAAGCCTGGGTTCCCAGGTCGACGATGGCCTCCAGGCTCCGGCAGGTTTTGTCATTCCACAGAATCAAGTTGGCGTCGGCGAACGTCGGGACGTCCAGGATCGTGGTCGGGATCCCCAGGCGACGGACCAAATCCAGGTATTCCTCGGCGGTTTCTTTTTTCAGGGCGGCAGAGATGATGTGATAATTTTTCTCGCCTTTCGAAGACACATGCCAGCCATAAAGGAGGCCTTCCAAACCGAAGGAAAAGTGTCGCTCCATTTCAAATTCCACCATGGAGTCGACGGCTTTGCGATCGGGCGCGGGCAGTTCAAAGGACTGGAACGAGTAATGGTGGCGCGGCAGGCTCACCACCACGTTTTCCGGCCACAGATTCATTTTCATGAGAAAACGGTTGACCTCTTCCAGGAACTGCTTTTCGGAGGATTCGTCTCCCACTTGCAGGGGAGCGACCGGAAGATACGCGCCGCCCAGGATGTCCATGGAACGCAGTTTTTTGCCCAGCAGGGTCACCGCCACCGAGTCGTCGCGGATGTCCAGCCCGAGGGATTTTTCCAGATAAAAGGGCATCATGGTTCCAGGTCGTTGTCGTTCCAGTAATGGATGATCAACGAGGCGGCGTTCGACCCGCCGGATTTCCCCACCACGGTGGAGATGGTGTGGCGGGCCCGGCTGCCCTGCAGCCTCCCCGTCGATCGAATGCGGAAATGACTGGAAACGGTCTCGTTATAATAGCCTTGCTCTTCTTTTTTGCGGAGAATCTCCTCCACCTGGGTTTCGTCGAACAATACCGAGAGAACTTCCTGGCTCGCCGTGTTGGGGTTGACCTGGGACACCGGGTAAACCGTGAAAAATTGTTTCAGTCCCGTGTAACGGTTCAGGGAATCCTCGCCGGAGCCGTGGAATATTTCCGGCGTCATCCCCCGCACTTTGAGAAGCTCTTCCAAGGTTTCCAGGGGTCCGTTTTTGGCCGCGTACGGAGGATTTCGCCTCTGGTAATATTCGCTTTCCGCCCCGTTGAGCCGGTGATTTTCGTCCTTGTCGATCCAGTCGAGGATCGAATCGGCGATGATGTCCCGCGTCTCTCCCACTTCGAGCCCGGCGGCCGTCAATGCTTTGACCAAAAGGTCCCGGGAGGCGGTGTTGATGCCGATTTTGCTGTTTTCATCTTCAATCGTGTAGGTGACGGTTCCCGGCCCCAGGGGGAGGTCGGTGCGCTCCACGTCCAGGAATTCCGGTTCGCTCGAGGACTCGTCTTCCGCGGCCGTCTCCTCCTCGCTGGAGGAGGGGGGGGTCGGAAGCCCGGTGATCCATCCTCGCTCGGGATGGAGGGAATGGTACCGGGCCGGTCTCAGGATTTCGGCCATGGCCAATTGAACCCCCGCCTTGGCCAGATGATAGCTCTCCACATCCTCTTTAAAATTTCGGGTGGTGTTGACCTCCATTTTCATCGAAAACGAGAGTTCCGTCGCCAGGGCGGTCAAAAGAACCAAGACCCATACCACCACGAGCAGGGCGATGCCTTCCTGGTTTTGGTCAGGGCGTTTCATCGTCGGGGGCTTTTGGATTAGAAGTTAATGCAAATTTCATTCCTGAATGGAGGGAAACCACGAGGGGCGGGGAGACCCGCGTCCGGGTTTCCTCCTCTCCGGCGCCGGACGAAGAGGTTTCCACCAGCCCGAGGGTGATTTCCACTCCCTTGGGGAGCGTGATGCGGGTCTCCGCCGGGCCTTCCGGAAGCTCCTTTTGGTCCTTGAGCAATTGCCCCGGGGGGTTTTCCCGGGAGGTTTCATAGGACACCCGGGAGACCCATTGGCCCCCGGCGACGGGCCCGGAGGACTCGGTATTTTCGCCCTCTTCCCCGGGATTCGGCTGCCATTGATAGTACCGAAACTTCAAAAACGCCACGTCGCGGGCCAACAGGTAATACCGGGCGTTTCGGTCCAGCGGCGACGTCGCGGCAAACGGAGGATCGTCGAGGGAGATGTCCCGCTCCATCAGGATGATCCCGGTTTCCCCGGTGCGAGGATGCTCGCCTAAATAAAACCGGACCTCGTGGGCCCAGGGGGCCTCGTCTCCGGATGTCAGGGGATTGGCGAACGTCACCAGGCGGATCGAGTCTTCCCGGCCCTCGAATGCCAGGATTCTTGACGGTTTTTCCCCCGGGTCGGGCGCTCCGCGGCGCAAGCGGTTCGGCGGGAGGACAAACACGGGGTAGGCCGATTTGATTTTCTGGGTCACCAGGTCGGCGATCACCCGCAGGCGCTGATAGGTTTCCACCCGCTCTTCCCCCACGTTCCGGGCGGTGATTCCCAGCCGAATGCTCCCCAGGGAAAAGGCCACGATGAACCCCACAATCGTCAAAGCCAGGATGAGTTCCAGCAGGGTGAATCCGTGGCGGTTGTTCTTGAGCCGTCTCATCAGGGCGCTCCGGAAATCCTCGGGGTCCGGCCGCCGCTGATCGCGGATCCGTCCGCCCCGCTGACATGCGGGGGTTGGGACGGGGAGGGCGACGAAGGGTCGTCGGTTTCCTCTCCCTCTTGCGACAGGGTGCCGGGACCGCCGGCAAACAGTTTCGCCAGTTGGGCGTCGGATTGCGGAAGCGAAGTGCCCGCCAGCCGAACCGTGGTCAATTCGATGTTCCGGTCTTTCGAGCCGTCTTCCCAGGAGACCCGCAACACCACCTGCGATAATTCGATATTGGAACCGCCGTCATTCAAAGGCGATTCGTAAGGCCGGACGTCCAATTCCCACTGGAAGCGGTCGTGACTTTCAAAGGTCCCCGAGTCCTCGTTCGTCCGAAAGTCGACCAGTTCCAGCTCGGCGAGCTTGGAGTTGCCGAGCATCACCGCTTTCATGTATTGGTCCGAGAGATCCACGGAACGAATGCTTCCGGAAAATAATTTCATGAGGATCAGGAAGCCGGCCGCCATGATGGCCAGGGCGACGATGACTTCCAGGAGGGAGAACCCCTGTTCAGGATTCTTCCTGCAGGAGGTGGGGGGTTCCGGTAATGGGGTCGATGGTGATGACATAATAAACCCTTTGCTTGCCTATTTCGGAAGGTTCGATCCGCAGGCGCCCGCCGCTGGAATTTCCCATCGGATAAAACTGGATGGAAAAAGTGCCCTGGTCCACCGATTCTTGATCGACGGTATACCGGCTCATCCGCACCGCCCCATCGACCGACTTGACCTTGGTGGATTCGCGGTTCTTCGGATGGGTCAACCAGTATTGATTGTTGGAAAGGTCCCCGTTGAAAGTGATCCGGGTTTTCAGGGTGATCGCCTGACTGCGGGCAAACCGGAGGGCGGCGGCAATTTCCCGGGCTTCCGATTGCAGCTGGATCCGGTCGAGCGTCGACATGACGAACGGAGTGGTCAACCCCGCGATGAGCGCCATGAGAACCAGGACCAGGATCAATTCGATCAGAGTGAACCCGCCGTGGTTCCGGATCGGTCGGTGGGGCCTATTCAAAATGTTCCCAGCTGACGATGTCTTTGTTGTTGTCTTCGCCTCCTTCTTGGTTGTCGGCACCATAGGAAATTAAATCGTATTCCCCGTGCACTCCCGGGGACCGGTACACGTATTGATTGCCCCAGGGATCTTTGGGCACCTTCTTTTTCAGGTACGGTTTGATGGCCTCCAGACCTTCCTCGGTGGTCGGATACTTGTGGTTCTCCAGGCGATACAGGTCCAGGGCCTGACCGAGAAGCTCGATCTGCGCCTGGGCGTCCTGCTGCATGGCCTTGTCCACATGACCGAAAAATTTGGGAACCACAAGCGCCGCCAAAAGCCCGATGATGATCATCACCACGATCAGTTCGATCAGGGTGAATCCATCGTCCGAGCTCCAGACTTTGGGGGGGAATGTTTTCTGTTTCATCATGAGTCCGCTTCTTCCCTTTTGCTGGAGGGTTACTTAAAAAGAAACTTCGTTGACACTGAATATGCCCATCAGCATGGAAATGACGATAAAACCGATGAGGACCGCCATGATCAAGATCATGGCCGGTTCCACGAGCGAGAGCATCCTCTTGAGCGCCACCTCCACTTCCTTGTCATAGGTTTTGGCCATTTTTTCCAGGATGGTGTCGAGCGATCCCGAGGTTTCCCCGACGGTGATCATGTGAATCGCCAGGGAGGGAAACACGTTGGCTTGCTGGAGGGGGACGGTTAAGCCCTTGCCTCCTTTCAAGCCCTCGTGAAGCTGGTCCATGGAGGCGACCAGGACCCGGTTGGTCAGGATGGTCTTGACCAGGGTCACGGCTTCCAGCACGGGAATCCCGCTTTTGAGAAGCGTCGCCAGGGTGAAGCTGAACCGGGAAACCTCGATTTTCTGGATCAGCGATCCCAGCAGGGGCGTTTTCAACATCAAGCGATCCCATTGCTTCCCGCCTTTATCGCTGTTCACGTAAAATCTGAACGCCGTGAATGCCATTATAAGAAGAAAAAGGAGAAGCCACCAGTAATTCGTGACCCCCTCGCTGAACCACAACATGAGCTGAGTGGACCAGGGCAACGCCTGCCCCAATTCCTGGAACAACTGGTCGAACTGGGGAATCACCACCGCAAAGAGAAATACCACGGCTCCTCCTCCCACCAAAACCAGAATGGCGGGGTAGACCATGGCGGAGCGGATGCTGCTTTTTAAATCCTCGGACCGTTCCATGAACCCCGCCAGGCGGGCCAGGCTGGCGCTGAGCACGCCGCCGGTTTCCCCCGCCCGGACCATGTTGATGTAAAGACGGGAAAACACCCGGGGATGTTCCGCCAATGCCTCGGCAAAGGAGCTGCCCGAATGCACCCGCTTCTGAACGTCGTTTAAAACCTCGCGGACCCGGGGTTTGTCCGCCAATTGCGCCACGTTCGACAAACTGGAATCGAGGGTGATCCCGGCATCGATCAGGGTGGCCAGTTGCTGGGTGACGGTCAGCAGGTCTTTCTGGGTCACCCGGGAAAAAAACCCAAGACCCGGAATTTGCCAATCGGAGGCCAGAGCCTTGCGGGGCCGGTCCTGGGATATTTTGATCGGGAAGTAATTGAGCCTCCGGACGTGCTGGACCGCGGCGCGGTAATCAGGAGCGTCCACATCGCCTTCGATGTATTTTCCGCTCTTGTCGGTGGCCTTATAAAAAAAGACCGTCATGCTCCCAACCCGCTCCCGGAAGATGGTGTGGCCAATCGGTTCATTTATTTTTGGTCGTTCAAAGTGACCCGAAGGATTTCTTCCACGGTGGTGATGCCTTGGACCACTTTTTCCCACCCGTCTTGGCGCAGGGTCCGCATGCCTGTTTTCCGGGCTTGCTCGCTGATGGTTTGGGCATTGGATTTGGCGAGAATCAGTTCTCGGATGGCGTCGTCGATGACGAGCAACTCGAAGATGCCCGCACGCCCCCGAAACCCGGTAAAACTGCATTCCTTGCACCCCTGTCCATGATACACCTCGAGCCCGGCCTGGGCCCAGGGCCCCACCTCGTCCAGCAGGGCCGGGTTGATGGGCCCGGATTCCTTGCAGTGGGGACAGATCACCCGCACCAGCCGCTGAGCCAGCACCCCGAGCAGAGCGGAGGAGATGAGAAAATTTTCAATCCCCATGTCCAACAGCCGCGTGATGGCTCCCGCCGCGTTGTTGGTGTGGACCGTGCTGAAGACCAGGTGTCCGGTCAAGGCCGCCTGGATGGCGATCTCCGCGGTTTCCGCGTCGCGGATCTCGCCGACCATGATGACGTCCGGGTCTTGCCGGACGATGGAGCGGAGGCCGCTGGCGAAGGTCAACCCGATCTGCGATTTCACGTGAATCTGGTTGATGCCTCGAATCTGGTATTCGACAGGGTCTTCCACGGTGATGATTTTTTTGTCCGCGGTGTTGATTTTTTGCAGGCAGGCATACAGGGTGGTGGTTTTTCCGCTTCCCGTCGGTCCGGTGACCAGGAGCTGCCCGTAGGGTTTGAGGATGAGTTGCTCGAGCTGTTCCAGGTCTTTTTTGGGAAACCCCAGGTGTTTGAGGTCGAGGCTCAGGCTTCCCCGGTCAAGAATCCGCATGACCACGCTTTCGCCGTATAAGGTGGGCAGGGTGGAGACGCGCATGTCGATGTCCTTGCCGTGAATTTTCATCTTGATGCGGCCGTCCTGGGGCAGCCGGCGTTCGGCGATGTCCAGGTTCGCCATGATCTTGATGCGGGTGACGATGGCGGAAATCAACCGTTTGGGCGGGGCTTCAAAGGCGTGCAGCATGCCGTCGATCCGGTAGCGGAGGATCAGGTCTTCCGAGAACGGTTCCAGGTGGATGTCGCTGGCCCGCATTTCCATCGCCTGACTGATGATGTGGTTGACCAGCTTGATGACCGGCGCCTCCGACGCCATGTCGCGGATGTGCTCGGGGGTTTCCGAGTCGATGCCCACCCCGTTGATGTCGTCGTCCTTGATGTTGTCCACCATGCGGTCCATGGTGGAATTGCCGGTGCCGTAATAGCCTTCGATCGCCTCCAGGATATCCTGTTCGCTGGCGAGCACCACTTTCACTTCCTTGCCCAGGGAGACCTTCAGGTGTTCGATCGTGAACAGATCGAACGGATCGAACACGGCGATGGTCAGGGTCGAACCGGCCACCTTCAAGGGGAAAATTAGTTTTTCGCGGAGAAAAGCCTGGGAGAGGTCCACGTCGTCCACGGGCAACCGGTCGTGGGGGAAGTCGGCATACCGCAGGTAGGGAATGTGAAGTTCGCGGCTGAGGGTTTCCAAAAGAGTCTGCACGTGGATGTACCCGTGGTCGGCCAGGGTCTTGCCCAGGTATTTGCCGCTGTGAAGGTTGTTGGTCTTGATCTCCTTCAAAACCTTTTCCGTGATTTTTTTGTTTCGTAACAGAATGCGTTCTACGGGGTCGGTCTTTTTGAGCATAAAGTTCGCCTTTAACGTCCTGAAATATGAAGGGGCGAAAGATTCTTGTTTTTAGGCTTGGTGGCCGCGCCGGAAATCCGGGCGGGGGGAGCGGATTTCGGTTTTTGCGCCGGGGGCGCCGATACCGGCGGCGGGGTTTTTTGAGGCCGATCGGGCACAATGCTTTTGGGGTTGAAGCTTTTGCTCTTCTGGAACAGGGTGTCCCCCTTTCGTTGGATCATTTGATCCGGGGGCCGGTTGGCCAGTTTCAAATGCACCCGATTGCCCACCGGGTTCTGCAGGGTGACCGCAGACTTGTCGATTTCGGTCAACCGGTAGTTGCCGATATGGGATCCCAAAGAATACCCCTTGCGTTTGATGGGTTTCTTTTTCACGGAATTGTCCGTCCCCAGCACGGGGTAGTTGCCTTCAAGAATGGCGATTTTGGTCCCGTTCAATAAAACCACCCCCTTCAGTTTCAACTCCGGGGGAGGAACCGACGGTTTGGGGGCCGCCCGCGCCACCTGGACCGGCCGCGGCTGGTAATCGGTCCGTTCCTTCCGAAACAGATTGGTCTGAATGACCGGAGCAATGATTTCGGGGCCGTACGGGGGATGGTTTAAGGTGGCCCGAAACGGGGGCTGGGATTTGGCGGGCACCCGGGTCCCGTCGACTCGAGGAGGATACTTGGGATGCGTCCAGGTGGTGACCAAATCCGTGACCAGCCCTCCGATAAGGAAGATGAGGACGACGTTGACTACCGAAAAAATCCTGTTCACGGGGGTTCCGCGGCCAATGGGTGATAATTCCCTAAGGTAATGAAATCACTGAACTTTGTCAAGATGGCTCCCCCCAAACCTGCGGCCGCTTGCGGTTCCCGGGGTCCGGCCCTCGAACCGGACCCCGTTCGGCCCGGATCCTATTTTAAAAAACCGTTCCCATTTCCTTAATTTTCGGCAATTTAAGAGAAATTCTTTACTTCGGACCCGAAAGCCAGATCCTGCCAGGATCCTCAGAGGCTCCGGGACCGGAAGGGAGCCAAATCTGGTCAGGTATCCCGCGATTCGCTGGATTCCCGGATCAACAAGCGGAGCCGCTTCCGGGCTTCGCGGCGAACCCGCATGGCTTTCCGGATATCCTGCAAATCCTCCTCAGAGTTCACCCGGAATTGAGCCAGGAACTGGCGGATTTTGGAATTTTTCAGCAGGTTGGAAGGCAGCGGACTCCGATACGGTCCTTTCGCCAGTTCCCGCAACTGGGTTTCGGAAAGGTCCACGCGGGAGGTGATGGGAATGTCCTGGGGAATCCGGGGCACCTTGTTCTGGGGCCGGTCGGGACTCCGGGCCAGATTTTGCGCCTTGCGAGAACCCGCCGGGCGGGTTTGGGGTCGGGATTCCGGTTGGTATGGGTTGCCTTCCAGAAGGACCACATCGGTTCGTTTCGAGGCTTCGTTCCAAAGGGTGATGTGGCTGTAGTTTTTTAAAAGAAGACGCACTCCGGATTTCCAGTCCCGGGCCCGGATGTCGGCGCTGATCGGTTGTTCGGCCAGGGTGGGGGAGACTCGGAACCGAATGTCCGTTTGATTGGCGACGGCTTGAAGCACTTTTTTCAGCGGCTGGTGGACCACTCGAATGGTTACCCCCTTGGGGGTAGAGGTCACCTTCAACGGACCGCCGCGGCGGGTTTCGGATGGTTGCTTGAGACGGGTCGGCGGACCTTCGCGGGACGGGGAAAAGAACTCGGAAAAGGAAAACGCCGTGCCGCTCAGAGCGAGCAGAGGCAGCAACAAAACAGATCCTGGGATGAGAAAGCGTCTCACGGGCGGCAACCCTTTTCCATGGGAGACTGGAAACGATGGATTAACTATATCATGCCGGCCGGAATCGGCTCAACCTTTGGTTCTCCGAGGCGGATTCCGGCCCTGCAGCCTTCTTTTGGGAGCTTCGAGATCAATACGGCCTTTGCCCGATCAAGTTTCCCGCCGGCTCGTAGTTGCAGACCCAGAAGTCGTTTCCCGAAGGGCAGACCGCCGCGCCGCAACCCAGTTGGATCGTGGTTCTCCAGACGATTTGGGTGTAGTTGCCACAAACTTCACCGTCGTCGCAGGTGTTGGCCTCGTAATCGTAATGCTCGGCCTGGACGGCCCACAGGTCCACCACGTCCTGGACGGTAAACGTCGAACTCGTGGTCAGGGCGATGTTTTCGCCCAGGCTGCCGCGCTCGGGATTATGGCCGAAGCTGCACCCCTCCGCCCACGCCTGGGCGGTGGCGGCGATATCATCCGACCACTCCAGCGCCGGCAGAGGCGGCTCGGGAACAGGATCGGCCGTGGCTCTTACAAAATTGTGGGCGCAGATGAACCGGTCCTCGAAATCGGTCGAACCCGCAGCATCGGCACCGGGATCGGCCAGGCTGCTGCAATCCGGGATTTCCGGGCCGGGAGGCGGTTCTTCGGTGCCCCCATCCCCGGAACAGACCAGGTTCCCCTCCAGATCGAACCCCGTGACGAATTCCCCGGAAGGACAGGATTGGCCGGCCAGGGCCAGGTTCCCGGGTTCCCCTTGGGGACCCGGCTCCCCTTGCGGCCCGGGCTCTCCCTGCGGGCCGGGTTCACCGGGGGGACCAGGCGGGCCAGGAGGCCCCTGCGGCCCGGGTGTGAGCTCGATCGTATCGATCTGGTCCTGAAGGTCCTCCACTTGGTCCTGCAGGTTTTGAAACGGAGCTCCCGGAACGGTTCCGTTGGACGCCGGGTTGGGATCCGAAAAAACCACCGATGGAAAACCCATTCCGGTCATCGTCAGGATCCAAACGCTTAAAACCCATTTTTTGCTCATGGTACCTCTCCAGATCGTTTGCCAGGCTAGGAATATTCGAACGGTCGCATGAAATTCACATTGTTCACCGTCTCAGTCGCCGGTGTTCCCGACCCTCGTTGAATTGCTCCGTCTTGAATGCCCAAAAAAGTCCAATGGGTTTGAGCCGAAGGGACTTTACCCGATCCTCCCCGGTATTCAAAGGAACCATAGGACCCGGATCGTCAAAATTTTCCAGAAAGTTGGAAAATTCAGGGCTTTTCGCGATCCGGGAGCCGCCCGGGAAAAAGACTTTGGAAATCTCCGCCGCCGCCCCCCGGGTTTTGCCGGCGGGAGGATTGAGTCCGCGCCGGGTCCAGGTAAAAAACTGTCCCGGTTCCTCGCCGGGTCATTCCTGAGTGGCCGTTTCCAGTTCCTCGATTTTCTTTTTGAGTTGGGGAAGTTCGTTGAGCAATTGATAATTCCGATCGATCTGCTCGCGATTTTCCGAGATGGCGTCCCCGTTGGTCTGGATGCCGCCGATTTGCGACTCCAGATCCTGGACCCGCTGATCCAGGGATTGGACCCAATCTTCCAGGACCTGAACCCGCCCCTCCAATTCCGAGGCTCCGGACTCGCAGGCGTCACCGATGCCGTCGGCGTCGGNNGTCGGCGTCGGTATCCGCCTGGTCGGGGTTGGGGGTGGACGGGCAATTATCCTCGTCATCGGCAATGCCGTCTCCGTCCGAGTCGACCGGAGCGGTGGGCGCCGGACAGGCGAATTCCGCAAAGACGGGCACCGGGGTTTCGTCGGGGCCTGGTCCGATTTTCAACAGTTCCCAGCAGAGATCCTCTGAGACCAGGGTCAGGGGGACCGGCTCGAACGTGGCCGACGCGAGGAGCGTGGTCCCGGAAAAAACCTCCACCGTGAGTTCCAGAAAACGCTGGATCGGCGACAGAATCACTTCACTGGGGATGGAGTCCAGGGAAAGGGTGAACACGCCTTCCTGGCCGGGGGTTTCGGACACGGGGCCTTGTTGAGGGCTGCCTTCGAAATGCAGGTTTCCGTCCGCGTCCAGCACCCGGGGCGTGACCGCCACTTGGTCGAAGGTGCCGGGATTGGCGAGGTCCGTCCATCCTTGAATCTCGATCGCCGATGTCGGCGTTGCCCGGTCCAGAACAAAAAGTTCCAGTCCTCCCGGGGCGCCCTCCAGGGATTCCAGAAGCCCCAGCGGAAGGGATGGCTGGAAGGGGGACGTGGGTTCGGTGATTTCCAGGACATAGTGGTCGAAGAAGGTGGAGGACGTCTCCACATCGCACAGGCTTCCCGGGCTGGTGACACTGAAGAGGTCGGCGAAATAACTGTTGAATCCGGTGGGGGAAAGCGTTCTCTGGTCGCTGCAAAATAGAGCCCCCTCCTGGAGGACGCTGAAAGTCAGGTCGACCGGTTGACTGAAAGGATCGGCCGTGGACCGCTCCACCATGGCGCCCCCGATCCCGATTCCGTTCGTCCCGCCGTCCAAGGGAAAGGACGCCGCGGTTCCCGGGAGTCCCAGGAATAAAAAGAAACCGAAAACCCGGAGGGCGATTTTGTTCATGAGGGTTCTCCTTCAGAAGGTCGGGAAAACAGTTTGCGGGAACTCACTTCCAGGTCCCCCCAGAGAGAAACCAATATCAGAATGGGGAGGATCGGCCAATAATTAAAAAGGGCTATTTTTCTTCAGAAGCTTTAATGGGGTTTCTATGCTTGCCTTCCTTCTGGCGAAGGGACCGTGGGGCCGGATCCAGGGGTGGATTCCGGGACCAAGCGGGAGGGGGTAAAAAAGAAAATCAAAAAGAAAATCGAAGAAAGGGACGGAATCGGATGGGTGATTCGGGAGACCCCGGGGCCGGAAATTTCACCTTCCCCATTCGTGTCATTTCCCCCAGCCCCGGGTCTCCTTTTCAAATTCAAAAACCAGCTTTTTTAAGGGAGGCCACCATGAGGTTGCGCCTACCATGTTGGTGGATTGTTTTTACCAGATTTGCTTCCCAATGCCTATACCCAAAAAGTGTCATTTTTTCAGGCGACGGAAAAGGGCCTCTGAAGGCGGAACCCGGTTTTCCCTGAGGGCAGGCCCGGGGAATGACAGGAACCCGGGGCTACCCATATAAACCTTTTTTTTTATAATGAGTTATCAAGGGTTCGGGGAGACCTCAGACCTCGCGAGGCAGTGTCAGAAGGATGAAAAGGCTCCTTCCGGTCCGATTTTTGTGAATTTTGGTGAAAAGGGGGGTTATTCGGGTTTGCCGGAATGGAGGGTCCAGCCCTGGGCGGGGTCGAGTTGCAGGACGCCCTGCATGGACTGGAAGGTGGATCCATCCATGAACCCGACGGCGATTTCCCCGGTGACCGTGTTCTGAAAAAGCAGATCCGTGTCTCCGTCTTTGTCGAAGTCGGCGGCGTGATGGGCGATCCATCCGGAAGCGGCATCGATTCGGGTCACGAAGCTCGGGGCGGTCCCGGAAGATCCGGAGAGGATCAAGGCGACATCGCCGTTGGAGGGGTTGAAAATCACTCCATCGGCCAAGCGATCG
>JABAHQ010006570.1_pt1 | contig 19624 bp, 22 predicted proteins | sample 7062091 | NCBI WGS metagenome assembly JABAHQ01 (sample SAMN14534359, study PRJNA622989) | marine sediment metagenome | biome: marine biome [ENVO:00000428]; feature: marine pelagic biome [ENVO:01000023]; material: deep marine sediment [ENVO:00002113] | place: India: Gulf of Kutch | collected...
AAAACGTTTTTTATTGGGGTGGGACTTCTCTTCCTTGTTACCTTGTTTGGAATCTATCTCACTCAAGTATGGCGACCGAGAACTCGGAAAATAATAGCAGACACAGGAACAGTTAAAAAGATTGAAGGATTCCTTGGACTCCCCCCTCGTTGGATTATCCTCAGCAAAAATGGTAGGTATTACGACTATTATACCGTGTATAATCTTCCCTCTCACTTTCGGAAGAGTGGCCAGCGGATTTGGTTTATCGCTCGGCCTCCTTCTAGTACTGTAAAAATCATGTCCAGAACAACTCTCGCAACTACATCTATGATCGAGGTGCTTGCGCTGAAGAAGGCTAACACTCCGTTGACTTCCTTAACACTTACTGGTGCTGGATGGGTGTTTTTTATCGGAATTGGCACATCACTTTTCAGCCTTAGCGGCATAGTTAGTCTAGCTTGGTTGTATACACACAAGCAGTCTTGAAGACGTGAACATATGGAAATCACCGCTTACAGATATGCTCAAAAATTGTGCGAAGATCTCTCCTCTAACCAACAAAAAGGAGGGCAAATTTGGTCAGGGCATCCCAGCCAGGAGGTGACCTCTCCCCTTCAGCCACGATATCTAGCCTACCAGTCAATAAAGTGAGGTTTGAGTGAGATGATGGAGAATAACGAACTACGGCTGACCAGCAACCCAAGAAGGGGATTCTAGTGTTTGGAAGAAGGCAAAAGTAATGTTAAAAAAGAAATTTTTGAGCCAGTAAAATAGGTTACGGATCATGAAAAAGAGTATACGAAACAGGGGGAAGGAAGTGGAAGGGCATACCAGCACAAACTCTATGCACCAAACTGTAGTACTCTACAGACATAGGCAAAAGCTTGAAGCACTAAAAAATAAGTTGGAGGAAGACAAACAGGACGAAGAGGTAAGAAGGGCGATTAAGGAGAGAATAGAAAAGGTAGACACGGCACTAAAGGAAGTGGAGGCTTACAGGCGGGTGGTGGCGAGGGCGAAGGTGGGACTTGAAAAGTACGCCAAGGGCGAGGGAATTAACGGTTACGTATTTCACATATAAATTGAGGCTTTGGTCAAGAATTTTCCATTGTACCGTACCCCAATGGAAGTCATTAATTGCTCTAAGGTAAGCACTAACATACTGTATGGCGTGTATCAACTCAAGAAACTGAGAATTTTCTAATTATTACCGTGAGAGGGGCCGAAACCTAGGAAGAATGTCATAGAAGACGATTGGGGGAAACTTGAGACTTACTACTAGTTTTGATTTCCCTCCTATAAAAAAGAGAAGGTCGGATGAGCTAGTTCTCGTCATTACCCTCTCGGGTTATACGGCTGTTCGCTTCGTCATCCCTTCATTTACAGCTACGGTGGAATCTCCTTTTAAATTCTCATCCCCACCATACTTAAATATCCTCTTGTCTCATTCAAACACAGGATCCTCTCTGAAGACAGAAAGAGGATTCAATGTAACTCATGAAAAGGAAGTTAGAGGAAGAGATGATTTGAATGAAGCTAACGAACTTGAGATCCCTTCTGCTTAATCTGAGGATTGAACAGTTGTTCAATCAAACAGATGGCGGGATAATGCAGATTATCTGGTGGATTCTTTTCTTTTTCCTGATTTTTGGTATGAACTTTCTTCGTGTGTTGTGGATCCAGTTCAAGATCAAGAACTTCATTGAAGAACTCGAAAATATAGACAATTTAGCATTCTGGAAGCTCATAGCTAAAGTCACAGAAACAAAAAAGGAGTTCACTGAAATCGTTCATAACAAATCTGTAGGGGAGGCCGCAGAAAACCTGAAAGAAAATGAAGACTTCAAAGCAACGCTTAGGTGGGCCAGAGAGTTAAGAGATAGTTTCACGATTTCACCAGTAGAACGAGATCCCACCGATGTCTTAAAACGACTAGAACACATATTTGACGTGAGACAGAGAAGAATGCGGGGAATAGCTTCTAGAATTGTTCCTGATGCCCCAGAACATGTCAAACGGAATATTGAAGGGTTATTCGAAGTCAGTGCAAGTCTCCATCAAGTTTATAAGCTCATACGGCACATTTACAAGGTTGCCCAGAAAATAGGGAATATCTACTACCTCATGCAGGTTTCCATGGTGATACCATTTATTAGAGAGCAAGTCGTTAGCGTTTTCGATGCGGAGAAAGGCTTCCGATACGGAATACCGATTGGTGACGGAGTAGGCGCCATGGTTGCAGAGACATTTTTTGGGGACGAAGTCACAGTTAACGAGGAGTTAGACACCGTTTATAGTCCTACAGAATATGAAGGCCGATACGTTTTAGCGATTAAGGCGAAAGGACCTGGATCTGAAGTCGGAAAGCCAGGACAGCAATTACAAGAAACTCTTGAGCAACTTAATGGGGAAGTAGATGGAGTCATCACAGTGGATGCGGCACTGAGACTAGAGGGCGAAGAGAATGGAAAAGTTGATCTCGGCGTAGGTGCAGCTATCGGCGGCACAGGAGTAGAAAAATGGAAAATGGAAGAAATCTGCCGAAAATATGAGACTCCATTGTACGCTGTCGCAATTAAAGAATCAATTCCAGCCTCAATTACCCCCATGGAACAGAAACTTCTAAAGGGTGTCGATAAAGCAACGGAAGAAGTTAAACGACTCATAAGGGAGGAGATTCCAGAGGAGGGAAAAGCGATCATCCTAGGGATCGGTAATACGGTAGGAGTAGGGAATGAATGACACTTTACCTGAAAAGGTACTTTTTCCAAGCAGTTTCTTTTTTTCTCTCTCCTTTCACAGGAATGTGTTGTCCACAAGACTTACATCCCATATCTTCCGATAAATTCCATGAACGAATCTCAAACCCCCTCCTTCCAATTACTTTCTCCCCACAGTTAGGGCAGAAGGTATTTTCCCATGCACTTCCTGGGACATTTCCCGCGAAAACATAGTTTAAACCGCTTTCAAGCATCAGATTGCGCATCTTTTCGATAGTTTCCACAGGAGTACGAGGTCTATCCCGCATGAGATAAGTCGGATAGAAACGAGAAAGATGGACGGGCGTATCGGGGCCGAGATTCTCTAGGATCCATTGAGCCTCCCAGTTAATCCACTCTTCATCATCATTGAGTCCAGGAATAATTAACGTGGTAATCTCTACGTGTACCCCCTCCTCAGCCATCACTTTGATCGCCTTTAACACACTATTTGGGGCGTTAGGAGTGAGAGTATACTTTCCATAGAACGTTTGATCACCTTTCAAGTCAACATTCGCTGCGTCAAGGTACTTTGCTAGAACTCTCATGGGCTGCTCGTTGATATACCCATCAGTGATGAAGACGTTTAAAAGCCCATTTTTCTTTGCAAGTTTAGCAGTATCGTACATAAATTCCCAAAAAATCGTTGGTTCGTTGTATGTATAAGCTATAACGGAAGCTCCTCTATCTTTTGCAACGTTCACCACGTCTTCTGGGGACATATCTCTCAAAGGGAATGGATAAGAGAGCTTACCCTCTTCAGAAACCTCTACATGACTCTGAGAGATTTGATAGTTCTGACAAAACCTACAGTGAAGAGAGCAGCCTATGGAGGCAATCGATAACGCGGAACTTCCCGGATAAAAATGGAAGAGAGGTTTCTTTTCGATAGGATCAACCGCTAGGCTGGATATTTTACCATAAACCGCGGTTTTAAGTTCATTTTCGCTTCGAACTCGAACTCCACAATCGCCTATTTGGTAATTTTTGGAGAAAACACAGCCTCTTGGGCAGAGGGTACAGTGAATGTGGCCTTCTTCATCAAGCTTCCACCACCTAGCTTTCTTGCCTAACGTCAAGAGTTAACCCTCTAATGTGTAATCAATGATAGGGTACTTACTTAGAAGAGATCGAGCAAATGTCTTTAAATCTTTCCCCTGTTTTAGGGTTACACTCTTTGAACGTACAAGCCCATGATTTTCGATCACCGCATCGAACTCTTAAGAAGGAGAGGTAGTAGGTTTACGATCCATAAAATTCTCAAGAATATGTTTCTCGAGGACACCCCCCTTTAAGAGTTATTGTTAAAATAACGCTAGTGATTCAACCGTAAACATAGAACAAATGAAGAAGGAAACCGTAAATCAATTATGGAGTGGAATTATCCTTACTGGCCGTAGCTTTTGTCCTACCGAGTTCAAATGCTTTACGGTTTTCTTCAAGCATAACGGAAAGACTTTCTTGCATGGCTCTTTTAAGGTCCTCCTCGGGGATAAAATCAAATCGTTCGTTCAAATAGGCGATCATTGCCATGTTTGCCGTTTTTTCATGGCCAGCGTTCCTCCCTAAGGTAGTAAAGGGAACCACCTCAACGTTGCTTGTGTTCAAAGTCCCCTCTAATGCAACCAAATCTCCGTTTACGATTAAGGTCCCTTGTTCTTTCAATATGTGTAGTTGCGTGTTAAAAGCGTTTTGGGACATAACCACAAGTACATCCGCTTCTTCAATCAAAACTTCATTTACTTCCGAGTCAGATATGATAAGGTCCGAGTATACAACGCCTCCTCGTGCTCTAGAGCCATACTCTTGTGTATACATAACCTCTTTCCCCGATTTTGCAATCGCCGTTCCCAAAATCTTGCCCGCAAGAACGATTCCCTGTCCGCCTCTTCCGGAGATTCTCAGGTTTATTTCGCGCATTTCTGGGCCTCCTCCTGAATTTTCAGTAAAGAATCGACAAATTCTTCCCGTACTCTATTTACCACTTCTCCAACCTCAAGTTCTCCTTTCTCAATCCGTTCTAGGTACCATTGAAGCATATCCGTAGGATCTGGCATCTTGTTTCGACGACCAAACACAGTTGGACATTGAGAAATGATCTCTACCAGAGCAAAGCCTTCCGTCGTTAGCGCGTTTTTAATAGCTACAAGGAGCTCCTGAGGTTGAGCTGTTGTCCATCGAGCAACGTATGAAGCGCCAGCTTCCTTGACGATACCAGAGATATTAAGGGGGTGTTCTGGATTCCCATAAGGTGATGTGGTTGTCTTGGCACCGTGAAGAGTGGTAGCAGCCACTTGCCCTCCCGTCATACCATACGTGTAATTATTGATAAGGAGAACGGTGATACCTATGTTTCTTCTTGCTGCATGTATCAGATGGTTTCCTCCAATGCCCGCTAAGTCTCCATCACCAGATAAAACGACCACATGTTTATCTGGAAGGCCAATCTTTACGCCAGTTGCAAAAGCAATGGCTCTCCCATGCGTCGTGTGGAGGACATCCGTTTTTAGGTTAGGACTTGGTAGCCAAGCAGAACAGCCAATCCCTGAGACTGCTACTACCTCCTCTGGAGGAATCGCTAATGCATCTAAGGCTCGAACGAAGGCATTAAGCGCAGTCCCTCCACCACAGCCCGGGCACCACTGTAATCCCTCTTCTGGTAGTACTTCCGTTCGTAAATACTTGTTAGCCCAGTAACCCTCTTCTTCGGAAGAGGAACTTTCGTTTTCTTTCTTGGTCTCTTGGGTATTCAATAATCTCACCAGTTACGAAATGTTTCATTATTTTGCGACATTTTCAATTCTTTCGTAAATTTCTCTTGAAGTAAATGCAATGCCACCACCTATCTTGTGTAAACCTTCGACCTTTGGGAGGTATCGCTCAATTTCCCTCCTTATTTGTCCCAAGTTCATCTCAACTACAAGCACTTTACACTGATCCCCCTTGGAAGCGATCCTTTTCACTGCTTCTCTGGGGAATGGCCAAATTGTGTTAAGTTTTAGCAGGCCGACATTAATTCCATCCTCTCTAGCCTTTCTAACGGCTTTCAAGGAGGGCCTAGCACTCACTCCATACGAAATCACCAAGATCTCTGGTTTATCCGTATAAAACTCCGTATATTTCGCTATTTCCTCTCTGTGAGAATTTATTTTTTCATAATATCCTTTAACGAGGTTTTCGTGGACTTTTTTTGACGTCACGTCTCTCATCCCATCGTGCCTGTGTGTAGACCCCGTAACGTGAGCGTAGAGACCTTGACCAAAGACAGGCATGGGAGCCACGTCTGGATCTCCAAAAAGGTTTTTCTGTCCTTTTTTGGCTATTTTACGTTCTATAAGCTCGATTTCCGTTGGTACAATCAATTTTTCCCATGCATGGCCAATAACTCCATCAGCAAGCACAATTACTGGCGTCCGATATGTTTCAGCTAAATTAAACGCTCTGACTGTCATCTCAAAGCATTCCTGTACAGAACTCGGAGCAAGTGCGATAATGTTATGACCTGCTCCATGAGTTCCCCAACGAGCCTGCTGAACGTCTCCTTGTTCTCCTTTAGTAGCCTGACCAGTCGACGGACCAGTTCTCATCACATTAACAAGAACAAGTGGGGTTTCAGTATGAATAGCGTAACCTAAATTTTCTTGCATTAAGCTGAAGCCTGGTCCAGAGGTCGCTGTCATCGCTTTCATACCAGTCCAAGAAGCACCTATAACAGATGCAATGGAGGCAAGTTCGTCTTCCATTTGAACGTAAAACCCTCCTACTTTTGGAAGCTCTCTCGAAAGCGTTTCTGCTATTTCTGATTGGGGAGTAATGGGGTATCCACCAAAGTACTTACAGCCAGCATAAAGCGCTCCATACGCAATCGCTTCATCGCCCATCATAAAGTGTCGTCCAGGCTTTAGTATATCTTGCGGCTTCATAAATCTCCCTTTCCCTTTTGGTTTCCATTATTTTCAATTCTATAACTCCGCCACCGATACGTCCTTAAGCTTTTCCATCTCACCTTAAGAACCCTTTAATTTTGAAAAAATTTTGTCTTCCACTCTACCTTCGCCTCCCAGAAAGTCCTCCTCACTTTGGATAAGTTTTGAAATTGGTCACCTAAGATTCTCCTTTTCACCACATCTCTATATGATTAAGTTTCCCTCAAAAAGTTCGGACTCCACCTAACCCAGTTTTGAAAATCATACACTTTGTTAGTCGGAGGGCGAATTGGGTAATTTATAAATAGAATTATTTCCTTTTTTAACTATATAGGGGCACGGCCGAAGTTACGCCTGGGTTAAACCATCAACCCCCACGTAAGAGTAAGTTCGGACACTAAAGCCTCTACGGGGTGAGAAAAAATGATGGCGATAATGTTTTTCGCATACAAAGAACTTTCAGAAGAAGAAGAGGAGCAAGCTGGTAAAGAATGGGATGAACTATTGGAGAAGTTACCAGAGGGGATAGAGATCACGACGGTGGATCATGCATTCGGAACTGAATACAATGGATTTCTCATTATTGAGGCGGCTGATTTTCAAACCTATCTTCGCTTCTGGAAGAGCCTAAAGGATGACATACGCTGGTATGTTTCGAGAACTCGAACTATTATTGGTACTGAAAGATAAGGATGAATTTCTTCTTTACCTTCTTTTTTTCTTATCTCTTTTTTATAGACGTAATTTCGTTCACCCGTCTCTGTGAGACTGTATCGAAATATGCTCATGTGCTCTCAGTGATCTTAGTTTCTTCCTTAAAGATTGATGCCGTGCGGGTAACAGTGTTCGAGTGGGTGGTATAGTAGTTTTTATGTGCATCTAAGTGATGGAAGAGGATTCTAAGCAGGACATTAAAAGATACTGTGGACGGAGTGTTAGGTTAACAACGTCCCTAAAAGCTCTAGGATGATCTGAGATAGCACAGAAGCGTAACTTCCCAGATCTCTGCTGGGAAGGTATTCAACAATATCAAGGTATTGGGGATGGAAGTTGCCTCTAATCTTCCGAAGCAGTTTTATGAGATCATTTACACTAGGTCCATAGATTTCGGGCGTTCGAACCGGAGGGAACGCTGTAGCATTGAAAAAATCCAGATCTAGTGAGATAGCAGGAGAGTCCTTTAAAAATCGAGCCAATTTTTTCTCCAGGAACGGATAAGAGAACACCTTGATACCTAACTTCTTCGCCCGTTCTAATTCCGACTTGATGCTTGCGTATCCTCTAAAACCCATGACTATCGCTTTCTTACCCGTTTCGACAAGTTGTCTCAGTGCGCTACCATGGGATACCTCCTCCGCCTCTGGGAGCTCTTCCCTCTTCGCAACATCGGTGTGACTATCAAGCCATAAGATTGAGGGGATCTCCGTTTCTTTAAGTGCGAAATAGGTAGTGGAATGATCACCCCCAATCACGAAAGGTATTCCCTGTTCCGCTAGGATAACGTTTACTATTTTTCCGATTTGTTTCTCTCCGTACGTCCCTCCATCAACTACATTTTGGAAGTGAACGTCCAGGTCTATTTCCGGGAGGTACCCTGTGATCTCTTGGCTGGCTTCTCGTAGTACATCGGCTGCCTTTTTCATCCCCTTAGCCGAATGCACGCTTTTCCCCACAACTTTGGATCCAACCAACACGACCGTACCACGAGTGATGGCACCATTGAGTATCTCTTCTGAACTCACTCTTGGTAAATTAAAGAAACTCTTCACAGCATCTCCCACAGAGCTATTGATCAATCAACCTTAAAACAATAAACCTGAATACTCAAAAGATGGCAAAACTTTTAGCGATGAAATGTCCTATAGTTGAGTTTAAAAAAGCTCAGCAAACACTTTTAACGGAGCGCCTTTTAGACAGAAGGAAAAAGTATGTTATCAAAGATTTTACGGTTTTTTTCCCCTTACAGGAGAGTCCCACTCCTCACCAACTAGATTTAATACATCGTAGGGGGGGGAAGGTGGTAAAGGTCAACAAGGAAGTTTTCCCCAAGAAAGCTGGTAAATCACTGAGTTTAAAGGATTTAGATGCGAAGAAGCCGTTTCCAATTCCAAAGTCAATTACGCAAGTGGGACACATTATCATGGTAAACGAGCTACCACCTGGTGGAGATCAATACAAAAAAGTCATTGGTAACGCTCTGAAAACGAATTTCAACGCAAGTGGGGTCTTTCTAAAAACTGAGGAGATGGAAGGACAAAAACGAGTGGCTAAATGGTCCAGACTTGCGGGGAAACGGGCCCCCATAGCAATACATAACGAATCGGGCTTTTATTACGTGGTCGATTTCTCTAAGGTCTTCTTTAACCCCAGAATGGGAGGAGAAAGGAGAAGAGTGAGTTCCATGACGCAAGAAGGAGAAAAATTCATTGATATGTTTACGGGGGTAGGGCCCTTTGCGATTCCCATGGCTAAAAAGGGTGGAAAAGGTTACGCAATAGACATTAATTCAGCCGCCATTAAACTGCTAAAGATCAACATACAATTGAATAGGGTAAAAGAAAAACTAGTGCCAGTTCTAGGGGATGCAAAAGAAGTAGTGAAAACGATCGAAGAGAAGGTAGACCGAATCATTATGAACTATCCCGAAAACTCATTCGAGTTCCTTGACACAGCACTGTTCGCTCTTAAAAAGAAGGGTGTTATTCACTTCTACTGTTTTTCTTGGGGAGAAAGCGAAAAACAAGCCTTACATGCTGTGAAAAAGGAGATTTCAGGATTTTTTATCAGGAAGCGCTATGTAATAACTCACATCCGAGAGAATATAGTCCTACAGGTAGCGCCTGCCAAGTATTTAGTGGTTTTAGATCTAACAATCGAAGCTTCATGATTTGTGAAGCATAATAGAACGTCAAGGAAAGTAAATTCGATTAGTGGAGGAAAACGACTCTTACTACCAGTACACTCTGATGAGGCCTGTATTACCGCTTCTAACACTTCTTTTTACGTATTTTGCACTTCGTCTCTACATGAAAGTTGCTGAGCAATACGATCTCACCGCTCCCAATGGGCATAAAGAGGGGCCCCGCAGGCGGTGATGATAGTAGAAATCCCCTCCCAAGCATCCTTTTGCTACTTTTTCTCCCAATCTAACGTATTTCCGGTATTCCATACTTATTTTGAGAATATTTCTGGGTTTCTTCCTATTGAATAAGTATCCCGCCAAAACTTTTCTTTGAAACAGTGGATCATAGGAGTTGGAGTCATGCTTGCGTCGTTAGTCATCATTTCTAGGACAGAATACGTGACAATGATGACACTTCTCCCCATGATTTCCAATGCGTTCATTAGACTCATCTCTTTGTGAGTCTTCAAAACACGAGAAAACGTTCCTGCTCCAGTAGAAATCCGTGAAGGAGTACATCCCGAACGAGGAGAAGGGAACACCACTTAACTTAGTAGGGTTGAGAGCTTCAATCAGTCCTGTCCGAGAGCAAGAAGTAACCTGATTTTTCAATTTACTCTTTATGCTCTCCTTCCTGTGTTCTCTCTTCACGGGTATTTTCAGCTATCTTGCTGAAATGTTTCCTGGTCTTCCTCTCCGAGTTCTTAGCCAAGCAATTCTTGAAACCTTCTTTTGAACTTATGAGCCTGGCAAAGAGCACCCCCTGATGCAGGATACCCGCATACCTCACAGTTTCTTATTTCCTTTCTTTGATCAGAGGCCGTCAATCGTCTAGAAATCTTCGTTCCTATGTTGAGAATTGCATGGTAGGTCCCAGGGTACCGCTCTTCCTGCCTGTAAAGCCATTGTCTAATGCCCCACCTCATTCCTTCCTCCGCGTGAGGGCATGCTTTATCATTATAATCGAGATCCTTAAGCTGCGCGTACAGAGTGATTTCCTTCTCTGGAAGAGATCGAAAAGGTTTGACGTGTGGGACCACTCCTGGAATGGATTTAGGTCGAGTTTTAAGTCTAAGTAACCCAGTAAGAGATCCCCTGAGAACATTGAGAAGAATTGTCTGTGCTTCATCGTCCAAGCAGTGGGCCGTAACAAGACGATCAGCATGTACCTTATTAGCAAGGTGATTCATCAGCCACCGTCTCCAGACGCCGCAATATGCACAAGGGCTATGTCTTCTTTTTTTCGCGGACACAGTGGCTACTTCATCTATTGTAACGCCGAATCGTTCCTTGATTGATTTTACGTAAAGAGGTACCCCCAAATTTTTTGCAGTTTCCTTCACGATCAATTTAGAACGATCAGAGTAATTTTGGATGCCCTCGTCTAAGTGAATCATGAAAAGTTCAGAGGGGAACTCTCGCTCTATCTTGTCAAGGATATGTATCAACGTGGTGCTATCCTTTCCACCACTAACTGCAACAGCAATTTTAGAGTCTCTATCGAACATATCCCACTTCTGGATAGTTTCCAGAGTTTTCTTTTCGAGGTAATTGAGAAATTCTTTCCTTGAGAAAGAGCGTCCAGCTTCTTTCTTGTAATAAATCTTCTCCGTCATTGTTCAATGTAGAAAAATAGAGGAAAAAGTTTAAAACTTTTAAAGGAACTAGAGGAAGTTGAAAGGGGAAGTTTTCCTAAATTGTTTAAAGGGTGAGGCTATGTCTCCATTCTGCGATGAGTGCGGAAGTCCTATGGAGATCCAAGAAGAGAAGAAGGGAAATACGATATATATTTGCCCCGTCTGCAACACTACAAAAAGTTTAGCCCGCCCTACCAGCCAAGAAGGGTGCAGTTCGGTCAAGATAAGGAGGAAAAAAAAGACACCAGAATACATCGATGAATCCGAGATCAAAAGAGAAGGGAGTTTAGTCTCTGAAATCTGCCCAAAATGCGGGCACGAAGGTGTATGGGTCGTAACTCGCCAAACTCGATCAGCTGATGAGCCCGAGACCAGAATATATCATTGCCCAGAGTGCGGGACTGGTTGGCGGGAATACAGTTAAGAAGCTTAAGTTGGAGTGGTTTCTCGTTACTAATTGAAAGGTTCATTTTTACCATCTTTTACTTCACGAGAACGATAGTATACTAGCAAGGGTACTCGTCAAAAAGTTCTTTGGAGGTTCCTACTACTACCTATACTCTTCTGAGAGAAAGAGTTAGCAGGAGGGCAATCTTAATACTATAGCGTTAGTCGAGATCCTCCTTTACTTCATCCAGAAGCTTTGAAACTTCCTCATCACTAACTAGCGCTTTTTTCACAGGTTTCTCGCTTACGCCTTCTTCAACAGCTATCTCTTCCACAAGTTGTTGGGCCGCCTTTTCTACTCTTCCCCCTACATTGGCCATATCCAAGGTTTCGTACAACATGTCTGTTCTTATGTCGAGTTTCTCACTTTCCTTAACAGTTGTACTTAACGCCTTTCTCAAACTTGGACTGGCTATTTCCTCTCGAATTTCTCCAAGAGACACAGCTAAATCTTGGATAACTTCAGAGAGAGATTTTGTAAGAGTAGACCGCTGTAAAAAATTGAGGGACTGAACAATTTTTGCTTTTGATTTAGCCAAAGATACAAGATCTTTAGAATATATCACTGCTATTTTCGCATGTTCTATTGCTAACTCTCTATTCTCATTTCTAACGGCATCTCGTACCTTTTGTATCGCATTTTTTCTCTTTTTTCTCATCTCTCTGTCTATTCTATCCAATTTCCTCTGCTGAACCTTCAGAGTCACTCTGATTTCTTTGGCATCTGGAGGTTGCTCTTTCCCGAGTAACCAATTTCTAAATTCTTGCCATACCACTTTTGATCTCCTCTTTTTCTCTTTACTAGGGCTAACTATAAAGTGGTATTGTTTAAACTTAAATTTTGCAACAAGAAAAAATATCGGTGTTACAAATTACATAGAGGTCTTGCTTTACTTTCACAGCGACGGCATCATCGTTCGTTGCTAATACATTCTTTTCTAGCAGGGGAAGAAGACGATCAATGGTTCCCCACTCTCCTATGTCTTTCAGTTTGAGGCGTGACTCATTTGGGTTCATACTATTAGATCTCTTTTCACTCCTTTTTTAATAAATTGCAATTCGAAGAACGCGCATGGATAGTCCATCCCCTGCTCTTCTAATTCCTTTCTCTTAGCATAAGCGGTGTCTATAATGCGCTCAAATTCTGGAAGCTATGTGAATTTAGAAATGAGATTAAACCTCCATGTGAAATCTGCGAGAATTTAGAATTTGGAAGACGGGAAACACAGCTGAGATGAAGAGCGATGAGAACGTTGGAAGCTTGAACTATATATTGCTTGTCCCGTAGTGATCGAATAGCTTTTTTGACTTCGCTTGTGGTATATCTTGATTCTTTAGCGATATCTTCTATGGCGACCTTATGTTTGTGAGATCGCAGTATCTTGAGGACATCCATTTCAATGTCAAATATGGTAGTGAGGGGCGCTGAGATATTACGCATATTGGAGTAGATCATTCTACCGTTTTTGAAAACAATAAGTTCACCTTCCTGAAAGGGCAACCATCGTTTGTCCGTATGTTCCTCCGTATGTTCTTTCGTAAGTTCTTTGGTTGCTATTACATACCCTCTTTGATTTGATCTTTTCTTCTCGTCAAGATCTGAGCACCGTGGTGGCGGGCGGGAATACGTTCCACGTTCCTGCGGGCGGGTGGGTTGGGGGGTCGTAGGCGGACTGGCGTGAAGTCCCGCACAAAATATTGCCTGTCGGGGCTGTCACGAAGTAGTTCGGGATAATTGAAACAGATGTCCATAGGTATTTAAAACTTTAGTCCGAGTTTGTCTATACCCCCCTGTGGACAAGCTGTGGACACGAGAAATATATTTTAAAAAAAATATATCTGAAACGTAAAAGTGAAGTAAAATAGAGGTTCGTTTTGTCGTCCCTTTGATCTTATCAGTTACCCGTATACTCCTCCAAGAACTTTGGCCTGTCGATGAATTCCTCTTCGAATAGCTGCTCCGTCGAATCCACACCCACATACATACCGAAGCTCCTCCCACGCCTCCTTATAGAGGAGGAGAGTTCCACACCGCAGTTCTCCATCAGGATTTGAAGGTCTTCAAGGAACTTCCTCGACTTCCTAATGTACACAAGGTGGGGTCTCTCCCCAAGAGGGTTCACGACCACCACCTTAGTCAGGAGCCCCTTAAGGAATTTCTTCGAACTCATGTAATGCTCGGGTATCCTGCTCTCCCGGATCTCTTTTAAACAGGTCGGGAATCCATGATCCTTCACGAGGTGCTCGCAGAGTGCCTTTGAACAATATATTATCGTCGGTTGCTCGTACTGACTGAACCTCTTCACCTTCCCTCCCAAGACCTGCGTTGAGGGAGGACGATTTATTACCCTCTCCTCACTCCGTATGTTATAGATTTCCTCCATAACGGTGGAGATGTGCTTGAAGAACGCCCTATCCCTCTTTCTCCCCTCAAAGACGAGAACCGAGTTAGAAGGATACTGGGGCATGTAAGCGTAGGAGTACGCGAGCCCCACCGCGTACGCCTCTTCCTCACGCTCTGGGATATAAACTCCCCTCTTCAGATCCTCTAAGCTGAAATCGACACCCGCCTCCTCCGGGTTAGATGCGGTAAGCATGAGGCTCAGGATGAACCCGCGCATCCCCCTCCATTTCCCTTCCCCGATCTCCCGATAACACTTTCTGAGGAGCGTAGTGTTTAGGGAGAGATTGAGGCACCGACCGACGTTGGGGACCGAAACCAACTCCGCCTTCCTCCCCCTCGGCCCCGAAGGACTCGCCCCCGCGAGGAAGATGATAGCCTCCCTTATAGCTTCGCATTTGGCTGCCTTGTAAAGTTCATATGCCCTCTTTGCCTCCTCCCAAGAGATCCTGAGCTCGTCCTTTAAGAGCTTCCGCCTTTTCTGGTAGTTCGAAAATCTCTTGATACCCTTTATCAGGTTAAACGCCTCATCGACCGTGAGGTTGACCCCAAACTGAACCGAGAGCGAATCGGAAAAAGCCTTCGCGGGGATTCTTCTTATCCTCTCTATCCTCTCTTCCGCCTCCTTTCTCGAGATCACCCCGTATGTCGCGAGCTTCTCAGCTATCCTCTTGGGATCCGTGGTCTCGGGAAGGTTCTTCCGTAGGGGGATTCGGTGACCACTCATTTTTTTGTGAAGGGTAATAGCTCTTTTAAGTTCACATCTTAGAGTGACCCTGAGGCTCTCGGGGAAAGGTTTGCTTGGAACGGTTCACCCCCTTAGAAAGGTTTAGGAGGGCTTGGAAACGTTCGTTTGGAAAGATTCGGGATGCTGGGTTGGAAATGTTTTCTGAGAATCCTCACTTGGAAAGGTTCTTGGCACGGCCCTTTCGCCTTTCTATCTCCTCCTTTATCTCCTCATCGACATCCTCAATAATACTAGCTATTCTGTTCCTTTCCGATTTTGAGTTCCAGTTTTTTCCAGTAGTTGTTTCAAAAAAATCAACTACGTCCTTTTTAGCTAATCTTTTTTTATCCCTAAGATAATCCATAAATTGAGAGAATACCTTCCACCTGGACGCTTGCTCATAAAATACTTGTCTAGCAGCAACTCCCTCAGTTTTTGCAAACTTTTTACCTATTTGGGTTAATTTATTAGAATCTTCTATGAAACCTAGGATCTTACATGCTTTAATAGCGTGAGGACTTCTTTTTGCTTCTTTTTTATAGTAAAGAGTCTCTACATATTGCTTTATTTTTTCGACTTTTATATGAGGTACTGAGGTTACCTTCCTCATCAGAGATCCCTCGAAATGTGAAGAGTGTTTGTTTTCCTATCTAATTTGAATAGATCAGCATATTCTGCCCAGTTTACAATGACTCCCCACATTTCTTCCGTAGTACTTTCTTTCCAGGATCTAGCTGCTTCGACCTTCGATTTTACGAGGTTAATTGCTGTTGCTTTTTCTATATTTTTCTTTTTCTCAAGTGCTCTGTGCAAAGTGGTAAACGGTTCGATTTCAATAAGTAGTTTATAAAAAATATCTTTTCGACTTTTCTTCTCACTTCCTAGAAATTCTAAACCTTTCTCAGTTAATTTAACATTCTCATTAGTAATAACTATACCTATAAGTTCTGCTGCATTAAGGGGATTATGTAAACTTGATCTCTTGATCTCAAGTGCAATAGCAAGTCCTTCCATATCACTAATACCTCCTAGCACATCGAGAGTTTCTACAAGACGTATAATTTGGCCAACTTTTGCATTTGGTAAACTTTCATGTTTCGACAAAGAAATCACAATAGTCTAAAATCAAAGATGATGCTCCTTTTTCGAAAGTTTTGACCCCTCTTCCTTAACAAATTCTTTGAGATCTTCCGAGGGAATTGCATACTTTTCTCCTTCGATCACAATAATTACCATTTCTTCTTCTGGTAAAACTTCAAATTGAGTTCTCTCTCTGACTCCACTACTTATAGTAAACATACCATCCTCATCCTTCTCAATTAAATTACACTTTTCCATTAGATCAACTAGCATTCTAATCGACTTCACTTTTTTCTTCTTTTTGCTTGTCAAACCAATTGTCTTGCCTAAAGAGTTGATAAGAGCCTCTTGATCTTTTTTACCAAGTTTTAACTGTGTGAAAGTATGTTTCACAAACCATTCATCGTTAAGGTGTCTTCCTAAAAATTCGAAAGCTTCTTGTTCTTCTCCCCAAGAAAGTTTACTAACGAACTTTTCGAGCTTCTCGGTGGGTATATCTTTTGCTCTTCCTTTTCTTTTTAAGAAACCTATAGATTCCCAGAATTTTCGACAACCACTAACTTGTGTATGATGAATATCTGTAAGATTGGCTATCTTCTTGTAATTGACTGGTTTTTCATATTCCTCACAATAAGTAGCATATGCTTTCAATACATCTATCTGCTTTTCCAAGACAAGATTGTAAGAGGGTAAAACTTTCTTCTTCTCTTTTCCCATTCCAGCCGCCTAACTTTTAATTTTCTTCATCTTCTCTCCAACTTTTTTACTAAGTAAGTTAACATCTTGAGAGTAGATAGTGGGATCATCCTTAGATACTGCTAAAGCAAATTTTTCTGGGATAATTTCAAGATAAGAGTTGATCTTCGGATCTCGCTTAAATACACTCTTCAAAGTAGAGAGATTCTCTTCGAGTACTTCTTGATTCCTCTTTTTGGGAAGTATAACCTCTAAAACCCCAAGCAGCAGAAGAAATGAAGTTCCAGATTAGAAAGCATTTAGAGGAGCTTAAGCCTTCAGACCCTGAATTGGGTGATATGTATGTCGGTACAATCCATTCTTTTGCTTCGATTTATTAAAAGAGCTTAAACCAAAATATGGAAACTATGATGTTCTAGATGAGCATAAGCGGGCTGCCTTCCTCTCAGACTATAGTACTTATTATAAGGTACATCTAAATGGATTAGGTAAAAAGGAGGGTCGTAGGTACAGAAAAATAGATAAGTTTTGCCGAAGTGTAGATGTTGTCAGGGAGGAGATGCTTGAAATAAGTAAGCTCCCATCTAAATTTAGAAAATCCTACCAAAACTATCGAGAGTTATTAGATGACCAGAACTTATTGGATTTTTCAGAAATGGTATACAGAACGGTCAACACCTTGAAAGAGAATGAAAAATTTTACTGAAAAGATAAGGGAGCGTTACAAGTTTATAGTTGTAGATGAGTACCAGGATGTTAATCCTTTACAAGAGAAATTAATAAAGCTTCTTTCTAATGAGGAGAATGTATGCGTGGTCGGGGATAATGACCAATGTATTTACCAATGGAGAGGAACAACCGTTAAAAACATTCTTACATTTTCTGATCGATATCCAGATGTGATCTCTAAAGAAATCACTACTAACTACAGGAGCACAGGTGCTATCGTTCATAGTGCCCGAGAATTTATAGAAAAAAATCCAGATAGGATGGAAAAAACCCTACAGCCTTGGGATAACAGGAAAAACAAGTATCNNAAGTATCAAGAAGGAGACATCTACTCAGTATTTTTTAAGAATCAGAGGAAGGAAATAGAGTTCATACTTGATAAGATACAGGAACTTCGGGGAACAAAGTTCTTGAACGCTAAAGGTGAAGAATTTGCTTTGGACTACCAAGATATGGCTAATTCATCCCAAGAAGGGGAGGAACAGAGGAACACGTGTTTTGTTATCAGTCCAATTGAGTCAAGAAGTAGTGAAACAAGGAGGTGGGCAGATGTTGTGCGTGTTTATCTGTTCCACCTATTATACTAATGTTCCATCCGGTTTGTAGCTCATTTTTAATTTTTTCTGCTATTATGGGATTATTCCCTTCTAAAAACCAATCACTTTTTCATGAAAGACTTACTTATTCAATTTTAGCCCCTCAATGTGAGTTAATAGTGATTCTCTATTATTTTCCCACAATTTGTCAACTACTGACCTCACTACTATTTTAGTTGCTTTTTTATACGCTTCTTTCCCTACTGGCCTCAAACGACGTGGAGTTGGGACTACACTCATTACCTTCTCAGTAATAAGTACTTTAAGTATTTCTTCTAAAGACCCTCCTTTTGAAGCTTCTTCAATTATCATTTTAAAAAGAGTTTCGGCAGCGCTATTGATTTTCTCTTCAAATTTCTGCTTGATTTCCTCTCTTTTTTCTCTTACCTTCTCTCTGATAGCCAAATTCATTAACCTCAATTGTTTATATGAGTTTTCCTTTTTAAGGAGATTTTTTCCTAAACTTTATCTACGCTCCTACTAAGGTATGGGCTTTTTACACTTTTAAAAAAGTACATTTTCTTCTAAAAAGAGATTCTCTCTTAGCTTGTACTTCATTTTACGGGATATGGGCTTCAAAACTTTAAAGGACTTCGTATATGGTAGGAAGACATAACACGCCCAGACTGGGATAGTTTTTCCAGCGATATTATTGACGAAATGATGGTCTTGTTACCATGTAGATCGCCAATTGGTATAGACGGAGGGGTTGAGCTCCTATAGGAATAAAAAGAAAGAAAAAGGGATAAAATCTATGTCTTTTTCCACTTTAGAAAGTACAAGGCAACAGCAACTGCAGCTATCGCCACACCTACCCCAGCACCGATGAGTATCTCTTCCATCATACCAGGGCCACCGATTGGACTCGTGTTTACCGTGAAACTGACAGACACCATGGAAGCCTTCTCACTTTTGTCTATTACTCTTACGTCGACCGTGTGCTCTCCATCGTTTAAATCCGTGAACTCGTAACTCGTACCATCAACAGTCTCCCATCCGCTGTTGTCAATTCTGACTTCATAATGGTCAATTCCACTTCCTTCGTCACTCCCAGTCCACTCCACAGTTACCCTATCCTTCTCAAACGTAGTATCGTCTTCTGGACTGATAATAGAGACCGTTGGATCCTCCGTATCAACGATGAAAGTCACACTGGCTACCTCTTCGTTTCCAGCCCAGTCNNCCAGTCGTAGACTTTAATGCGTACCGTATGTTCTCCTTCAGCAAGGTCGGTAAACGTGTGGCTTGTGGCGGTGGTGTTCGTCCATGCCCCCCCATCAAGCTGGTACGCATAAGTTTGTATCCCACTCCCGGGAGAAGGATCCGAGCCAGACCAGGTGACCGTAACCGAGCTTGCATTCATGATGGCATTGTCTTGGGGGCTATCGATGCTTACAGATGGTGTTATGGTGTCCACGGTAAAGGTAACGGTTTGAGTGGTGTTACAATTACCTTGCGTGTCGTTGGCATAGATGCGTATTGTGTGCTCTCCATCAGTGAAAGAACAGGTGTCATTATAGACGAGGTCACCACTAGCTAGCACCAGAGTTACGTTCTCCTCGAAGTCAATCTCAGCCAAGACCGTTGCTACGGAGGTAGTGGCATCAAAAACCGTGGCGTTGATGTTCAACATGGATGTGGTATATGTCTTGTTTGCTGGATGTTCTATGGTAACTGAAGGAGGTGTCGCATCCACGGTGAACACGAGAGTCGGATCTCTTATGTTTCCTGCCCAGTCGTAC
>JABAHQ010005778.1_pt1 | contig 19608 bp, 21 predicted proteins | sample 7062091 | NCBI WGS metagenome assembly JABAHQ01 (sample SAMN14534359, study PRJNA622989) | marine sediment metagenome | biome: marine biome [ENVO:00000428]; feature: marine pelagic biome [ENVO:01000023]; material: deep marine sediment [ENVO:00002113] | place: India: Gulf of Kutch | collected...
CTCAGGTATGACAAAATGTAACCCTTTTTTAGCTAACTAACCGGAAGATCTTCCTTACCGCATTAATACCATCTTCTTCCGCAAAACTGTCCTTCCGGTTTTGAGTTGATAGATATACACTCCGCTGCTCACTGCTTTTCCGCTATTATCTCGTCCAGCCCATTGCACTGTGTAGTTCCCTGGCGTCAACTTCTCACTAATCAATGTCTTAACTTCTCGTCCCAGCAAATCAAAAACTGTCAAATGCACAATTCCGAATTCCGAAATTCCTGCCTGAGTGACAGGGAGGCGAAATCCGATATGGGTCGCCGGATTAAACGGATTGGGATAATTCTGCTTCAGAACAAATTTGTCCGGGATTGACGCTGCTCTGTCACTCACACCTACGACCGGATAGGGCGGAGTGCCCTTCAACCAGAAGCTCAAGGTATCCCCGGCAGTGGCCATAAACGGAGTATAGGAAGTGTTGGCCATGTATCCCGCAAAAGATTGTCCCATGGTATTCCCATGTCGAAGTTGCAAGGCAAGCGGACTGCCGTCAGGCGTTGCCGGATCGAAGCCGGTTTCCAGATAGCTGCCGTTCAGGGCAATGTCGATCAGCCAATCGGAGATGTCGCCATCGTCAAAATTGTCAATCAGCGTATCGGCCAGGACGATGGCGTCTATCCAGTCGGCCACCTCCATTTGCGTTACCGGCCCGCCTCCCCCGATGGGATAGATAATGAACTGCTCGATTGGTGTATCCAGAAAATTCATCCCGTTTCCCCGGCATCTTCCCAACGGAATTTCATAAAAACGCCAGGTGGTGTCCCGGTAACAATGTAGCATCCACTCCTCTCCGTCGGTTTCTCTTAGGCCAATATCAAAGTGCTCGCCAACGGGATGCAATGCCAGGTCTAAAGCAGCCGTATCTCCCGCTACAATTTGCAGGGAATCAATCGTCACCGAATCAAATCCTGCCACGACAAGAGTGATATTGTAGAAACCGGGGCTCAGACTATCGGCCAGGTAATAGCCGCTGGTATCGGTTTGAGCGCTCAGGACAGAGACAGCGCCGACTCCCCAACCGGTAAGCCAATCGGTGATATAACCGCTCACCGCGCCATATTGCTGTAACGGATTGCCCTCTACCTGATAAATCATATCATTGGTTTGATCGGCGAGCCACAGATACTGACCGTCCCAGGCGAGGCCGTTAACCGCTCTGCCGCTGTTCGGGCAATAAAAACTGGTGATGATGCTGCCGTCACCGGGATCAAACTGATAGATCGGCGCCGCGCCCCCGCCCATTTGATTATCGGCGCACCAGATGGTGTTGCCGTCCCAGGTAAGGCCGAAAGGGCTATCGCCGGGAAACAAAAAGGAGCTGATGAGATTGCCCAGGCTGTCCACCTGAATAATTTTCTCATCCGGGGAACCGCTGTCGGCTACCCGGAAGGTGGCGCCATCCCATTCAATGCCGATGCACTGAGCGGTGGGAATAGAGACCGATTTGATGATACTTCCGTCAGGAGCAAGCTTCTTAAGCGTGTTATCGGCAACCACCGATACCCAGAAATGGCCGTTCTTATAAGTCAATCCCAATGCACCGGAAATTCCGGTACTGACGGTGCTCAAAACATTACCGTTGTTGGGATCGATTTGATAAATATTGTGGTCGGCCAGGCCTAACAAATAAAGATAATTGCCATCCCAGGTGAGATCGGACAGATGCTGGGTCGGTGAACTAAAGGATTGGATTACCGTTCCCGGTTGTGATAATCCCGGGGAAACCAGAAAAAGCAAAATGATCGAAGGTATGACTGACAGTTTCATGGTAAACTCCTCCAAATATGGTTTCATCTATGATGAATTAGAAATAACTGCCAAAGCAATTAGCTGTCAGTCTAACCATCAGAGAATCAGAATCCGGAAAGGAGCTCAGCCAAAGGAGGATGAGATGTTCAGTCAAACAATTGTGACAATCGGACCTCTCGAGTCGTGTTTATTCCAAAAATAGATAACAATTTAAATTTTAATCAAAAAAATATCTATTGGCAATGAAGAGAAATAAAAAAATAATCTTCTTATTTTTGCAATAAAACAAGCGAGTATAGAAAAACATCGTACATTGCATAACAGCAAATGTGGACAAAACTTGAGGATGGATAAAATGGCTATTGCAGATGTCACCATCAGCGGAGTGACGTTTAAAGCTCCCTCGGAATGGCAATTTGTACCTACCGAAGACTTTATTTTGGCCAGGCGTGATTCGCGAATCGGGATCTTTCGCATTTCTGTAATGGATAGCAGCACCCTGATCAATCAGACTGCTGATGAGTTGTTAAAAACCGCAGAAAAGTTTTTCGTTAATAGCAAAAATCCTGAACCGTTCGATATCAAACGCCCGATTCCGGATGCCTCAGTCTTTGGTGCGGCAACTTATAAAGTTAAAGAGAGTAAGCGTGATTTTCTGACCCGAATCTGGTATCATTCCAAAAGCGAAAATTTAATTTTTGCCGCTTATGGCTGCCCCTGGCATCAGAGAAATGAAGAAGTGACACAAACGGAATTACAGGAATGTGAGCGGATGATCTTGACAGTACAGTTTGGGAAGGAGAAGAAAGCCAGGCAGGAAAAGGAAGGGTAGGGGGAAAGCAACGCATTAGGGAGCGCGTAGTATGCAGTGGTGGAAATGATGGGTTGGTGGAGTATTAGAGCGATGGTGGGATGGAGTGGTTGAGTGCTTGAGTGTTTTAGGAGTGGAGTGCTGGCACACGGCGCCCACTTTGTGGGAGGAATGGAGTATTGCAGAAGTTAAGGAGAAGTGGCCTGTTGCCTATTTGAACCACTTTTCAAAAATTTGTTGTATTTACCGATAGGTGGCTTCATCGATAGTCACCCGAAAAAACTCACCTTCGGTCTCAAAACGATCGATTCCGAAATACCACCCAACTCGCAAGCGAGTCGGAATGGTGTAGCCGCCGAAGGTGTTTTCTTCTTCAACAATTGCCCCAAAATCTGTATAGCGGAAATCATCACCCTCCGGATTGCCCCAGCGCGACAGTTTGACGGATTGAAGTCGGCCATTGTCGTTAATGCTGAATTGAGGTTCAACCTTTTCACCATGCATTGTAAAACTGGCTTGCAGGTGCGATGAATCCAGTTCAGTCCATGAGACCTCTTCACTGCACAACACGGAGGGTAACCATAGGGATTCTGCTGCAACACGCCCGGCAGCCGAGCGGGTGATATCCGGCCCGGAAGCCGTTACCATCGGGATGATACCAAAGAGCTTCCAGCGCATAGCGCCCTCGCCGTCAATCAGGCGATCGTATCCGCGAATGGGCAGGCCAAACATCCGCACCGTGGCTTGCCAGATAAATCCCCGCTCCCATACGATGACCTGCTCCGCCCGGAACGGACACCAGCGCTGCAATTTGATTTCACCGTGCATACGCAGTCTAACCGCGTGCGCGAATCGAGTACCCGGTGCTATGCTGTGTTCAAAATAGCGTCGAACTGTGTCGGGAACGTGAGAAACCTGTGCCGCATCAAAAGTGCGATCACCAGCTGTGGAAGAATTCCAAAGTTGCTGCATCAGGTTGTCTTTGCTCATTGTTTCCTCTTACAGCTTGATTTAAATAGAAAAACTCATTATCAGATACTAAATATAAAGGTATGAACTGATATAAAAAAATTACGGATGGGTGGGATTGCCACATGGCAACATGGTGGTCACCGGGTGAGAATCCAGGAACCACAAAAAGAGATCAATGGCTTTTCCAGGCAATAATATTAGAGCCACTAATTTCAAGCAGATATTTGTCATATGCATGATTGTATAAAATACAGGGTTGTTGGTCTTATACATAAGTTACTGATCGCTGACTACGGGGAAATGAACGCTACCCCAAGGTAAAACGTTTCTCCTGCCAGGGTGTTGTTTCCGGCGATGACCGTGGAGACTTCCAGACTCAGTTGCACTGAGGGCTGCACATCGTACAACACGCCGCCCCACAATCGCGTGAAATCCTGATCCACAATCAGCATGTTTTGACTCGAATTGTCCATCATCGTCGCCTGAGTTGAAATGGTTTCGGTGGATTTTCGACCATCAATGGCTGCTTTTAAAATAAGTGAGTTTACGGGAAAAATGCCAAACTCGGCGAAATATGGCACTTCGTCATTAAAAGCCTGACCGCCACGTTTTGTGTAACCAATATCAGCAGTAAAATAATTATGCAAAGGCAACGGAAATACGGTGCCGATTTGTAGTCGTAATTCGCCGTCGGCGCTTCCGGTTCCGATCGGAATGACGCTGTCATCCGAACCGGTGGGCAGTTTGGCCATTGGCTGCAGGGAGAGAACCACTGGTTTCGCCAGTAAACGAACTCTTCCCCCGAGATAAAGATCCCCGATACCATTGGCATCGTTTTCAAAATTAAGTTGATCGGTGGTGTTGAATCCTGATGTGGAATACCTTTTGAACGAGGTGGTCGCAACCCCGGTAAACCAATCCGTCAGGCCCACTTCAGCATAAACGGTGAGGTTTTGAGCGCTGAATTCGGAACCCATGATGTTAGAAAATTGCGTGTTCAATGCCTGGCGATGGCCGTCAAAACTGTACTGCTCATTGGTTGAAAGAGAATTGAACGAAATTTTGGCGTAGTAGTCGCCCTGTTTTTGCAGCCAGGCGCCTGCGTGGGCGGTCATCGTTGCCAACGCCAAACCGGTAATAATCAAACTAAAAAAAGTGTGTTTTTTCATGATTGTTTTCCTTTTATAGGTTATTTAAGTAAAATCATCTTTTTTGTTTCCACGATGTTTTTTCCTTCCAACTTATACAGGTAAACGCCGGAAGGTACTAATTTTCCGCGCCGGTTTGTTCCGTCCCAGGTTACCTCATACTCGCCGGCCGGTTTGATCTCATTTACCAACGATTTAATCTCTTGTCCCAGCACATTATAGACGGTGAGTGTCACCGAAGAAGTTGCCGGTAAACTAAACTTTATCCTGGTTTCGGGATTAAAAGGATTGGGATAATTTTGGAACAATACATATCGTGAAACTAAGTCCCTGGAACCTTCCCTATCAATACCGGTAGAGCCGGAGAGGTGGTTCAGCGACCAGAGATCATTCAACAGGGTTGAATTTGCTCGCCTACCTCCAAAAATAATCAGCCGATCTTCTGCCCGGACATAAATCGCTACCGCCCCTTCTCGCGATGGAGGTAGGTTTCCTGCCGGTAATAATTGCTCCCAGGTGCTGGCAGTCAGGTCAAAAGCCCAAACCTCCTTGGTAACGCCGCCATTGTTGCCCCGGTTTCCCCCGAAGATAATTACCCGGTGATTGCGGGCATCATAGATGGTGGCAGCAAAATAGCGTCCCGGCGGACTGCCGGACGGTGTTAATTCCGTCCAGCTATTTTGGGTTAGATCGAATGCCCAAATGTCTGCCAATGGTCCCGCATTTTGACCGCCGTACATGATCATGCGGTGATTTAAGCTGTCGTAACTTGCGCTATGCAAGCAGCGCTCCAGGGGATTTCCCTGGGCAGGAGTAACGTTATTCCAGGCGACGTTTTCCACATCAAAGCGCCAGGTGTCATCAAAGCGTCCCTGGCTGGTAAATCCGGCGAAGGTCACCAGGTCTCTTGCCAGCGGATCAAACACTGCAGCGGTTCCGTAGCGGATGTTCGGTTTAGGGTCGGGAGGAGTGAACTCCGACCAGGTCTCACTTGCCAGATCGAATGCCCAGACATCATTCAAAAACGCAGCGCCCTGCCCGGACCAGATAATCATTCGATGGTCCACCGCATCATAAACAGCATTGGGTGTGAACCGGGGAGCCGGAGCAGAGCCGGAAGTGGGCGTAATATCCGACCAGAGGCTGGTATTCAAATCAAAGGCCCACACGTCATTCCGGTCGCCGGAAGACGCTTTGCCGGCGAAAAGAATCATTCGGTGATTTACCGGGTCGTAGATCGCGGCGGCATTGCTTCGCGGATCGGGGACATCACCACTATTTGGAATGATATTTTGCCAGCGTTGGGCAAAGGTAGTTGCGGAAAGCAGTAAGACCGTAAATAGCACCGTCATTGATTGGTAAAACCACATTATTCCTCCCGTAGATTGTTCGTTTTCAGAAATTCAATTCTATCTAATGTGCATATTTTCCGATGTGAATCGACCAGAACGAAGTTGCATGGACAGCACCGACCGGAGAAGAGAGCAACCGGCTGCCGGCAGCGGCAAATTTTCTATCGTCAGTTCATTGATCAATCTCTGTCCCCTGTCAAAGTAGTGGCGGTTGATAGATCGCCGTATGCACCTAATAAAGATCTTCTGAGCCACATCAACCAATAATACAAAATGAAGTTCACAAGGTTTTCACACCATATTCAACTGATTTTAATTTTTTAAGGAGTGGTGAAAAGCCGCAGATTAAGTGGAAAAGATTAGAATTATTCTGCTATAATGATATATCCTGGTGGTTCATTCTTTAATTTTGTCGAAATAAACCCACCATTCTCTACACTCTTAAAATATAAACATTATCCATAGCGGAGGGGGTGGGATTCCCACATGGTGGTCATGCCACTGGCACCACTATGTGGCTTTGTGAGAACCCACGGAGGCCATAAAGACCTCAACGGTTTTTCCCATCGGGACCACCGTGTGGCGAGACCGCCCGTTCCACAACGATGCCCTTGCTTTTCAACCAGATATATCCATCCACGGATTTAAAAAATCGTTCCCGACGAATCGCTTCGGTTTTGGTTTCATAAATTTCCGAATAATGCAAAATAAGTGGCCGCCGGTTCTTAGTAGACCGAACCTTACCCGCATTGTGTTCTTTGATCCGCTTGTCCAGGTCAGAAGTACTGCCGTAATAATATCGGCCATCTTTTTTACTTTTTAAAATGTAGACGGAATACATAGCGGAGGGGGTGGGATTCGAACCCACGGAGGCCATAAAGACCTCAACGGTTTTCGAGACCGCCCCGTTCAACCACTCCGGCACCCCTCCGAAAAACCACCGCAAAAATAATAGTTTCTGATGGTGTTTAAAAGTCAAAAACAATTATGTTGTTTGGGTTTCGTTTCACCCGCGTTGTTTTCTCGCCCACGTAATTAAAAAATTCACCGATTTATGGTAATAAGCAAACTGCCGTTCTTCCCGACGAAATTCCGGCGTATGAACGAATCGCCGTCCGTTTCTTATTGATTCCCCGTGCATTTTATGTAACAATTCATGATACATGACAAAATCCACTACGTATTCCGGCACATCGCGATGGTCTAAAGAAATGGATAGCATTACCGTGTCACGACGCGGATCATAGTGTCCCATTTTGGCTACGGTTAGAACTCGATTCCATTTCAATTTGGGCTTGGCGATTCTGTTGTCAAAGTATTGTTGATTGATGCGCTTAAAGCTGCTTTCCAAATCATAAACATGGCCTTTACCCGTTTCCACATCATCTTCAATGAACGATTCCAGTTCGAACAGCACCCCACAAAAGTCTTCCGATAACGCAAAGTTATTGATAATTTTTTTGCGATTACTGGTTGTCTTTACAAATAAATTGCTGAGAACGGCTGACCAGACCTTCTCATCGGCATTGATAAATCCTTCATTGCATTTGACGACAATGACGTCTTTATATCCTCTCATCCGGTATAGTGCCTTCATGTTCAACAGTTGGATTTCTATGGGCAAGCGGGAGCGATAGTTTTGTTTTATCAATTTGCTGGCCGTTTGTAATGATTGGATATGTAAGTCCAGATTTTCCTGATCGGATAAAAACTTTAACCAGGAATAAACCTGTTGGCTTTGCGCAGACAATTGCGAAGGACGGGCTTTATTGGCACTGTATACGCCCTCAATCTGGACAGCTTCCTGCCGGATTTCTTTCAGGAAGGTTTTGCGACAGTCGGCAGAGTTGACCAACTTTGACAAATCCTTCCAAAAGCGTTGCGCAAAATAATCGCCCACTTTTACCATATTGGTAATCCGAACCGTTCGATTTCTTCGCGTTCCTTCATTTAAATCGTGTGTTGTGACATTTTCCCAATCGATGTTCTTTAAAAATTGATATGCTTTGCGAGATGGGGTGGGAAGTTGTCGGGGCCGTTTTCCATATTTAGCACATATTTTTTCAACCTGTCTGACTACTTCGGCAACCTCATTCTTCAAGCTCTCCAATTGAGGTTCAGAAAGGCCATATTGAAGCTGTTCACGAACCCGATTAAAAAATTTAACCAATCCTTTAAGGCGAAAATCCATCGTTCACTCTGCTACAGTGGTCACTACAACAATTTTTTAAAAAATGAGATTTTTAAAACTTGCTATTCTAATCAAACTCTGGTAGATTTTTTCTATCGCTTAAAAACTACATTGATTACATACAATTCCCAAGCGCTATGTATCATTTTAAAATTTACGGCAACAATAAAATTTTAAGTAGGCCAACCCTCTCCATCCACGCATCTCGACAGGCCCCGGAATCGCTTTATGCATCGGCAAAGAGTCTCTTTCAATGCCTCCTGAAGATAAATATTGCTCTGGCCGGCGGCTGGCAATCCAATCTGGAAAGATATTTGTTACATGAATTCGGCGAGCATGCAAAGGCAAATATTGTAATTTTTATTGCGAAAATGTTCAAAGCCTATCAGTTGCCTCAAGAACTAACGCAGGCTTACAAACACTCCAAAATAGCGATTGTTGAGCCAGCCATTGACGAAACCAGAATTGAACGAAAAGGTGTGGAGGTTCGGGATCGGATTGTGGACGACCTGATCGAACATCATCTGTTTTTCTATATTCAATCCAAAGGCCGTTTGGAAAGCAGATTAAATCAGTTGCTAAAAAACGGTAAACAGGTATATGTCTTCAATCATCCGGTGAATAATCGATACTTTTATGAAAACGTTTGTAAAACAGATGAGAAATCACTTCCTGACATATATTCAAAAAAGGCCTAGAACTAATCCCAGGCCTTTCTATACTCAATTTATTTAAGAAGCGATTTGTTATTCTTCTGCAGCTTTGTTCTCCTCCGCTCGCTTGCTAAGCTCCTGATCTAACATATACAAGCCGACCCCATCATCATTAATAAGTTTGAGTTTATCCAGGATGGTCTGCATCTGATTTTCCTCTTCTAACTGCTCTTCCACGAACCAATCGAGTAAATTCAGTGTGGGATAATCACCGGCATCGGTTACCAACTTCACCAATTCATGAATCGCATGGGTTACTTTTTTTTCATTTTCCAAAGCAGTTTCAAATAGCTTTTTATAGGAAGGAAAATCATGGGGAGGTTTTTCGACCGCAGGAGCAATAGCAGCCCCATCTGCTTCATTGACGTAGTGGAAAATCTTCATCATATGTTCGCGTTCTTCTTCCGACTGAGCGTAGAAAAAGTCCGCAGATCCCGGAAAACCGTTTTGATCGCACCATGAAGCCATCGCTAAATAGTAACTGGCCGCATAAGCTTCCATGGCGATTTGATCGTTCAGGGCTTTATTAATATTTTCTGGTAGCATAAGATACCTCCGTATTTCTATTCAATATTCTCGTCTTCAGTTAAATTCAATTCCACTTATAATAAGTAAAATATAAAAAACTTACTAAAGAAAATCATTAGATTTATAAAAAGTTCAGACCAAAATCCGGGGAAAACACCTCTTTTAATTAGCCTATGTACTTGACTTATATTGGTCATCGTTCTATCTTCCTGCGTTTGCCGGTCGAGTTTTCAAACACAATATTGTCGTTTGAAAATCGAACTAAGATTTGTTTTTGAAATAGAATTAAGGGGGTGAGATAATATTAATTCCCTTGTTTTTTTCGAGATGCCTGAATTATCAACGTCTCACAAAAGAAAATCGGCCTGCCTGACTGCACTCGCAGGCAGGGAAGTTATTTTATCTCACCCCCTAAATGTCAGGCTATGATTGATGAATAATCAGGAGATGTTATCTAAAATGCGCTGGGTATTATCATCCAAAATTCATAAAGCGATTGTGACACAAGCGGATTTGGACTATATCGGGAGCATCACCATTGATGAAGATTTGATTGAAAAGTCGGGTTTATGGCCCGGCGAAAAAGTACTGGTGGTTAGCAATACTTCCGGGGCAAGAGTCGATACCTATGTTATTCGGGGCGAACGCGGGTCGGGGGTAATTTGTATGAACGGTGCAGCGGCGCATTTAATTAAAACCGGTGAAGAAATTATCATTATGGGATTCGAACTTACTGAAAAACCAATTGAACCGAAAGTGATATTGGTGGATCAGCATAACAAGTTTGTTCGGTACCTGTAATTTATTATGCTAATGAAAATACCAAAATTGGGGCAAGAATATCTTAGGATCGATCAACTATTTTCCGAAAAACCGGATTAATTGGCTATCGTAGTGCTCACCTGAAGCCTTCCTCCAGCAATAAATTTAAAAAAAATTATTTTTTTTGAGAAAAAAAGTCCTCCCTCCTACTCTATTTATCCAAAGAGATCTTTGAATAACTCGTCCTGTGGGTAGAGGGAGTTTCTGTAGATCGTGGTATGACCTATCCACGTCATACCACGATCGGAGATTTTTGCAACCGGTAAAATCCGATCATTGAAATTATTATCAGTTGGAAGATTTGTATACAGTTTGCTCGTTGATCGAGCAGAGGGGGTTTCGCCAAGCCGCAATCTATTTGATTGCGGCTTTTGTTTTTGCAAGAGCTATTTATACTGTAATGATTTACGATAAATCTAAATTCGGTTGACTTTAATGTGCTGCTATGGAAGGAATAAAATAAGTCTCGTTCTTTTCAGCAAATTGTGGTTTATTTTTCTGCATAATTTCTTCAGCCAGTGCTAAATATGCTCTGGCGCCAGGAGCAGCAATATCAATCAGAGAAACCGGTTTTTTTTCAAAGGAGGCAAATCCAATAGCGGCGTTCTTGGGAATTATGGTTTTAAACAGGAGATTACCAAAGGCCTTCTTTGCCTCTTGAACACCACGAATCGACGCCCGTGTTCCTTTTTCATGAAAATTTAATAAAATGCCTTCGATTGCTAATTCCGGGTTGGCGCTGCTTTTTATCCGATTCACAACTTTTATCATCCGCTCCACGGCTCTTAAGGCAAAATAACCACATTGCAGGGGGATCAAAATCGAATGAGCGGCTAATAGTGCACTGATGGTTAAATCATTCAGGGAGGGTGGGGTATCCAGCAAAATATAATCATAATTTAGCTTGTCCAGTGTCAGTAATCCGCTCAATTGACGTTTTAAACGGATACGATTCTTCGCCATCTCTATCAAACGATTTTCCCGTTCGCTGTTGCCCACATTGGAGGGTATGATATCTATGTTAAGAAAATTGAGCGTTTGCCGAGCATCCAGAATACCGGCAACTCCTGAATAAATCTCAAATAGACCCTGGCCTCTCGTTGTTGTCTCGAGCCCTAATCCGGTGCTTAATGCCCCTGTGGGATCAACATCAATGATTAAGACCCTCAGTTCGGCAATCGCTAAACTGGCGGCAAGATTGATCGTGGTAGTGGTCTTTCCCACTCCTCCTTTAAGATTGGAAACTGAAATGATCCTGGTCATGCTATTTATCCCTATGGCTTATCATCTTTGCCTTCCCTGCAATGCCCCCACTTCTCGAATACAATCTATCTCTTTAATACAATCGCCGTCACTCAGTAAAAATTTAGTTGACTATGAAGAAATATATTTCTAAAATAGTGAACGTATGTGTATCTAATATTGTATTTTTAACGATGCCAGGCAAATAATATAAATTTGCTGCTGCTTCATTCCAAAGGAAGGTTTGGTAAGATTAAGGGAGTAATCATGGCTTACGAAGATTTATTTGAGCCCATTGAAGTAATCGTTTACTTTCGAAAGGGAAGGATTATTCCGCTAAAATTTCTGTGGAATGACCGGCCCTATGTTGTGAAAAGGGTAAATGCCCGTTGGAAAGAAAACCTGGGCGCCAAAGAGCACATCCATTTTTCAGTGCAATCAGACGGGCCGGATTGTTTTGATCTGCTGTTTGACACCGCCGATTACACCTGGCAACTGGCACGGGTGTATTTGGAGGGATGAAAGGAGATTGGAAATTGCAGATTTCAGTGTTTCGGTTAATTTGTTATTTGTTTCTGAATTTTTCATCTGAAAAAGTTATTTCCCGCTCCATCCTCCACATACGAAAATTAACTTGATTTTTGAAAATTTAAAATATAAATAGTCATAAAATAGATATAAGAATGAATTATAAGTCGAAAATGCTATTTATTAAATATATATTGTCTATTTATTAGAGAAGCTTAATTTATGTCAATCAGAAAAATCCAAATAATAAATTTTAAAAGTTTTGATCATTTGGAGGTAGAATTAAAAAACTTTAATACATTGATTGGCGCCAATGCATCCGGAAAATCCAACTTTGTAAAAATTTTTGAATTTTTGAGAGACATAGAAAATCACGGATTAGAAAATGCTATTTCTTTGCAAGGCGGTTTGGAATACCTACGGAATATGAACCTTGAAGCCTCTCAAGACCTTTCCTTCAAAATTGTTTCTGATGAAAATTTCGGAATGCTTGGTCATAAAGCAGAAAATGGATATATCGGGGTTCAGATTTATGAGACCACTTACAAATTTTCATTAGCTTTTAAAGGAGAAAAAGGCTACGCAATCTCACAAGATGACATGAATCTCAAATGTCGGTTCGTAAAATTAGAAGAACATCAACAAAGAATAAAAGAGAAAGAAACGCTTGGAGAAGGCGAAATTATTTTACAGAGAAAAAACGGAAAATTAAAATTTCAGTTGAACAAACCCGATCATGTGGAGATAGAAGAAGATCACTTGTTTCCACCATTTTTTAAAGAACAGAAATTTCCTTCAGATACTCTTTTAATCGAAACTCCATTTTATTTCGTCCCTATTCCCGAGAGAGTGTTTGGCGAAATCGGCATATTTGATTTTGATCCAAAGCTGCCCAAAAAGGCGACACCAATTACTGGAAAAGCAGAATTAGAAGAAGATGGAAGTAATTTATCTATTGTTTTAAAAAGTGTAATTGATGACAGAGAGCGAAAAAGAAAATTGTCAAATTTATTGACAGATATCTTGCCCTTTATCTCAGATTTAGATATTGAAAAATTTGCTGACAAATCGTTGCTTTTCAAACTACGGGAATCGTTTTGTCAAAGGGAATACTTGCCTGCTTCTCTGATATCAGATGGTAGCATCAACCTAATAGCACTTCTCATCGCTCTATATTTCGAGAAAAAGGCGATAACCATTATCGAAGAGCCAGAACGAAACATTCACCCTTATCTTATTTCCAGAGTAGTTGATATGATGAAAGATGCGTCACAGAACAAACAAATTCTGGTCACAACTCATAATACTGAAATTGTAAAACATGCTGGATTAGATAACATCTTATTAGTATCAAGAGATAAAAATGGTTTTTCCAAAATATCCACACCGGAAACTAATGAGGAGGTTCAAACCTTTCTTAAAAACGAAATCGGCATTGATGAACTTTATGTTCAAGGATTACTGGAAATCTAAGAATGTCTTACAAAAGATTCTATATTTGGGTAGAAGGCGGAGATGACGAACAGTTCTTTAAGAAAATTGTTAAAACCTCACTTTTGAGAAAATATGATTCCGTCGAGATTATTCGTTATGCGAACCTTAAAAAAGAAAAAATTGATAATTATCTGAAAAGCATTCAGGCTATGAATGCTAATTATCTTTTTGTCGCAGACATAATCGTTCTCCCTGTGTTAGAGAAAAAAAGAATAAAATAAACGAACAATTCAATAGCATTGAGCAAGAAAAAGTAATTGTTGTGATTCCAGAAATAGAAGGTTGGTTGCTTGCAGGTTTAGACGAAAAAGCTACAAAAAAACTCAAAGTTTCTTATTTTGATAATACTCAAAACATTACGAAAGAGAAATTTGATCAACTAATACCCAAGCGTTTTGATTCACGGATAGATTTTATTCTTGAAATCTTAAAACATTTTTCGATTGATGTTGCCAAAGAGAAGAACAAATCATTTGCTTATTTTGTTAATAAGTATCTATAATAGTTGAATTTACTAAACCTTTCTCTTAAGACCTTATCCAAAATATCGTAAATTTTGAGTTCTTCTATGAACCTTAAATCACCCCCTCACCTCATCTTTCACATCGATGCCGATGCCTTTTTTGCCTCGGTTGAGCAGGGATTCAATCCTCAGCTTCGGGGTAAACCGGTGATCGTGGGCGGCACTGACGATCAGCGAGGGGTAGTCCACACGGCCAGTTATGAAGCACGCGCTAAGGGCGTACGAACCGGAATGCCGTTAGCCGAGGCTAAGCACATCTGCCCACAGGCGGTTTTCTTGAAAGGCAATTATCAACATTATCAAGCGGCCTCACTGGTGATGCAGGAGGTCTATCTCCGCTATACTCCCACAGTGGAATTTACCTCTTTAGATGACGCCTATCTGGAAATCAATGATGTTCCTCATCTCTATTCTTCACCCGCACAACTGGCATCGCAAATTCAACAGGAAATTGAAGACGCCCTGCATATCAGCGTCTCAATTGGCATCGGAACCAACAAATTGATTGCCCGAATTGCTTCCGGCCTGAAAAAACCGGGCGGGATTGTCTACATCCCTGTCGGACAGGAATGGGAATTTTTACAGCCTCTGCCGATCGATATATTACCGGGAATCGGAAGAGTCACCAAAGAAAAACTAACCGAACTAAGTGTCTTTCAAATCGGACACCTGAGCACATTGCCGAAATTAGTATTGAATGAACTATTCGGAAGCAACGGAAACAAAATATGGGAATATGCTAACGGAATAGATCATCGGGAGGTCAAGCGGCGGATGCTGCCGAAACAAATCAGTCGCGAAACCACCTTTGAAGAAGATCTAACCGACCGGGAAGTCATTTTTGCTACGCTTCAGTATTTAAGCGAACGGATTGCTGCCAAGCTCCGCCAACAGGAACAACTGTGTGGTCAGGTGGCCGTTAAAATTCGCTATTCCGACTTTACCCAACACAAAGTTTCGAAAAAACTCACTCATGCCACGGACAATGCAACGGACATCTTCAGAGAGGTGGAAAAGAGCCTTGAAGGCCTTCCGTTGAAAAGATTAAGAGTCAGACATGTGGGGGTGAATGTGGGTAAAATAGGGTGGAATAATGCCCAGCTAACTTTTTTTCATGAAGAGAACAAATGGGAGCTGTTAGATGCAGCAGTGGATCAAATTCGTCACAAATTTGGTTTTACATCGATCCTGCCTGCCGATATATTGGTGCTGCGCAAGAAATATCGGATGGAGAAGAATGGGTATGTATTGCATTCCCCGGCCTTAACCAAATAGCAAGGGTTTATCCCATGAACGAAACTTACACAAAAAACGATCGGATCATGCGTCTTTCCCATTTCACAGTGGAGCGATCACCGGATGTGGTATTCTGGATCGACTCGAATGCTAAAATACACCGGGTCAATTATGCCATCACTCGCTTCGGATATACGCAGGACGAATTTGTCGGAAAGACCTTCTACGATCTTTTTCCGATGTTGGAGAAGGAGATTTTTGACAAAATTTGGGAAGTGTTTCGCGCTAAGAAAATCTGGCGGGTTGAAAAATATTTCCCGGCCAAAGACGGACGCCTGATTCCGGTTGAAGTCATCGCCAATTTGATTGAGTTTGAGGGAGAGGAATACACCTGTAGTTTTATGCGTGATATTACCGAAAGAAAACATGCCGAACAAACATTGCAAGAAAGTGAGGAGCAATATCGTAACCTGGTGGAAATGGCCAATGATGGTATCATCATTGTACAGGATAATCTGGTGAAATATGTAAATCCCCGGCTCAGAAAAATTGTCGGTCCCTTAGCAGATGAAATGCTGGACATTCAGTTTGCTGATTTAATTCATCCAGATGACGTTGAAAATACCATGCTCCATTACCGCTGGCATCTGTCAGGAAAGCATATACCTTCCATGTACGAATCAGCACTGATTCACCAGGATGGCCACCGGGTTCCGGTTGAGTTCAATGTCGGATTTATCCCCTGGTGTGGTAAGCCGGCTCTGATTGTGGAAATTCGTGATATCACCGAACGTAAACAGGCTGAAAAGAATTTAAGAAACGCATTGCAAGAAGTTGAGCAATTAAAGAACCGGTTGCAGGAAGAGAACATTTATTTGCAACAGGAAATTAAACGTACCCACAACTTCGAAGAAATCATTAGCCAGAATGATGATTTTAAAAAGACATTGGGAAAAGTTGAACAGGTTGCTTCAACCGATGCCACGGTGTTGATATTGGGAGAAACCGGCACCGGAAAAGAGTTGATTGCCCGGGCGATTCATAACATCAGCGGTCGTCGGGAGCGGCCTCTGGTAAAAGTTAATTGTGCGGCACTGCCTGCTAACCTGATCGAAAGTGAATTGTTCGGACATGAAAAAGGTGCATTTACCGGGGCGCTGGCTCGCAAAATCGGCCGCTTTGAATTAGCCGACGGCGGCACTATTTTTCTGGATGAAATCGGTGATCTGCCGATGGAACTGCAGGTCAAACTACTGCGGGTTTTGCAGGACGGTGACTTTGAGCGCCTTGGGGACCCCAACACAATTAAGGTGGATGTTCGGGTAATTGCTGCCACTAATCGCAATTTGGAAAGAGCAGTAAAGAACGGCACTTTTCGCGAAGACCTCTATTATCGGTTAAATGTCTTTCCTATAAACGTGCCTCCCTTGCGGGAGAGGCAAGACGATATCCCCTTACTGATCAATCACTTTGTCAGAAAATACGGAGCCAAGATTGGCAAAAAGATCGAGACCATTCCCAAAAAGGTGATGGATAGCTTGCAGTCCTATCACTGGCCGGGCAATATTCGGGAATTGCAGAACATCATCGAGAGGGCGGTAATCCTAAGCCAGGGAAGTCGATTGGAATTGGAAAAATGGTTTTTGAAGACAGAAGAACCATTGGATACCTCCGAACTAACAACATTGGAAGAGGTGGAGCGAGCCCACATTCTCAAAACCCTTGAAGCCACCCACTGGCGGGTCAGTGGCACAAAAGGAGCGGCCCAAATTTTGGGATTGAATTCGCAAACGCTGGTATCAAAAATGAAAAAATTGGGGATTAGGCGGGATTCGTGAAGTGGAATATAGTTAATAATTGCTGTGCATACAATCAATAAGTGGTTATACTAAATTCTAATTCTGGACCATTTAAATAAACTCCAAATTTATTTAAAAAATCTCTACCCAGTAGGTTGTCTGCATTTTCTTCATCAATCACGACACTGAGTTCCTCACGAATATTTAATTCTGGAATTTCAATGATAAGAGAGCATTTGGGACATTGGACTTCTTTTCCACCCACCAAAAGTAATCTTTCTTCATCATCAATAATAAGCTCTAAAATATCAAAAATTTCTTTCTTGATCCATGTAATATCCGCACCAGAATCTAATAAAAATGTTGCAGAACTCTTAAGGTCTTCATCATCAGGATTTAAAATATCTACTTGAATAATAGGGCAGGGTATTATACAATCATTACTTGAATAATTCCAAGCATGAGTCTTAGTTTTAGTCATTTCTTAATCAATTTTGGTCTTCTTCTGTCTTTGATTATTCTTTTTTTTTCACCAATCTTTCCCATATACATAGAAGTATATCCATACTTCTCAATCATTAAATTTCGTAATGACTTTCTATCATCGCCTATTTCTATGTGTCCTTGCGAAACCGCAGCAAACTTGCCATAATGATTTTTAAGCAATTTAGGTAACTGTTCGATGAATTGTTTCTTAGCTTTTTTGTAATTTTCCAATTCCGTTTTAAATCGTTCAGTGGGTAATTCAATTTTAATATTAGAAGGTTGGCCAAAACACTTTGACCAAAAAACTGTTTTTTCTGTATATATGCTATAGCGTTCTACTTCTAATCGTTTAATTTTAGATTCAATGGAATCGACATCTTGTGTTAGCTCTTCTTGACAAATATTTCCCCATGAATGAAAATCAAAGTTATGCTTTTGAGCTACTTGGAGTCTCATTTTTATCACCCTGAATAATTTTTAATTTTTCTTTTACTTCATTTAAACCTTTTATCAGATTATCAAGATCATCCTCAAGCAATTCAACTATGTTTTTATCTTTATTATTGTTAGTGATAAGCTGCAAAGTAACGACTGGTATTTTTTTTATAATTGTATTGCCTTTTAAGACTACTCTGTTTTGCAAATTAAATTCTATATCTCGAATATGTGGATTTAAATTACCAATTTCGTTATCGATTAAATCTAAATTTTCTAAAATCTCTTGTGTACTCTTTTCTTTGAGTTTGTTTAAAAAATTACGCAATACTTCAGCTTTTTTGTCTGTCATTTCGTTTAGTGCCGACAATACATCTTTAACTTCATGTTTTGGCACAATTCTGTACGCAAGTAGGTCCAATAAAAGTATTAATGAATGTGCATCATCTATCGGTAATTTAATTTTATCCGAAAATTTTCCCAAATGTTTATGGTAATAAGCTCTATACTGTGATTGCAGATAAACATCCAAAACATCTAGTAGTTTATTTTCTGGTATACTTAACATAAAGGAGATATCTTCTATAAAGGCTACTTCCTTTGACAGGTTTCTAAAAATTAGTTCAGACTTTTTCATGATCCAATTTCTTTTGTTTATTTTATGTTCGAATAGATTTATAAATATTTTGAATAAAAGTTATGAATCGCTATTTTAAAAAGCAATATGGAAAAAACAAAAATTCTAATTTGGGAATCAAGGAGCTAAACACGTCACAAGCTGCATTTTTTTGAATCAAGTCAAGAGTCTATTGAGTGAACATCATTTGTTTTAACCAGTACACTGAATCTGACTATCTAAACATCCACTTGGAGGAGCTCACCAATGAATTCCCATCACATGCTTCATCAAATTCAACGCTGGTTTTGTCTAATTTTCATATTTTTAATTGTTAAATCCTCTATTCTGACAGCGCAAAATCATCCGGATTCAAGTTATTCCGTTTATTGCCTGCCCCATACCGAGGTACGGCGGATTCACTCAAAAATTATTAACATCGATTATGTGCTCTACATTAGTTTCCCTCGAAATTACGCCGCATCTGACAAATCCTATCCGGCGGTATACACACTTGATGCGGACTATTCCTTTGCATTGGCCCACAATATCATCGAACATTTTGTCGATCGGAGAAATTTGCCTGAAATGATAGTTGTCAGTATTGCTTATGAGGGTGCCAGTCAGGACATGTCCGTGTATCGATACAATCGCACCCGGGACTACACCCCAACCTTTTCACCTCATGGCGGCTATGGCCCGGAATTTCAAAAACACTCCGGGGGCGGCAAAAAATTTCGGACATTTATTATCCAAGAGCTTATCCCGTATATAGAATCCCACTACCGTGCAAAATCAAACGACCGCACTCTTGTCGGACATTCCTATGGCGGGCTGTTTGGCACTTTTGTCTTGCTAACCAGGCCGGAAGCATTTCAACGATATATCCTGGTAAGCCCATCGCTATGGTACGAC
>JABAHQ010000120.1_pt11 | contig 19606 bp, 16 predicted proteins | sample 7062091 | NCBI WGS metagenome assembly JABAHQ01 (sample SAMN14534359, study PRJNA622989) | marine sediment metagenome | biome: marine biome [ENVO:00000428]; feature: marine pelagic biome [ENVO:01000023]; material: deep marine sediment [ENVO:00002113] | place: India: Gulf of Kutch | collected...
GTTGCCGGCGCTGCCCCTCGCGGGCGCACCGGTGCCCCCATCTCATGGCCTATCATATCGAACACGGCAGGACCTAAGCGTGTTCGATGTGATGGGGTGCTGCCGTTCAGCGTGAGGGTAGGGGTGGCTTGCTCTCGTGGGGTCGGGAGGGCATAGTGAGAGCACTGGGAGTGGGCTGAGGCGGTTCTGGCAGTATCGTCCCAGTGGTAGAGGGGACATCAGCGGTGGCGGTACCTCACATATCCAACCATACGCTAAGCTGGCCCGCTGTCTCATCCAGCCGTATGAAGACTACAAGCGCCTGTCGAGTAACAGCTAGGTGGCAGTCATGAGATACCGCGAGTGTAGGTGCGGGGAGCCTGCACTGGAACGACTCACGACATGCCCGTCGTGCGGAAGCGATGTGAGTGCGCGTCACGCTCCTCGGTTCGGCAAGGCCCGTAACCTCCCGCAGCGGCGCCAGCGCTCAGCGGACCTGGCTCCACTCCTCTTTTCTCAGCTTGCAGAGCGGCCGCCCTCGACGCTCCGATAGCGCTTGACGAGGGCTTGACCCGTTTGTGCGTATATCGCGCGCAGACGGGAGGAGTAGCCATGCGAAGGGAACGCTTGACCACCCTACTCAGCGCGCCCGTGATGCTGTTCGCGTCGCTCGGTGTGGGGTGCGGAGGCGTCGCCAACCCGCCGCAACGGAACATCTTTTCCGATCCCGATGATCGTCTGCATTTCGAGGCCTGCGAGAGTCGAGGGCACACGGACGCTAATGTCGGGTCCGCCGTCGACGGCCGCAGACTCGCAGTGGGCTCGGTAGTCGACCAGCGGCCCTTTGGTGACACGCTCTATTTTTTCGAGAAGACAAGTGAAGAGTTGGACATCAGCTTTGACCTAATAGCACTTCTTCATGGCGACTTGTTCGTGGTGGACACGGTCGAGGTGACCAGGTTCATACCGGTGGTGGCCCGGCCGCCGATGGCGAGAGTTCTCTTGACAGATATGCAGAGGCTCTTGGAGGAACGGCTCATCGACAGCGACAGAGCTACCCACGATCAGGCGCCGCTGTCGGTCGACCTGAAGCTAGTCGAAACGCGAACCGTGGATCTTCCCAATCCGAATCCCTTCTCCTTCAGGGGGAAGATAGAGGGCAGGGTGAGTATCGAAGTTCTCGTGCGCGAGGTCGAAACGGATTCGGCGCTGTATACGCACTCCATCGTTGCCGCCGACACGATTGTGAAGACGTTTGCTGGGAAGAGGCACTACCGTCGTGCGCTAAGCAACGCCTACTGCCATGCCCTCGACATGATCGCGACTGCCCTCGATTCCCTGTCACTCGCCAACCCATAGAAGAACGGATTTGCCCGCGGTTCCCCTTACGACGCGAGAGCGACAACTGCGTCGCGGTCGTCAACGGGATAGTGATGCTGAAGGACGCGGAACACTTACTATGCGGGCACAAGGCACCAGGCTCTTATGGCCGGTACGGGCTTAGCGGCCGAACCGCTCGGAGCCCTTAGACGAGGAACTTCAGTCAGCCGGGAGCAGAAGCGCCGTAGCGATCTCGCGCAGGTCGACTTTCGTGACCTCCTCGGACTCCATCGATTCGATGCGTTCCTCGAGGCCGGCCAGCCAGGTTGGGTCCGGCCGGTCAGGCAGGTCGTCGAAAACTTCGGCCAGCGCCCGCTCAGCGGCGGCGGTGAAGCGGCGGGCCAGGCGGTCGAGGAGCCGATCGACGGCGGCGCGGTCGCCGCGCGACAGCCGGACCTTCCGAGAGCGGCAGGCGCGGCTCAGCCAGGCGGCGATCCGACACTGCGGCAGGTTCGGGTGGAGGGCGTCGCCGGCGATGCGGGCGGCCTCCAGGCTGGCCCGGACCTCACGGGCGTGGCGGGCGAAGGCCCGGCGGGCGGTCCGAAGCAGCGACCGCGGCGGCCGGTGGCCCTCCAGCTCCGACGCGCCCCGCAGAAGCTCGATGGCGCGAGCCTGATCCTCGTCCACGCAGCCGGTCTCCAGATCACAGATCATCCATAGACCGCGCCGTCGGGGTCCCCAATCCAGACGCCAGTAGGCGACCGCGATGGGAGCCTCAGTCGCCGGGTAGAGGACGGCGGTGACGACCGGCTGATCGTGGGCCGGGGCATCTTCACCTTCGAGCAGCTGCTTCCCGTCGATATAGACCTGCTCCTCGGGATCGAGCGGCCCCTCGATCTCATCTTCCAGACGTGTCAGCCCGTCAGGCTCGGCGGTCAGCAGACGCATCCGCCGGGCGGTGAGCTCCGGCTCGCCACGGGCCGCCAGGACCGGCGCGTCGAGGCCGATCGCGGCGTCGATCGCCTGAACCTTTCCTTGTAGTCGCGACATCAGGCCGAGCAGTCGATCGAGATGACCCGCCGGGACGAAATGATGAAGCTCGACGACGTCGTGCACGGCGCCCAGCCGGTCGATGCGGCCGATCCGCTGCATCAAACGCACCGGGTTCCACGGCAGGTCGTAGCTGACCACGACCGACGCGTCCTGAAGGTTGAGCCCCTCGCTGAGCACGTCGGTGGCGATGAGGATGTCGACCCGCTCCCGGGTCGGCGGCTCGGGGACCTTGTTGCTGCGGGGAGCGAAGCGCTCGATCACCTCGGCGCGGCCGGCTCGCTCGACGCCCAGGCGGGCGCGTTCGCTGTCGATCTGCGCGAGGAACGGCCGACCGCTCAGCTGGCGATGTAAGTAGCGAGCCGTGTCCTTGAACTCGGTGAAGATCAGAACCTTGCGGCCGGCGAGGGGGCCGTCGATGAGTTGGAGAAGCCGGCCGAGCTTGCGGTCGCCCTCGGGCCCCAAAGCGACGAGCGTCGCGTGGATGCGGGAGAGAAGCGCCAGGTCGCTCTCGAGCCCAGCGCGAAACTCCGCCAGCCCCTCAGGTCCAACGGCCGGAGCGGGCAGCATCAGCTCGAAGAAGGCGAGCTGGCTGCCTGGGTCGTCGGCCGGGCCACGGAAACTGGCCCGGTAGTCCGGGCGAGTGAGCACCCGGCCGGCGTCGAGGGCACGGAGCGCCGTGCTGCACCAGGCGGCCTGCTGGACGACGGTGGCGCGAAAGGCCTCGAGACTCGACTCCAGACGCTTGAGCAGGATGATCTTGATCAGCGCGCCGGGAGGGGCGGCCGGGGCAGCGGGTGAGTCGGGATCGTCATCGGGTTCCGGGTCGACGGCGGGGAAGGCCAGCGCCTCGAGCCACTCCTCGAGCCCTTCCAGCAGGTCGCCGTAGGTCCCGGCGAGGTCGTACTCGACGGCGACCGGAGGCAGACGCTTGGGGAAACGGAGCGACAGCCGGCCATGCCGGTTCGGGTCCTCGATCGTAACGTCGCCGTAGCGCTGGCGCAGGAAGCGGCGCGTGCGCCGAAGCACGCAGGCGGCGACGATCGGTCGGATGTCGCCGATACCGTCTGCGGCCCGGCGGAAAACCTCACGGTAATCGCCGATGCCCAGGTGGCGGAAGGCACCGGGCGCGGCGAACAGATCGATCAGGTGCTGCAGGTCGAAGAGCGTGTTGTTGATCGGTGTTGCGGTGAGCAGGGCGACTTTGGAATGTCGAACCAGGTCACTGAGCTCCCGGTAGCGGCGGGTTGCCGGGTTCCGGAAGTTGTGCGCTTCGTCGACCAGCACGAGATCGGCGCCGCGATGCGTGGCCGTGTCGAAGTTCCTCCGACCCAGCGATTCGACGGACAGCAGCGTCACGCGCCCTCCCTCGGCGATCCACAGGTCGAGATTGTCCGAATCCGCGACGACCGAATCGTTCGACGACGCGCGATGGCGCTTCGCTGTGGCGGCGCCCAGATACCCCAGCTCACGCTCCCACGCGTCGCGCAGCGCCGCCGGCACGATGACCACAGCGTGACCGCCGGCGACGATGACGCGCTCGATTAGCCGCAGGCCGATGTAGGTCTTTCCGAGTCCGACGGCGTCGGCGATGATGACACCGCCGTACCGCTCGAGGATGTCGGAGGCCCGCTCGAAGGCCCGGGCCTGATGTACGGCGAGGGACAGCCCACTCGCCTCGGCGTCGGCATCGTACCCGTCCGGGCCGGCGGCAAAGTGGGCGCTCAGGATGCACCGATAGAGATCTTCCGGCCCGAACTGCTCAGGTTCGTCGAGCGGGGGGTGTGCGATGATGCCGGTCGACAGTTGCTCGCGAACGCCCGCGGCGAAGGCGACGGGGAAGTGAGGGATCGCCGCAGCCGACATCTCGTCGAACCGCCGCCGTAAGGCGTGAAGGACCACTGGACGCCGGTAATAGGTGGTCCAACCGGACCTGGCGAGGCCGCCGACGAAGACCAGCGCGCCGTGCGGGAACGAACAGCCGGCGGAATAGAAGATGACTATGTCCGGGGGTGGAACGCGATCGATCACTCGGCAGCGCCAGCCGGGGCGCTTGAGCCCGTCGAGTTCTGTGGCCGCGACGATGTTGACCCGGCGTGGCCCCGCCGGGGCGGATGTCGTGCTGCCGGTCTCCCGGATGAGCGATTCGAGGAAGTCGGGGTCGGTGACGATCGCATCGACGCGGTCGGCTTCTTGCCATAGCTGCTTGAGGATCGCGCGGCCGGCGTCGCCGGACTCGGTTGCGATGGGCTCGGGCCAGGCGTGTCCACTCATCACCGGCCGTCCCGGTTCGAGGTCCAGATGTCGAACTCGGTGAGGGAGATTAGGTCAGCCGGGCCGAGACCGTAGAGGCGGCACACGAGGCGATCGAGGCGATCGGTGTATTGGGGCGCCATTCGGCGTTCCACGTGAGCGGCGCGGCTCAACTCGATGATGGCCGAACGAACGGCCGCGTCAGGCCTTGTGGGCAAAGGTAGGAGTGCGACCGTCCAGCCGAGGAAACGGAAGTAGCCTCCGGATGCCCGTTCCGCGATCGCTTTGAGGTAGGCACGGGCGACGGTCGAATTAAGGACACCGGCCAGGAAGTGAGCGTCCTCGCCCGACGCGGCCGATATTTGATAGACGGTGTTGAGACAGATGATCGGAGCATGCCCATCGAGGAACCGGGTCCGCGCGGGCAGGACGGCGGCGCCTGGCGCCGGCGCGATATCACGCCAAACGACCCGATGCTTCGCGTGGGGTCGCACTCGGAACAGAGTCCACCAGGGTTGACCCGATCGAAGGTCACCTCGCGAGGCGAGCAGGCGCTCGTAGCCCGTCAGATAACTGGCCGTGGCCGGCGGCAGAACCGGCAGCGGGTGGCCCTGCGGGCCGTGCGTCCAAACCAGAGCTCGCTCGATGTCGAATCGCCAGGCCCGCAGATCCTCTCCGCGCAGTACCGGCCGCAGGCGCTCGGTTTCGAGTTCGACCGTCGAGTCACCGAGGCGGATGCGAGCCAGGTTCGCCTCGGTGGAGTGACCGATGATCCGCCCGACGAACACGCTGTTGCCACCGGTGAAGATCCCGCGGTGCGGCCGCCGCTCCGGCCGGGCGCCCAGGGCCGGACCCGCCTGGCGCATCGCATCGAACGTCGCGCGCACGTCGCCGGGTGCCAGCACCCAGGGCGATTCGGGGTCTTCGCCGATCAGTGGCAACTCGCTTTGCGGCAGCCAGAAGTCGGTTCGCTGGCCGAGACGATCGTGGAAGTAGATATAGACATCGTGGTTGGGCTCTGGCGTACCGCGGCCCAGCACGAGGCCGAGCGGGTAGGTGGTCGCTTCGAAGGGACGGGCGGTAGCCAATGCGCAGTCTTCCAGCTGGAGGATGCGGGTGTGGCCGAGCAGGCGGCGTCGCAGGGCGCCGGCGGACAGCGAACGAACGAGCTTCGCCGGCAGGAGAAAGCCCAGTGCGCCGTCCTCGCCGAGCAGCTCGAGGGAGCGCTCGAGGAAGAGGGCGCTCAGGTCGAGCTGCGCCCCGAACCCCCGGCCGGTCCCGGCCATACGGGCACCGCTACGCCAGCCGGCATCTTTCAGGAAGCGAAAGCGTTCCTTGAGTCGCTCCCGTGACAGCCCGGACCAGTGATGTGTGCGGACCCAGGGTGGGTTGCCGACGATCACCGGGAAGGGCGCACCCGGTCCATCGGGGCTCGGGAAGTGGATCGAGAACGAGAAGAAGGGCAGTTCCTCCAGTTGGCCGACTCTGCCGATCAGCCGATAAAGCTGACGCTTCCGGCGCTTCAAAGCGGCGGCGGCTTTTTTCTGTTCGCGGGTGAGCCCCGAGCGACGCCCGAACAAGTTCCGACTGCCGGCGGCGGCTCGCAGCTCGTCGCGCCGCGCATCGATCTGGCCGCTCAGCTCGCCGAGGAACTCCAGCGCCAGGTCGCGCTCGGCGCGTCGGAGGGCGCGAGCGCTTCTCCTCTTCGACGGACCGCTGGCGTGGAAATAACCGGCACGCCGCTTCTTCAACCTGTCGAAGCCGCGCTTCGTGCGGCCGGCCAGCGCGCCTCCGTCGAGGTCGGCCAGCTGGATCAGGAAGTCGATGGGATCGATGAGCGCGTCGCCCTGCCGGATGTTGATGTCGAGGTTCGGCAGCGGCGGCACGTCAGCGATCCGATCGACCTCGAGATCGACGATGAGTGCCAGCCACAGACGCAGCTCGCAGAGGCGAACCGCGGCGGCGTTTATGTCGACGCCGTAGAGACAGCTGCGGATGAGCTCCTGCCGCCGCTCCAAACGCGCGAACGGATCCGCCGGGGCGCCCTCGAGCTCGTCGTGCAGCGTCTCGATGGTGTGCAGCGCCGAGAGCAAGAAGGCGCCCGATCCCACCGCCGGGTCGAGGACCCGAACCGCTCGGAGCGATTCGAGGAGCCGGGCCCTGAGGTCATCGTCCAGATCGGTGTCCAGCTCGCTCTCGAGGATGCATTCGACCTTCACTGGATCACAGCCGGCCCGGCGGCTCAGGTAGGCTGCCAACGCGCCGATCACCAGCGCGTCAACCAGCGAGCGTGGCGTGAAAAAGGCGCCGGTAGCGGAGCGGGTCGACCCCGCCATCAGACCCTCGAATACCTTGCCCAACATCTCCGGATCCACCGCCACGTCTTGGTCCCTCGCCTGGTCCTGACGCAGCGTAAACTGATAGCGGTCGAGCAGGTCGTCGAAGACGGGAGCGAAACACTCGTTCGGAACGTCCAGACGAGGATGCTTGCGCTCCAGCGGGTCGCGCTCGAACAGGCCGCCGTTGAGATACGGCAGCTCGCCCAATCCGCGCGCCGTCTTACTCCGTCTAGCCGCCGGTCGGTTGAGTGCGCCGAAGAAGAGCGACTTCAACCGGCGGCGATAAAACGGAATGCCCGCGTCCAGCGCTCTGTGGTACAGGTCGCGCAGGTAGGCCCGGTTTCCAGCCAGCCAACCCTTACGCTGGATGAAGTACAGAAAAAGAAGCCGGGTGAGCAGGACCAGCGCCAGGTCGAGACGGTCCTGCTCGGAGTCCTCCGATAGGCCCACGAGCCCCTCGGCCAGATCGGCGCGGCAGCGGCGGAACTCGACGAAGAACCGCTGCGTGATTCCCTCTCGGTCGAGGGCTCGGCTGTGGGCCAGCGCCAGCTCGGTGGCGGTGCCGCCGTCGGTGGCCAGCTCCGCGAGGATGTCGAGCTCGGAGGGGCGCGGCGCCTCGAGGTCGATCCACAACTTGCTCAGGCGGAAGGGGCCCGGGCCCAAGCCCCAGCTGGCGAGCACGAGCCGCGAGTCATCCGGCGCCTCGAGCGCCAACAGGGCGCGTCGCGCGGGGTTGTGACGGTAGAGCGCTCGAGCGACGCGTACGATGGCCTCCGGGTCGAGCCCGTCGGCGAGGACGGCGCGGAGTACGACAAAGCTGCCGCGCCTCGCCATCACCTCCAGCGCCACCGGGTCGTCCGGGTCGAGCCCGAAATCGGCGAGCCCCGGTCGGGCGACCGGCAGCCGCATCGGTTCGAACCCGAGGGCGGAGAGCAGCCGTTCCGGCTCGCTTCGCCACTTCGACAGCGCGTCGTGCAGTTCAGCCGTGTCCAACACGATAAGGCCCCCACCTCACTTGACTCGTGTCGCGGTCGGGGACCATGCTGTGAGGGACGCGTCAACAGATCGGCATCAAGGTTGCGTTGCGAGGAGTCGTGCGATGAACAAGCCGCTGGCGGTGATGGTTTTCGTGTCTCTCCTGCTGGCGCCGGGCGCGGCCAGCGCCCAGTTGGCGGTCGGTGCGCAGGGCAGCTTCGGCGACGATTTCGACCTCGGGATCGGCGGCCGCGCCAGCTACGACATGCGTCAGGTCGAGTTGCCGGTCGTGCTGATCGGGTCCTTCGACTATTTCTTTCCCGACGAGGATGTTGGCATCGATCCCAGCTATTGGGAGGCCAACCTGAACGCGGGTTTCATCAACCAGGTGAACCCGCGGCTGGCGACGTGGGTGGGGGCCGGCCTCAACTACGCCAACTTCGAGGCGAACGGCCGGCAGGTCCTGGATCGGTTCGGGCTGAACCTGCTGGGCGGCGCCAGGGTCGACGTGGGGGACCGCCTGGCGGGTCTGGGCGAGGTGCGGATCGAGATCGAGGGCGGCGAGCAGTTCCTGATCACGCTGGGTCTCCAGTACGTCGTGGGTTCGCCTGGCTGAGCGCATCGCCGAGCCCGACCGTCGAGGACGGTGGCGCCGCCACCGGCGACGCAGCTCTCGATCGCCCGCCGGCTGGACCCGAGGCGCCGCCGCCGTGTACACCCAAAGTGCCGGCGCCAGGAGGTCGTCGGGCCTGCGCCGCCCCGTTATCCCCCTCCCAACTCGAACACAGGTGTGATCGCCAATGGAGATCAAGCTCAAGGGGTGGTCGGCGGTCGCGGCGCTCGTCGTCATCGGCGCCGTGCTGGGCGGCAAGCTGCTGATGGAGCGTTCGACGCTCGAGACGGAAGCGATGGAGCAGCTCAAGCTCACCCTCCAGGGCGAGTACGGCTCGTACCTGCTGCACGATGTCGATGCGGACCGGCTCACGAACGAGGAGATGGAAGCCAAGGCGGCGGAGCTGCTGGAGCTCCAGGACATCCGCTTCACCTCGATCAAGGCTCGGGGCCGGGGCGACGACGTGCGGGTCAGGGTGGAGGTCGAGGTGGCCGGAGGCGATCCGCCGGACGGCGAGCGGGTCCGCTACTACAAGCTGTCGCACAGCACCCTGACGGGCTGGCGGGTGCGGCGCGAGATCACCGCCCTGTCCTACTACCTGAAATTGTTCTAGCTCTCCGCGGTCAGGGCAACAGCATATGCGCTCTGATCGTGCTTTAGGAGTGACCGGGAATTGCGCCGCCCTCAGTTTCGCGGGGACATCACCGGAAAGCGATGCAAAACACTAGCCGCCGAGCCCTTGCCTTCAGCACTTCGACGAGCGACCGGGCCTGCGTCCCCACAATCGGTATTTGCCTCTGGCCGATCAGTGGATTGACCGCGTCCAACCAGCGGGTCACGCCTATGGGTCCGTTGATGATGTCAGTGTAAGCGGATCTCTTGAGAATACCTCTAAGCTCTCTGCGTTCCTCTACTTGGACGCGGGTGAGTGGACGGTATTCTGGCGGCTCATCAACCGCCCGTTGTCGCTGCCCAGGGCTGAACATACAGCGTTGCCAACTAGGCCCTATCCGCGTTCAACTCACTTTGCGAGACCGAAATTGTCATGCCCTGAGAGGCGCTTGTGGCTGTGGTCTGAGCCCAGCCATCAACCAATCGTGTATCGGGTCAATAGTACGGGTTCGCGACGAATAAGGAGAAGGTGAATGGAGGGATCGAGCAAGGATCGCTGGGACAAGGCTCAGATCATGCTGACGCCTGTAGGCGGTTTGGTAACGGCCATCGTGATCGCCGCACTGGGCTATTACGGATCGAAGGCGCTAGAGACTAAACGGTCAAACGATGCATTCGTTCGAACATATCTGGAGTTAACTGCGGCGGAGGACCGGGAGAAAACTACGTTCCGGCAGGAAATGTTCGCATGGATGGCTGACCGATTCACGGAAACCGAATCTTTACAAGAGAGATTGCTTGCCTTGGAGCTGTTCGCATCGAACTTTCACGAAACACTTGACCTCTCGCCGCTCCTCTCCGAGGTCCAACAAGACATTGAGGGCCTCGAGGCGAGTGCTGGCCACGAAGAGCGACTGTACGAACTGGCCCGAAAAATTCGAGATCGGGAATTGGATATACTCGGGCCGGTAAGTCAGGTAACCGGGTTTGATATAGGCCTGCGCGCAGGCGAGCGCTGGGAAGATAGCCTGGTTCTCCAGGATGGAGTTGAACGACGGTTTGAGTTGTCCGTTCTTGAGGTCGATGAAGAAAAGAGGCAGTTGTCTTTAGAGATGCGACTCACCGATGAGCTTCGTGTCACAGTTTTGAGTTTCGACCTTGACTATTTTGATTTTCCGCTGACCCACTACACGAGGCTCGCGAACGATCAGCGTTGCGCAATTGTGCTCATGTGGTTCGATACCGCCCATGAGTCGGCCGGACTGAGAGTAGTCTGTTACCCCGGAGACTTCCGTAGCTTCACCAAAGCCGAACGGCTCGTCGAGAGGCTTCGAGACTAAGACGGCATTTGGAGTCCCCGACGAAAGCTCTCAGCGTTTCGTGCGTGACGGCGCTGGACGTTCTATAGGCGATGTCCGGTGCGGTCGTGTTCCGCCCGTCAGTCGGCCAGCTGGCGAACCGCGTCGGCTCGTTCCTTGACCGAGTCGAGCGGGACATGGGCGCCGCCTTCCAGCAGCTCGAACTTCAGCAGTTCGCGGTGCAGACGGTCGAGCTCCTCGAGGGCGTCCTGAACCTCCGGCGCCAGACTCGCGTCGTCCCCGTCGGTCCGGTACTTCCGGCCGCGCTGAGAAGCCGCCAGTCGCTCCAGCGCCTCGAGGAGCGCGCCGGCGGCGGCGACCGCACCGTCGGCCAGCTGCGGGTCATCCGAGCGCACCGCGTTGGCGACGTTGTTGACGCCGTCGTGGAGCTGCCGGGCGCGGACAAGCTCGTAGTCCAGCGGCACGGTGTAGACCGCTTTGACCGGCCGGCTGCGGGGTGGGATGAGCAGCTCGAAGACCGAATATCCGCGGGACAGGAGCCCGATGGTGTGGAGCAAAAAGACGAGAAAGAGCGGCACGAGAGGGAAATGCGCCCACTGGATGCCCGGTGAGGTGATCTGATCGACGGCGATGACGGCGACCGCCACGGCGAGGAAGACGAGGAGGTGCCGCTGGTAGATGCGCCGGCGATGCTCCGAGAGCTCGCTGGCGCCGGGTCGCGTGGCGACTCGTGCCTTCGGTACTGGCGGCTGCTGCGTCTCGTCTGTCACTCCTCAACCTCCCAATAACGCTCTGACCAGATAGGCGATTCCGAACCCCGCGTAGTTGCCCAGCGCGTAGCCCAGCAGCCCCACCGCCACGCCCGGCAGCGTGAGCCCGGGCCAGCCGCGGGCCGCGGCGACCGCCATCGCGGTGGACGGGCCGCCGATGGCGGCCTGCGAGGCCACGGCCATCGCGGGCATCGAAGCGCGCAGTGCTCGGCCGACCAGAAACAGAAAGATACCATGAATGGCGACGACGACGAGGGTGTAGAGAAAGACGGCGGGTCCGGCGGCGACCATCGCCCGCAGCAGTGACCGGATGCCGATGACGGCGAAGAAGAGGTGGAGCCCCAGGTTGCCGAGCTGCGTGGCGCCCTGAATGCGGCGAACCGCCGGGAGCTGGGCGAGGGCCAGGGCGATGGTCGTGAGCCAGAGGATCTCCGGTACCAGGCCGACCGTCCGGCCCAACCAGGCCGCCGCCACCAGGACGGCGAACCCGATGGCGGCCAGGCCGACCAGGTCGGCCAGCGAGACGGGCACGGCGCCCCAGAATGGGTGAGGCGCCGTATCGCGCCCTTCGACGTCGTCTCCGGCGGTCGCGAGGCCCGCGGCGCCGGGCCGCAGCAGCGAGACCGGCGCCAGCAGCGTCACGCCCATCCAGATGGCCGTGGTCACGTTGTCGGCGGCGGCGGCGGCGCCGAAGGTCGACGCGGGCAGCTCGAGCCCGCGACCCACCGCGGCGAAGTTGAGGCTGCCGCCCGTGTAGGTCCCGGTGAACGTCCCGGCCAGCTTCCAGGTGAGCGTGCCGATGGCGTCGCCGAAGACCAGGGCACCGACGATGGCGCCCAGCGCCGTGCCGATGGCGGCCACGACGAACAGCGCCAGCATCAGGGGGCCCGCCTTCCCCAGGTCGCCCAGCCGAACGCCCAGCAGCAAATAGATGATCGCCAGCGACGTGACCGGCCCCTCGATGCCGCCGTAGACCGGCGAGTCGTGGGGTACGATGCCGGTGTTCGACAGCACGGCGCCGAAGATGATCACCAGCATCGACGCGCCCAGCCGGGCGAAGAACGTGAACCGCCGATCGAGCCAGAAGGCGAGGGCGGTGATCGCGGCGATCAGCGCGGCGATGGTCAGGGGGTCGCGAAACAAGCGCTCTCTTCCCGTTGAAGATCTGTTGACGGCCGCGCGTATTGTGGTCCTGCGGTTCGCGGCGGGCAAGCGGTGCTGGTTGTGCGGTGATGTGCCGCCGTGGACGCACCAACGGGCGGTCCCGGTGGCCGGCGGCAAATTCAATCGACAACAGGGCCGTTACCAGCGCGCCGGGCCGCCCGGGGAAAACAGTAAGGGGTGATGTGTGGTGAGTAGTGAGAGGCGGCAAGGAGAGCAAGAGGGTGGGCGGTTCCCGCTTCGTCGAGGACTTCACGAATTTGGACGTCTACAGGAGGGCTTCCTGCGTAGCGCGGAATATCTTTGTACTCTCGCAACGGTTTCCTCCCGAAGAGAACAGGGCGCTGCGCGATCAGTTGTTGCGGGCGGCGAGATCGATCGGTGCGCAGATCGCGGAGGCATGGGCAAAGCGTCCGTATCCACGGCATTTTAGAGCCAAGCTTACCGATGCGGATGCGGAACAGCGCGAGACCCGACACTGGCTACGAATCGGACTCGAATGCGGATACCTGACCCCGGCGGAAGCCGAGCCTCTCATGGAAGAGCTCGACCGGATAGGTCGAATGCTTGTAACAATGATGAAAGGGGCAGAGAAGTTCCGCGTCGGCCGCTACCAGAAGTAGCAATCCCACCCACCACCCACCACCCACTACCCACTACCCACTACTCCCCGCGCGCCGCTGCCCAACCGGAGAGCCTTGCCGGCGGCAGGCGCGCCCTCTTTGCCACGCTCGCTGAGCAGCCAGACGCCGGCGTAGGCGACGGCGGCGATCAGGTACAGGTTCTTCACGCCCAGCAGCATGACCGAGTATTCCAGGACGCCTCCGAAGGCGGCGCCGAAGAGATTGTATCCGAGGGCCCTGACCGAATTCGCCCGTGCGGCGAACAGTCGGGCGAAGGCGATCGCCGCGAACAGCACGGGGGCAGCGACGACGGCTCCGCCCAGCAGCCACTCCACCCAGAGCGCGCCGCCGGCCAGCGCCCGGATGGGGAGCAGGTAGCCGAGGGCCAGGCTGGCCATAAGGGCGAGGAACACCGGCCGCAGCGGGATGTCGCGGCGCCGCAGGACCAGCCAGTTGGCGATGAGAATCACCACCAGAACGGAAGAGAAGACGAGAAGGTTGACCTCCCAGGTGGAGCCGAACAACAACGACATCTCGGTCACGCTCTTCGTCTCCAGCAGCAGGAACCCGAGACCCAGGAGGAACATCTGCAGGTCGATGTCGCCGCGCAGCGCCCGGCCGCCGGCCAGCCCCACCAGCAGCAAGGAGAAGACCAGTACGAACGCCAGCCCCTTCAGGTAGTGGGCGGGAAAGGTCGGGCGCCGGAGGTAGAGATAAGGCCAGTCATCGGTGGGGGTGCCGACGTCCTCGACGAACTCGGCGGCCAGGTCCGCCGGTTGCAGCTCCGGCCCCCCGGCCCTTCCGAAACGAAGGTGAAGCCCGGGGAATCGCCGTTCGTCGAGCCGGCCCGCCACGCGCCCGGTTCGCCTTTGCCGGTCAGGAAGACGAAGTTGAACAGCGTATGGGGCTCGAAGAAATAGACCTGTGGCGGCTGATCGAACGCGGCCAACAGACCCTGGTAGAGCTTCGCGACGATCCAGGACGCCTGAGACATGTGATACATGAGCACGCGGCCGTGCGGTTTCAGGACGGCACGCGTATCGAGCAACGCCTCGAGGGTGTAGACGTAGTTGTCGAGTCGTACCGAGCTCATTCCGGAGAGGAGCGTCTGGCTGTCGAGAGTGCCGAAGACCACCAGGTCGTAGCGCTGCGACGTCTGCCGCAGGAAGGCCCGCGCGTCGTCGACGTGGAGGCGAACCCGTGGATCATCGTAGGGATGTCGAGGGTGGAGGTCGTTACCCAGGCTGGCGATCACCGGGTCGATCTCGACGGCATCGACATGCTCGACGTCCATGTCGAGCAAGAGGGCGACGTCGTTCCCGGCGCCGCTGCCCAGCACGAGCACGGTATCCAGTCGCGGGATTCCCTCGTACGGGAGTCGATAGTGGTGCCGCGCCCTGGCGATGTAATCGTTCACCGGGTCGGCGTCGGATGACATCTCCATGGCCGTGAGATGCATCGAGCCATTGACGTCGATCACGTAGAACTCCTGGGCGTATACCTCAGACCAGTTGACCTTGTAGTAGGGTGACCAGCGCTCGTTGGTCCCGGCGGTATCGAGCACCACGACGATGAGCAGCGGGACCGTCAAGGCGACGGCGACCAGATAACGGCGACTCTGATGGGAGGCGATGGCCAGTAGCGAGAACGCCAGCACGAACCAGAGCCAGGGCGGGCTGCCGACGTAGCTCAGCAGGCCGAAGGACACGATGCCCGCGAGACTGCCCAGGATATCGAGCGAGTAGGCGACCAGCGGCCGGAAGCGCCGGAATTCGTGCCCCAGCAGCGCGCCGAGCGGGACGAAGAAGAGAGCGCAGCAAACGAAGAGAAGCACGACCGGGGGCAGCGTGCCGATTTGCTTCACGTTCGGCGAAGCCTGCCAATACACCCCCCATAAGAACTCGCTTTCGGACCGTGGGATCCGAACCAGGACGTTGGAGAAGCCACGGGTCGCCGCCACGAGGATGAGCGCCATGGGAAGGAGACCCCAGCGAAGCCTGTCTACATGCCGTACCGCCAGGAGTCCCGCGCCCATGCCCACGAACGTCGCGATCAGCACCAGGTTCAGATAAAACGAGAATACCCGCACGTTGGCGGGCACGTAGCGGATGAACGCGAGCTCGAAGAAGAGGATGAGAAAGCTGTATGCCGCCAGCCTGAAGGCCGCGCCGCGCTCACCCCGCAAGTCGGCCATCAACCCTGTTATCGCCATGCTCTGCAACGTAAGGTTCACCCTCGGGTTTCTCTGAGCGGCGCTAGCGCCGGAGTGACGGATCGACGGTGAAATGAAGGTGGGGGAGGTTCTGACGGCTGGAATGTCACGGGGACGCGGGCGTCCGCGAGCGCGCCGCCGAAAGCTTTGTGAAGCTAACAAGGTGTGACGCCTCCCACAAGCTGCGGGTCGGCTCACTTGCGTGCTCTTCAGCCGTGACTGCCTTGCGCTTTACCGGACGTCAGCCGATACTTCCCATGCCTCCCCCTTCCCGCCATCCAGCGAACAGCCACCGAGGAGCGAATGGCCGACAATCAGGTTCCGCTGATCGTCGATATCGATGGCACCCTTCTCAGATCGGACCTGCTGTGGGAGAGCCTCGCGTCGCTGGCGGTTCGGCATCCGCTGAAGGCGTTGCTCGTGCCGTTCCAACTGCTGCGTGGCCGACCGGCGCTCAAGGCGTTTCTCGCCCGGGAAACCCGGCTCGAGATCGAGCTGGTCCCGCTGAGCAAGGCGGCGGTGGAGCTGATCGAGGCGGCGGAGCGCGAGGGTCGGAGGGTGATCCTGGCGTCCGGGTCGCCGCAGGCGATGGTGGACCGGGTGCGGGAGCGGGTGGGGGCGGACGAGGCGTGGGGCACGGACTCGATCACGAACCTGACGGGCTCGAGCAAGCTTCTGCGGATCCAGGAGAGCTACGGCGCCTTCGACTACGCGGGTAACAGCTGGGTCGACCTGCCGCTGTGGCGCGAGGCGCGTCGACCGATAGCGGTGAACCCGAAGAGGCTCGCGCTTCACTTCGGTAAGCGTGCCCGACCGGATCTGGAGGTGGTGGAGGACGAGCGGGTCGGCTGGCGGGCCTGGCTGCGGGCGCTGCGGCCGCACCACTGGGCGAAGAACACGCTGATGTTCCTGCCGGCGCTGGCGGCGCACCTGGAGCCGAGTCCGGAGCTGGCCGTGCGGCTTCTGGCGGGGTTCGCGGCGTTCTGCGCGATGACCTCGGCGGTCTACCTGACGAACGACATCGCCGACCTGTCGAGCGATCGGACCCACGCGACGAAGCGGCACCGACCGCTGGCGGCCGGGGAGATCGCGATCTCGCACGCGATCGTGGCGGCGCTGCTGCTGGCCGTGGCGTCGGCGGCGCTGGCCTGGTACCTGGCGCCGATCTTCGCCGCGGTCCTGGCTTCGTATTTGGCTCTGACCAGCGCGTACACGGCGCTGCTCAAGCGAAAGCTGATCGTCGACGTGATCACGCTGGCGACGCTGTACACGATCCGGGTGGTCGCCGGCGCGGTGCTGGTGCAGGTCCCGCTCTCCCGCTGGTTCCTGGCGTTCTCGATCTTCCTCTTCCTGTCGCTGGCGCTGGTGAAGCGGGTGGTGGAGCTGAAGGAGCTGGAAGGCGCGAACGCGGAGAAGGCGGCGGGCCGACGTTATCAGGTCGAGGATCTGGGCGTCCTGATCGGGCTGGGCACGGCGGCGGCGGCGGCCAGCGCGCTGGTCTACTGCCTCTACATCACCAGCGACGATGTGCTCCGCCTCTACGATCAGCCCGACGCGCTGTGGATCGGGCTGCCGCTCTTCCTCTACTGGATCGCCCGGCTCTGGGTGCTGGCGAGCCGCGGTGTGATGCACGAGGACCCGGTCACGGCGACGCTGCGGGATCGGGCGACCTACGCGGTTCTGGTCGGGTTCCTGCTGACCGTCTGGTTGGCGTCGTGAGGTTTGGTGGAGCGGAGACCGGGGCGGCCGGGGCGCGCGGGGTGGGGTCGCTCGCGAACCAGCGCGTCTGGGGGTGGGGCCGGCAACCGGTGGGTGAGACCGAACTGCGACGGCCGGAGCGGCTCCGCGACTTATACGCGGCGGTATCGGGAGAGGGAACCGCCCTCGCCCGCGGGCTGGGCCGCAGCTACGGCGACGCGTCGTTCAACAGCGCCGGCACGACGATCCTGATGGAGCGGATCGATCGCTACGTGGACTTCGACCCGTCGGCGGGCGTGGTGGAATGCGAGGCCGGTGTCACGATCGACGACCTGGTGCGCCACTTCGTGCCGCGGGGATTCTTTCCGCCGGTCGTCCCCGGGACCAAGCACGTCACCATGGGTGGTGCCATCGCCAGCGACATCCACGGCAAGAACCACCACAAAGACGGCTCGCTGGCCCGGCACCTGCTGGACTTCGAGCTGCTGACCGCGTCGGGCGACATCGTCACCTGCAGCCGGGATGAGAACCCGGACCTCTTCTGGGCCACGTTGGGCGGCATGGGGCTGACCGGGGTCGTCACGACTCTGCGCATGCAGATGACGCCGGTCGCGAGCGCCTACGTGGAGGTCGACATCGATCGGGCGCCGGACCTGGACCGGACGCTGGAGCTCTTTCACGAGTCCGACGAGAACTACCGCTACTCGGTGGCCTGGGTGGACGGGCTGGCGGGGGGCCGCTCGCTGGGCCGCTCGATATTGATGCGGGGGAACCCGGCGCCGTCAGGCGACGGTCGGGGGCTGGACGTCAAACGGAGAAAGGAGCGGTCGGTCCCGAAGATCTTTCCCGCCGCCCTGCTCAACCGGACGTCGGTCAAGGCCTTCAACACGCTCTATTATCGCAGGCACCCGCGCCAGGCGCGGGGCGCGGTGCAGCACTACGAGCCGTTCTTCTTCCCGCTCGACGCGGCCCGGGACTGGAACCGGCTGTACGGGAAGCGCGGTTTCACGCAGTACCAGTGCGTGCTTCCGTACGAGGGCGGCCGCGACGGGCTGGCGCGGATCCTCGAGTTCGTGCGCCGGGAGACCCGGGGCTCGTTCCTCACCGTGCTGAAGCGGTTCGGGCCGGGTGAAGCGGACAGTCCCCTGTCGTTCCCGATGCCGGGCTATACGCTGGCGATGGACATCCCGTGGCGCGGGGCAGCGCTGGAGAGCGCGCTGGAGCGCATCGACGCGATCGTGATCGAGCTGGGCGGCCGGGTCTATCTGACGAAGGACGCGCGGCTGTCGGCGGAGTCGCTGCGGGCGATGTACGACCGGCTGGACGAATGGCTGGCGGTGAAGCGGCGCGTGGACCCCGAGAGTCGCTTCGTGTCGGACCTGGGACAGCGGCTGGGGCTGGTCGCGTGAGCGAGGGCGCCAAGGGCTCGGTGCTGATCCTGGGCGCCACGTCGCTCATCGGCCGGGCGACCGCCGCGGCCTTCGCCCGGGAGGGGTACGATCTGATGCTCGCGTCGCCGGGCGGCCCGGAGCTGGAGCACGTGACGGCGGATGTGGCAATCCGGACCGGCGCGGCGGTCGTGTCCCTCGAGCTCGACGCGCGAGATACGGCTTCGCACGCGGGCTTCGTGCGGCGGGCCGTAGAGGCGGCGGGCGGCGAACTGTCGGGCGCGGTTTTGAACTTCGGCCTGGGCGGCGACGCGGTGTGCGCCCGGGAGGACATGAGTCACGCCGAGGAGATCCTGCGGGTCAATTTCGTGGGTGCGGCGTCGGTCCTCGGACACCTGGCGAACTACTTCGAGCAAAGACGTCGCGGCTTCATCATCGGCGTGTCCTCGGTGGCAGGCGATCGGGGCCGACAGAGCAACTACGTCTACGGATCGGCCAAAGCGGGGCTCTCGGCCTTTTTGCAGGGGCTGCGCAATCGACTGCATCACGCCGGCGTCACCGTGGTGACGGTGAAGCCAGGGTTCATCGATACGCGGCTCACCTACGGGAAGGTTTCTCCGAAGATGGCGGCCGCGCCCGAACGAGTGGGCGCAGCGATCGTGAAGGCGGTGAAGAAGAGGCGCTCGGTGGTCTACGTCCCCGGCTACTGGCGCCTGATCATGATGATCATCAAGGCGATCCCCGAGCCGGTGTTCAAGCGTCTGAATCTCTGAGTGTTAGTGAATTGGTGAGTTAGTGAGTTAGTGAGTTAGTGTTAGACCGGTGACCAGCCTACTGACTACTAACGCACAAACGTACTAACGCACTAACGCACTACCGAAAACGTCCGCCCCCGGCTCGCCAGGCGCTCCGCCCACCGGTCCCAGATCTTCACCGTGATCTCGTAAGTGCCCGGCGGCGCCCGCTGCAGGTCGAGGGAGAGGAACTCCACGGCCCGGTCCAGCCCGTCCATATCGGCCTCGCGGGCGAACCGAAGCTCGACCCGGTCGTCGCCGGCGATCGTGAAGCCCCAGGCGTCAGCGATGTCGCCGATGATCTGGGCCAGGCCGCCCTCCCGATGCAGCTCGGCCACCCGGACGGTGAGCTGCACCTCGTAGGACGCGAACCCCTCGGCGTCCTGCTCGAGCCCGTAGATCTCGTAGTAGATGTGGACCGGCTGGTCGCCGGCGTAGGCGAGGGATGGGTTGGGGGTGATCTCCAGTTGGGCGCGGCGCCGGGGCGTCTCGGCCAGCGG
>JABAHQ010000400.1_pt5 | contig 19590 bp, 20 predicted proteins | sample 7062091 | NCBI WGS metagenome assembly JABAHQ01 (sample SAMN14534359, study PRJNA622989) | marine sediment metagenome | biome: marine biome [ENVO:00000428]; feature: marine pelagic biome [ENVO:01000023]; material: deep marine sediment [ENVO:00002113] | place: India: Gulf of Kutch | collected...
ATCGAGCGTCTCGGCATGTACGTCAAGCCCGTCGAGAAAGACATGTGGGCGCTCGGACTCATCGGGCTGCCCACCACGCTCCTCATCGATTCCGAGGGCCGGGAGCTCGGACGCAAGCTCGGTGCGGCGGAATGGGACAGCCCGCAGATGCTATCTCTCATACAAGAGCATCTCGAGGGCGAGGCGCCCGTGGCTCACATGGAGTAAGGGGCGCTCGATTCTTGCCTGGTCAGTCGGTTCCCTCATCGGAGGTTACCTGCGCTTGCAGAGGAACGCGCGCGTTCCACTTCAAAAGGGCTGCTTCCTTTTTAAGCCATGGCTGAGCTAGCCAGCATCGGGGTGGTGACGGCCTTCGTAGCCGGACTCATCTCGTTTCTCTCGCCCTGCGTGCTGCCGCTGGTGCCCGCTTACGTCTCCTACGTCGCGGGGCAGTCCGTCGAGGATCTGCGCGGGCAGCGTGGGGCGTCCGCGAGGTTGACCGCATTCGTTTTGAGTCTTTTCTTCGTCCTCGGTTTCTCCACGGTTTTCGTCGCCTTCGGGGCGAGCGCCACCGCCCTCGGCCAGCTGTTTCTCAGGTACCGCTACGAGGCGAACATCATCGGCGGCCTTCTGATCATCGCCTTCGGCTTGTTCCTGATGGGCTTGTTGCCGCTCCCCCGATTACAGCGCGACTGGCGCTTCCACGGCACCATCAAGGGCGGCCGACCCTTGGGTGCTTACGTCATGGGGCTCGCTTTCGCATTCGGTTGGACACCCTGCATCGGGCCGGTCCTCGGCGCCATCCTCACTGCGAGCGCGGTTTCGTCCCTGTTCTCGCAAGGGGTCGCGCTGCTCGCCGTCTATGCGCTCGGGCTCGCGGTGCCGTTTCTGGCGACGGCGCTCTTCACCGGCGTATTTCTGGCTCATTTCAAGCGACTGGGCCGTCTCGGGAGCCGCCTCCAGCTCGCGGCCGGTGGGGTGCTGCTGATCATGGGCCTTGCGATGATTACCGGACAGCTCTCGCGGTTTGCCTATTGGCTGCTTGAAACCTTTCCGGGGTTAGGCACCTTGGGCTGAGGAACGCGGCACGGGACTTGCCGGACTTCCGACAAACCCGGCTAGAGCATGCGCGAAACTACGGAATCCGCTCAAGGACCGGGCGAACCTGACGTAATCAGTATGGCGGTGCCTGCCTCCTCCCCGAGACGCTCGCCGGCGCGGCATGACATCTCGCTCGCAATCAGGAACTCGGATTTCAGAGATACCTGACGGTAAAGTTGAAGGAGAGCCTGGATTGACTGGCCTGTACAACCTGTTTCTGCTCGCTGCCACCATGCTCGCTGCACCCCAGAGCCTTCCCTCCGCCGGGACCGAGCAGCTCCCCCAGACCTTCTTCGTGCGAGGTCTGGACATCCGCGTGGGCGAGGTCACGCTGCGCAACAATGGCCGTTATCCGAAGCGGGGAGCAACCATACACATCATCGACGGCCGTCGTCTGGTTCTCGACGAGACCTACCGCATCCCCGGAGAGCTGTCCGGGGTCTGGGTGACGGACATGGATCGCGATGACGATCCGGAGATCACACTCTGGGTTCGGGCCTACGGCCGCGAAGCGCTCGGGGAGTTCAGCCTCTTCGAGCTCCAGGCCGACTACCTGACTCAACACCCATTCCCACGGCTCACCGAGGCGCAAGCCGCAGGCTATGCCGGCGACGACGAATTGAGCGTCTCCTCCTCGCAGCTCGTGCGCCGGTTCAAGACGTATCGCACCGGTGACGCTCGGTGTTGCCCCACGGGCCCGATGGCCGAGCTGATCTACGGATACGACGGGACCCGTGTGTTTCTGGAGCGCTACCGGCGAATCGACTAGGACCGCTCCCCGCCGCGAGCGTCTGCCGACCTGCGCAGAGCGAGGAGAGCACAGAGGACGCATGAGGGCACGGCATGAGCTCCGCACCCCGGAGCTCAGCCGGCCGGTAGGGACCTCTGCTGCGGCATCCGCTGGCGCAGCTTCCGGATCTCAACGCCGCGAGCGTGCGGGCTGGTTACTTCTCCAAAGCCTGGGGCTCCCCCGGTGCGGGGGTCAGGACCGTCACCGGGATCTGCAATCGATCGACCTCGCGTTGCAGACGTCGCGCAGTGGGAGCTTCCTCAGGCCGCGTGCCCTCAAGCCGGTGATGCGCCGGGATCACGGTCGTGAGCTCCGGGTTGTCCGTGCGCAGAAGACGCGCTGCAAGCGCCCCGTCCTCGGGCTCCATCATGTAGCGCCCTGCGGCGGATAGGATCGCGACATCGGGTCGGTACAACGAGCCGAAAAGGCGCATGTCGCCGAAGAGGCCGGTGTCCCCGCTGAAATACACGCGGAGCCCATTCTCGAAGGTGATGACGAAGCCGATGGACATCCCGCCGTAGCCGGGCGTGGCCTGTCCCGCCGACCACACCCCCGCGGTGTGAACCGCGTGGACCACCTTGACCGAGACGCCGTCTCGCTCGTACAGACCACCCGGCATCATCGAGTGCAGCTGCCCGCGTGGCACACCTTGGCCCATCAGCCAGGCCCCGAGCTCGCTCGTGGCGATCACCGTCGCGCCGGTCTGCTTGGCGATGGCGGCGGCGTCGCCCACGTTGTCCGGATGCGCGCCGCTGACGAGGATGAGATCGGCGCGCTCGATGTCTCCGACGCCGAAGGGCGCATCCGGATTCCCCTCGAGCCAGGGGTCGGTCAAGATGACGTGTCCATCGGGGCTCGTGAATCGAAACCCCATGTTGCCGAGGAAGGTCATCTGCACGGCCTCCTCGGCCTGTGCTGCCGGCACTGCTCCACTCAACATCAAGCCGGACAGAAAAAGGAGGACAAAGCTTCGTCTCGCGCGCGTCATGGTCTCGGCTCCGGTTCTCGGGCTTTGATGCACCGTCAGGTTACACCGTCCCCGCGCTCCGCCGTTGCACTGAGAATACGTGCGCTCGCACCGTCCATGCCGACGTAGAACATCCGGAAACGACCGTCCGGCAGCCCGAGCACCGAGGGCTTGACCAGCCCCGCCGCGTCGGGGGTCCCTTCCGGGCCCGGCGCCAGGCGCACGCCGGGCTCCCTGCGCCACTTAAGGCCGTCGCGCGACACGGCGGAGAGGATAGCGCGCCAACCCACCTCGCCGTTGCCCCCGACGTAATACATCCGCACACGGCCATCGCCCAGCCGGTAGACCGCGGGCATGAGTGCCCCGCCGCGATCGGGGGCACCGGCCATCCCTCGGTCGATCCGCACACCGTCGTCGCGCCGCCAGGTGATGCCGTCGCGGCTGGTGGCGGAGAGGATGCGGAAGAGCCCAAACGGCTCGGGGTCGGCTGAGCCGCCGTAGTAGAGGCGAAACGCCGGCTCCGCGCCCGGCGCGAGCCAGGGGAAGCACGTGCGGGCCGAGTCGGGCGCGCCCGGCGGCCCGGGCATCAAGCGGATCCCCTCGCGCTCCCACTCGAGCCCATCCCGCGAGTAAGCGCTGAACAGGCAGCCCCGCCAGCCGGGTCGGTAGGCTTTGTAGTAGAGTCGATAGCCACCCGTGCGCAGCGGCAGCACGAAGGGGTCAGAGACCCACTTCTCGCGCGGCTGCGAGCGGAGCCGATAGCCCGGGTCGGCTCGCCAGGTCAGACCCCAGTCCGTGGATGTGGCCGAGAGCAGATACCCGTGGTCCGCATCGGCGCCGTAGAAATACAGACGCAGCGTGCCGTCGCGGAGCCGCAGGGAATTGGAGGGATGGGCGACCAGGCGCCGCGCGTAGGGACCGCCCGGCCCAATGCGTACCCCGGGCTCCTTCGCCCAGCGATCCGCGGGAACCCCGCTGAGCGAGAGGTTCGGGTCCGGTGCCGCCTCCAACGACGGGCTTGCCCTTGGGACGCGGCTAGGTGGCGACAGACACGCCGCGCCGAGGGTCTGTAGCAGGCGCCTGCGGCTGATACGCATGGCGATCGCTAGACGGTGGCGAGCGGCTGCGGCCACAGTACCTCCCGCAGCCCGTGGCGATAGCCCACCACCGGCACCGTCTTGCCCACCTGCACGCCGCGCGCGTCGAGCCGGTAGCGGCCGAACACGGTGGTCGTCTCGAAGGAGAAAAGCGCATCGCGCACCGCCGCGGGCTCGAGCGTGCTCGCCTCCGTGACCGCGGCTTCCAACACCTGTGCGGCGCCGTAGCCAGCGGCGGCGTGGTGATCCAACAGCAGCCCGATGGGCTCCTCGGGGTATTCCCGCTCCCAGCGGTTGGTGAACCGACGTACGAACTCGCGGTTGCCGGGATACGGCATGCCGGGGATCCACAGCCCGAACCCGATCATGCCCTCGACGGCGTCGCGCGCCTCGAGGATCACCGGCTCGTCGAGCTCGAACCAGGCGTAGTGCCCGGCCTCGGGGCCTGCCGCTCGCGCAGCCTTCGCAAGCTCGGGAACCTGGTCACCGACGTTGCCGCCCGCCAACGCGTCGGGCCCGGTCCCAAGCGCCTTGGTCAGGGCCGCCTCGAGACCAACCCGGTCCCCGAACGAGTACGTCTGGTGCGCGGTGAGCGTCAGTCCGAGCTCGCGCACCCGCTGCACCAACCCCTTGGCCAGGTCCTGCGCGTAGGCGTTGTCGGCGTTGACCACGGCGACGCGCCGTACGCCTTGCCGCTCGAGGTACTCGAGCAGGGTGCGGGTGACCTCGGTGGCAAGCGGCAGCGTGGGGACGGCCCATTGGTGTTCCCGTAACCAGAGCCCCGGCTGCCAAGCCATCGGGAAAACGCAGGGCACACCTGCCGCCTCCACCACCGGGATCGTGTCGCCGGCCACTCCGCTGCTGTAATTGCCGAGCAGGAGCTGCACGCCCTCCTCGAGCAGACGCCGATACACCTCGGCGGCCTGCTGGGCCTCGGCCGCGTCGTCGTGGACCACGACCTGCACCGGCCGGCCGAGCAGCCCGTCGCGGCGGTTCACATGCTCCTGCCACAGCCGATAGCCCAGAAGCTGCCTGAGCCCGTCCTCGACGAAGAAGCTCCGTCCGGTGAGAGGCAGCGAGGCGCCGACTTTGACGGTGTCCTTTCCCGCCCCGCGGACCAGGGGCGCGAAGGCGCCTGCGGCCAGCGCCACCCCACCCATCTTGATGAAATCCCGTCGACCCCGGCGCGGGACGGCCGTGCTGTCCATCATTTTCCCTCCTTCCTCGCGCTGCGCGGCGTGAAGGCGCCGGTGGCATAGCGCGCGGGCCAGACCACCCGGGGCTCGCCTTGCCGCCACTGCACGAGCGCATTGGTCTTGCCCACCTGGAGGCCTCGCTCATCCACCAGGAAGCGCCCGAACACCGTCTCCGTGTCGAGTCCAAAGAGCGCGTCTCGCACGGGCGCCGGCGCCGGCCTTCGCTCGCCCGCGGCGGCCTGGTGCCAGGCCTTCGCCAGGAGCTCTCCCGCCGCATAGCCCTGGACGGCATGAATATCGGGCGTCTCGCCCCAGCGCGCGCGAAAGGCTCTGACGAACGCATCGTTACCGGGCGTCTTTATATAAGTGCGCCAGCCGGTGCTGCCCACGACACCCTCAGCGGCCGGTCCGGCCCGCGCGGGGAAGCGCCGATCCGCGGCCCCGATGCCGAGGCAGAGCAGCGGCGCCTCGATGCCTGCCTCGGCAAGCACCTCGAGCAGCATCAGCGCGTCTTCGAGAAAGCCGCTGCCCGCACCGCCCGGGCGAAAGCCCGTGCCGGCGACGAGCTGCGGGCGATCCTCGGCGAGACGGCGGGCGGCCTCGCGCGCCCGCGATTCGCTCCGGTAGGTGAGGATCGCCCGCACGTCGAGGCCGACGCGACGGGCGTGGCGCGCAGCGCCCTCGACGACCGTGCGCGAGAACGGATCTTCGCGGTGGAGGAAGGCGGCCGTGCCCAACCCCACGCGATCGGCCAGGTCGACGACGCCCTGGAGCATCGTGTCGGACGGGTTGAGGAGCTGGACCGTCCAGTCCCGGCTCTGCGCCCACAGGGCTCGATCTCCCGCCGAAGGCGCGAGGCAGGGTCGCCCTGCGACTTCCACCACGGGCAGCACCGCCCGAGTGAGCCCGCTGCCGTACGGCGCGATCAGCAGGTCGCTCCCGGGTGCGAGGCGCTCGAAATGCCGGCGCGCGACATCGGGGTCGCTTTTGTCATCCTCGAAGACGGCCCACACCTCCATCTCCGAGAGCCCGCCCGCGGCATTGACCTGATCGGCCCACAGGCCCACGCCGCGATGCACGGCCTCGCCGAACGCGGCGAAACGCCCGGTGAACGAGACCGTACCGGCAACGATGACATGCCGTACCCGCGCGGCGTGCACCGGCCGAGCGAGCAGCGGCGTCGCGCCGAGGCCGAGCAACCCGGTGATAAAACGCCGCCGGCGCATCCGCGACACCCGTTGCCACCTTGGCGCGGCTCGGGCTCGGTGGCAGCCGCTATCGTGAGCGTCGCCCTCAAAGCCGCAACCCGGTGTCCCCGAAGGTTGCCCGAGCCGCCCCATACAGCCTTCCTCAAGCGTGGCCCGGGAGCGGTTGCGCCGGGCGTTCAAGACAGGTCCGGACGGGTCGGCGAGATCCTTGAGCACAGTCAGGGCGTCTGAATGAAACGGTGTACGCATCGGTACGCCATCCACGCGGCGTGTTCACTCCGAAGCGCGCGAGGTGGCCACGGAGGCCCGGTCTTGCGCGCCAAGCGCGCTAATCCGGCACGCGCAACGCAAAGAAGAGCGGCGTGCCCTCGCGCTGCACCAGCACGGGCACGGCCTGGCGCGAGGGAAGCTCGGAAACCAGGTGACGGAGATCATCGCTGTCTTCGACCTGCTCGCCTCCGAGCTCCAGGAGGATGTCGCCTTCGCGAATGCCGGCGGCGCGGGCCGGGCCCTCGTCCACTGCGGTCACGAGCACGCCGTGATCGACCCGGTGCTCCTCGCGTTGCGCGGGGGTGAGATCGACGACCGCCAGGCCGAGACGGCGCTCGATGGCGGGTCCCGGCGCCTCGCTCCCCGAGCCCCCGGTCTCGATCTCTTCGGGGAGCTCGTCCACGGTCACCTGAAGCGTCACGGTTTCCTCGTCGCGCAGCACGGTCACAGGCGTGCGGCTGCCGGGCGCGGTCATGCCGACCAGGGGCGGGAGCTCTGCTGACTCCGCGACGGGCTCGCTGTCGAAATTCAGGATGATGTCCCCGACCTCGAGGCCCGCGCGCTCGGCGGGGCTGTTGGGTAGCACCTCGGTCACGACGGCCCCGCGCGGTCTGTCGAGGCCAAAGGACTCGGCGAGGTCGCGCGTCACATCCTGGATGAGCACGCCGAGCCAGCCGCGGCTCACGTACCCCGTGCGCCGCAGCTGCTCGATGACGCGCATGGCGACATCGATGGGGACCGCGAACGACACCCCCATGAAGCCCCCGGTGCGGCTGATGATCTGCGAATTGACCCCGACCACCTCACCCTCGAGATTGAAGAGCGGTCCGCCGGAGTTGCCGGGATTGATAGCGACGTCGGTCTGAATGAAGGGCACGTAGTTGGCGTCAGGCAGACTTCGACCCATCGCGCTCACGATGCCGGCGGTCGCCGAATGTGCGAACCCGAAGGGCGACCCGATCGCGAGCACCCACTCGCCCACCTCGAGCTCATCGCTCTTGCCGATCTTCACGACGGGCAGATCCTCGGCCGCCATTTTGAGAAGGGCGATGTCGCTGCGCTCGTCGCCTCCGACGAGCTCTGCCTCGAATTCGCGGCGATCAGCAAGTCGCACCCGGATCTCCTCGGCCTCCGCCACCACGTGATAGTTCGTGACGAGATAACCATCGGAGGAGATAATGAAGCCCGACCCGAGCGACTGGGTATCGTGCGGCTCGGGAAGCTTGTCGCCGAAGAATCGGCGCAGGAACTCGAAATACGGGTAGTACGGGCTGTCTTCGGGCACCTCGGGCAGCTCTTCGAAGCCTTGGGGCATGGTGGCCTGCGTGCGCGTGGTACTGATGTTGACGACAGCGGCGCTGTGCTCCTGGATGAGCGGCCTGAAGTCGGGCAACTGGGCGGCGACGGGCGCCGTGGCCAGGAGAAGGACGACATTCAAGGCCAGCGCGCGTTGCCATGCGACTCGCCGGCAAGGGGCAGGAATGCTCATTTGACTCACCCGGAATCCGACCGTGAATCCCATCGACCGCACGGGAGCACCATCAGATAAGGGCCTGCAAGCGTGTCACTAGCTATGAGTATCACGCTAGACGGAACTCAGTAGTAACCACCGCCTCCGTCCGTTTGTCCGCCGCCCTCCTCCACTTGCGGCTCGTCGGCCGCACCGACCGTCAGCGTCGCCTCCATTCCGGCCGGTCGGTGGCCGGGTACGCTACAGTAAAGATTATACGTTCCAGCCGGCAGCTCGACACTGAGCGTGCGGCTCTCACCCGGGTTCAAGAGCGGTGTCTGAACGTAACGCCGGCCAGCGGCAGACTCGATGACGAGGTTGTGCTGCGCGCTCCCGTCGTTGGAGACGTTTACCGTGAGTTCGCCGTCGTCGACGTTTGCGCTGGCGAAGCCTATGGACCACTCGCTCAGCAGGACTTTGAGGCCATCACCAACGATGCCACCCACTTGCGCAACAGCCGTCCCGCTGATCACGCTTCCAACGCAGGCGGCCGCTACAAGAATCCTTGCCTTGTCCAGATGCTTCCACATGATTCCCTCTCCGTCCCGTTTGGCAAGACTACAGCATGCTCCCCAGCATGCTCACACGTCCCCTCTGAATCAAGGCAAAAGCGCTTTCCTTAACATTCGGTAATCTTCGTCGGACTCCCCCGTTCAGCGGCAGCCATACCGTCGTGTGCACTCGCGTAAATGGAGGGTTCTTCCGGGGGACGTGGTAGACGCCACGACAACGCAGGTCCCGGACGGTAGCGGACTCGCCTATGGAGGGAAGTTAAAGCGGCGGAAGGCCGCCTGATCATGGGGAAGCCGATCCACAACTCTTGACAATATCTCTGCTATCCTGCGATGTATGGACTGGTACAGAGTGGTAATCACTGGTGAAGGCCTGAACGCTGAGTTTCGCGACGCGGTCGAAGCGCTGTTCTACCAGACAGGGCAGCCTCGCGAGTTTGCCGTGTTCGATACGCCTGAGACAGTCAAGAACACGACATATTACCTCTCCCCGTACGCAGCCTCTGTTGGCCACTCACTGCTGAGGAGGTTCCCCGGTTCCCCGTGCTCGCCTCCGGCTCGCGGGACAGTGCACCTTTTCGTGGGACACCCGCAAGCGGGGGAACGGCTCCCGGGTTAGGTGAGCCCTCCGGCGCTACCGCTCCCGCCTATGCCATCCGCCGCTAAGCATTCGAACTTCCGACCACGCGATTCATAGCGAGTGGCCCTGTAGGCGAAGCTCGAGAAATTTACAGCGATTTGTTCTGCTTCCGGCACAAGTTAAACATCATTCAGCAGGCAGACCGGATCTGCGCCTGGCACGTCTGCTCGCCAGCGAACCAGCGCGAATAGCTGGCGCCTCGGACTGCCGTTCGTACCGGCGCCGCTACAAAACGGCCGACGGGCGTCAACCCTTTACGCGGGAGCGGTCCGGGTCGTAGAAGGGTTTCAGGGCCAGCCGGGCGCCGACCCGCTCGCCTGCGACCTCCACCGAGAATTCTCCCTGCGCAAGGTAATCGGACGTGATCGCCCGGCCGTCGCGGTCCTCGACCCAACCCAGGCCCACGGGCGCGCCGACGGTGTGGCCATAGCGGCCCGAGGTGGTTCGGCCGACGATCGTGTCCCCGAGATAGATGGGCTCGTCATGGTAGAGCAGCGGCTCGGGGTCTTCGAGCATGAGCGACACCAACCGGCGGCTGCGTGGCCGGTCGCGCAAGGCATCCACGGCGGCACGACCGATGAACTCCTTGTCCCGGGCCACCGCGAAGCCGAGACCCGCGCCGAGAGGGTCGTCCTCGTCGGTGATGTCATGGCCCCAATGCCGGTAGCCGGACTCGGTCCGCAGTGAATGCAGCGCGTGGAAGCCCGCCGGCTTCGGCGCGCCGTTCCGCGCCATGAGTGCCTCGAACACGACGGTGGCGAATTCGGTGGGTACGTAGAGCTCCCAGCCCAGCTCACCCACGTAGGTCATGCGGGCGGCGCGCACTCGCGCGTAGCCGATCTCGAGTTCGGTCCAGTGACCGAATGGACAACCCTCGCTGGACAAGTTGGCCCCGGTGACCTCCTCCAGGAAGGCCCGCGATCTCGGTCCCATGACCCCCAGCACCGCCTCGGCCGAGGTGATGTCGGTGAGGGTGACCCGCTGGTCGGCGGGCAGGTGTCGGCGCAGCCAGTGGTAGTCCCGGCGCTGGGCCGTGGCCGGCGATACGATCAGGAAGCGCTCGGCGTCCAGGCGCGTAATGGTCAGGTCGGACTCGATGCCGCCGCGCTCGTTGAGCAGCAACGAATAGACGATGCAGCCGGGCTCGACATCGACCCGGTTCGAGCTCACGTGCTGCAGGGCCGTCTCCGCGTCGGGGCCTTGCACGAGAAACTTGGCGAAGCTGCTCTGATCGAACAGCCCCAGGTCCTCGCGCACCGCCCGGTGCTCGGCGGCGTGGTGCTCGAACCAGCTCGGCCGGCCGAAGCTGTAATCGTACTCCGGCGTCGTGCCCGGCTCGCCGAAGAAATCGGGGCGCTCCCAGCCGGCCGCCTCGCCGAAGCCCGCGCCGTAGGCCGCGAGCCGGTCGTGCAGCGGCGAACGGCGCACATTGCGGGCGGTTTCGTACTGGCGGTAGGGCCAGTGCATGGCATACAGCAGTCCGAGCCCCTCGACCGTGCGGTCGTGCAGGTATTGCGCGTTGCTCTGGAACGGCAGCATGCGGCGGACGTCGACGTCGGCGAGGTCCATCGGCGGATGGCCCTCGACGATCCAGTCCGCCAGCACGCGCCCGGCGCCGCCGGCCGACTGCACGCCCACCGAGTTGAAGCCGCAGGCCACGAAGAAGCCGGGCAGCTCCGGGACCTCGCCGAGCAGGTAGCGGTCGTCCGGTGTGAAGCTTTCCGGGCCGTTGAAGAACAACTGGATCCCGACCTCGCCCACCGCCGGGACACGCTCCATGGCGGCCTCAAGCTGGGGGGCGAGGTGATCCCAGTCCTCGGGCAGCTGCGTGAACGAGGTGTCGTGCGGGATCCCGCCCATGCCCCAGGGCTTGGCCACCGGCTCGAACATGCCGACCAGGAGCTTGCCGGCCTCTTCCTTGAAGTAGATGGCGGCGTCCGGGTCACGCAGCACGGGCACGGCGCCGGGTGGTTCCGGCAGATTCTCGGTGACCACGTAGAAGTGCTCGGCCGCGTGCAGGGGCACGTCCACGCCCGCCAGGCGCCCGACCTGGCGGGCCCACATGCCGGCGCAGTTAACGACGTATTCCGCCTCGACCACACCCTCGTCCGTCTCGACCCCGGCAACCCGGCCGTCCCGGCGCGGGAGGCCCCGCACCGGTGTGTGCTCGCGCACGCGGACGCCGAGCTGGCGGGCGCCCTTGGCCAGCGCCTGGGTCAGGTCGGCCGGATTGATCTGGCCGTCCTTGGGAAGCCAGATGCCGCCGCGCACCCCGGCGGTGTTCACCAGCGGCCAGCGCTCCTTGATCTCGGCCGGGTGGAGCAGATGCGTCTCGAGACCGAAACACTTGGCGGTCGAGTGCGCGCGCCGGATCTCGTCCCAGCGCCCGTCGGAGCTGGCCAGCATGATCGAGCCGCGCTGCAGGAAACCGGTCGGCTGCCCGGTCTCGTCCTCGAGGCGGCCGTAGAGTTCCGTGCCGTATTGCGCCAGGCGCGTCATGTTGGGTGTCGCGCGCAGCTGCCCGACCAGCCCGGCGGCGTGCCAGGTCGTGCCGCTGGTGAGCTGGTCGCGCTCGAGCAGGAGCACGTCGGTCCAGCCCCGGTGGGCCAGGTGATAGGCCACCGAGCAGCCTACGACACCCCCGCCGATCACCACGACGTGGCTCCGTTGCGGCAATGGATTCGCCATGGGACTCCCTCCTGTCGACCAAACAAGCCCCGCCGGGCCGCTAACACCTTGGACCGAGCGAAGAATCGGCGTCCAGCACCCGCCAGCGCAAGGACTGCGTGATGTCCGCGATGGAGAGCCCTGCCCGCGGACAGCGCCGGGATACCGCCTCGCCCGCGCTCGGATGGTCGAAAACCGGTTGTCCGTCCGCCTGACGTTTCTTCGGGTTCATGAAAAGATGCTCGGCCGTTTCACTCCGCGCTGCGTTTGCCAGCAGCGCATGGCAGCCCAGCCAAAACCCCCACGAACCACCGGCACAGAGCCCTCGTGGCGGTCATGGGCCATCGACCCGGGGCTCGGGCTCGTGCTCGGGGCGCTGCACACCGCGGGATCTCGAATTCACACTAATGAAATTGGGGCTCGGGGGCCAACCCCAGGGCGACGGAGAGTGCGCCGCAGAAGGGTTCGACCAGGCGCGGGGCCTGCGAGCGCATCCAGAGCGGGGGCAGACGCAGCACCAGCCAGCGCTTGCCGCCCGCCCACTTGAGCGGCGGCGGCAGGGCGGGCTGGCGAGCCAGGCTCTCAACGCGTGCGGCCATGGCGTCAAGGCACGTACCGGCCATAGCGGCTCGGGCGGCGAGCACTCACACCACCTCCCTCAGCCCGCTGACGCGGATCCTGTCGCAAGAAGCTCACCTTTCATTTCAGCGTTGTGATGCGGGCGTCTTCCCTAAATGGAAAAATGCAGGTCGTGACCCTTCATTCGCCGCTTCACCGCGCATACAAAAAGCCGCGCTCTCGGCGGGGCCTTTCGTATGCCTGGCGGAGTGGGTGGAATTCCCGGGCACATCCATGTGCCCGGCTTTTCGGGCTCCCTTCAGTCGCGCCGGTTTTTGCTGCTGGCGAATCGGTAGCCCGCTCTCAAAAAATGCATTCTCCGCCGTCGATGACGAGGGCGTGACCGGTCATGAAGGACGAGCGGTCGGATGCCAAAAAAAGGATTCCCTCGGCGATTTCCTCGGCCAACGCCCAGCGACCCATCGGGATCTGTTCCCTTACGTAGGCCTCGAGGGCATCGCGGCCGCCCATCTGTTCCATGTACGGCTCGTTGAACGGCGTGTCCACCCAGCCCGGGCAGAGCGCGTTGAAACGCACGTTGTACTTGGCGTAATCGATTGCCATCTGCCTGGTCATCGCGACACTGGCGTGTTTGCTTGTCGAGTAAGCTATCATTTCATGGTCGTAGAACACGCCCGAGTTCGACGACGTAATGATCACCGAACCGCCACCCTGTTCGATCATGTGCGGCACGACGAGGCGCGCCAAATCGAAGTGCGCCTTGACGTTCAGGGCCCAGGATGCGTCCATTCCCTTCGGGTCGGCCTCCAACAACGGTCCCTCGACCTGAATGCCGGCATGGCTGTGCAGGATATCGATACGACCATAGGCATCGATGGTCTTGGCAACGAGGGCCTCCAACTGCGGCTGGTCGGTGACGTCCGTCGAGATTGAAATCGCCTGGCCGCCATCCGCCACGATCGCCTCGGCGGTCCCGCGGCCGGCATCTTCTCGCAGATCGGCAACGACGACAGTCGCGCCCTCACGCGCCAGGATTTTGGCCCCGGCCCGACCGATACCCGAGCCCGACCCGGTTACAATGGCGAGGCGATCTTTAAGAATCATGATTGCCTCCGCGTTCTCTTCATCCGTAGGGTTGTAGTCAGGACGCTCCGCCGCTGGTGGTCCTGCGGTCGTGACGACGCAGGAGCAATTGAGCCGTAATCAGCAACGCCAATGAAACCGCCAGGACGATCGTCGCGATGGCGTTGGTTTCCGGCGTGATCCCACGGCGGATCGACGAGTATATGTAGATCGGCAGAGTCGTATCCGAGCCTGCTACGAAGAATGCCATGATGAACTCGTCAAAGCTGAAAGTGAAGCTGAGCAGAAAGCCCGCCAGCACCGCCGGAAAAATTTGCGGCAGCGTCACCTGTCGAAACGTCCTCCATGGCGTTGCGTACAGGTCGGCGGAGGCCTCGATTAGTGTTCGATCCATGCCCTGAATTCGGGCTCGGACAATAACGATGACGAGCGCCATCGTCCACATCGTATGCGCGCCGATGACAGCCCCATAGCCCAGACTCAAGTGCGGTGACGCCTCCGCCTTCCCGGGCCACATCTCGGCCAGTAACGGGTTGATGAAGTCGAACGCTGTGACAAAGGCAATCAGCGTTGCGATGCCGATGACGATGCCCGGAATCATGATGGCGACATAGATCACACCGTCGTAGATGACCCGTAACACGCCCTTGACCCGCTGCAGGGCCAGTGCCGCCATGGTTCCCATGATGCACGAAAGAACAGCGCTGACACCGCCGATGAACAGGCTGTTTTTCAGCGCCTCGACGAGGAACGGGTTGTTCAGGGCATGGCCGTACCATGACGTTCCGCAGCAGACGAACGACGCAGCGTGCTCGCCGGCATTGAAGCTGAAAATGACGACCAGCGCTATCGGCCCATAAAGGAAAAGATAGATGAGAGCGGCGTACAGACGCATCGGCACGCCGTTACACCAGCGACACGTCGCCGCGCGTACGCTGGCGCCCCACCATGGTCAGATAGATGGCGACGGCGGCCATCATGATGGCGCACAGAGCGACGGCGACCGCCGAACCGAACGGCCAGTTGCGTGACTGCAGGAACAGGTCGACCAGGGCGTTGCCGACGAAAAAGACCTTGCCGCCGCCCAATAATGCCGGGATCAGGAATTCACCCATCACGAGGATGAAGACCAGCAGGGAACCGGTCACCAGACCAGCCGCGGATAAGGGCAGCGTGACCTGAAGGAAAGTCCGCCACGGCGGCGCGCCGAGATCTGCGGACGCCTCAAGCAGTCGCTTGTCCAGTTTTTCCAGGCTGACATAGACGGGGAAGACCATCAGCGGCAGATATCCGTATACGATCCCGATAAGCACCGCCGTCGGCGTGTAGATCAAGCGCACGTCCTCAATACCGATCATCTCCAGCAGCTCCGGGATACCCTGTCCGCCCAGGATGTAAATCCACGCGTAGGTGCGAATGAGAAAGCTCGTCCAGAACGGAACGATTACCAGGACGAGCAGCATCAGCTTCACCTTGTCGCCGGCGTGGACGGCCAGATAGTAGGCCAGCGGATAGGCAATTACGATGCAGAGCACGGTTCCCAGCGGCGCAAGGGTCAGCGTGTTGATGAAAGCCGTCAGGCGTGCCGGCAGATTCAGGTACTGGTCGAAGGTGAAGGTGGCTTCGTAGCCGCCGGCCGAAGCTCGTTCGCCGAAGCTGAAGATCAGTACAACGACAAACGGCATGACGAGAAGCAGCAGGAACCAAAGCGTCGACGGCAACAGCAACATCGCAGTCAACCGATTTTGCGATCCGGAACCTGCCGTCTTCGTCGTCATGCCATATTATCCCCGTCTGTTCCGGCCCCGGCCGTTCACGCGGCCTTGAAACGCGCCATCAGTTCAGCGCGGCGTTCACTGGTAAGTGTCACCGCCGCACCGAACTCGAGCGGTTCCAGCTCCTCCCGCGCCGGGTACACGATCGGGTTTTCCGTGATTGACTCTGGAAGGAACTCCAACGACCGCTCGTCCGCAACCGGGTAGCCGTGCGCCTCGGCCTCGCGTGCATTGACGGCAGGGTCGAGGAGGTAATTGATCAGCGCATAGGCGGCATCCGGGCGTGGGGCGCTCTTCGGAATGGCATAGAAGTCACTCCACAATTCGCCGCCCTCGTCGCCGAGCACGTAGTCGATCTCGGGCAGATCGCGGTGCAACTGGAGCCCATCGCCGACCCAGGCGATTGACATCCACGCGTCGCCGCTGCGCATCCCGGGTTGATAGTCCGAAGTAATGGCGAACAGGTGCGGCTTGACCTCCAGCAGCAGCTCTTCCGCCTCGGCCAATTCGTTCGGATCGATCGAGTTGAAAGAGTAACCCAAGGATACGAGCGCGTTGCCGATGGTGGTGAGCTGGTAGTCGTGGACTATCACCCGGCCGGAAGCGTCGCCCTTGGCCAAGTTCCAGAACTCCTTCCAGCTGGTCGGATTCGATCCTATCTTATTGCGATTCACCACGAACCCGGTGGTACCCCAGTTTTTCGGCACGGCATAGACCACGCCATCGATGGTACCCGGTTCCATGAAGCGCTTGACGTAGTACTTCGGATCGAAATTCGGCAACCGCGACAAATCCAGTGGCTGAATGAGGTCGAGATCCTGGTAAGTGCTGATCGTGTAATTGGTCGGAACGAAAACGTCCCAACCGGTTCCGCCGGCCTGTAGCTTGGCCAGCATTTCCTCGTTTGAGCCGAAGACGCTGACCTGGATATGTGCGCCGGTCTGCTTGGTGAAGGCCTCGTAGTTGTCCCGATTGAAATAATTGGGCCAGGTGGCAATGGAGACGCGGTCGCCGATATCGGTGGCGGCATGGGCCTTGCCCGACCGAAGCAGGCTCGGCATGGCGGACGCCATGACCGCCGTCGCCATGCCGAGGCCGGTTACACCCAAGAAGTGACGGCGGGTCACGGAGCCGCGCTTATAGCGCCACAGCTCATGCATGAACTTCTTGGGGCTGATTGGCATGTTGTTGTCGTGTCTTTTCGTCATTTTAGTCCTCCTGCCAGGCCACCTCCACTTGAGGCGATTTTCCGCTGACCGTTCGCCGGCTGCGGAAGATGAATTCGGGCTCTATTGAATTTCAAGTAGGTTGACAGGTCGATACACGTGTGAGTTGAGGCGTGCGAAGTCGAGCTTGCCGGCGAGCAGGAGCACCACCGTACGGATGGTGTCGAGCCGGCGGTAGCCGCGCGCCCTGCGCTTGGCGGCCCGGAAGAGCCCGTTGCTCTCGCACGATACTGACCTGCCGGCGCGTGAGGATCTCGCGCCGCTGCTCCCGGTAGACCCGGGCGCGGGCGGTGCGCTTGGTGATGAGCCGCAGGGCCACGCGGTCGCCCTCGGCGCGCTGCGCGGGGCTGAGCCGCTTACGGCCCCTGAGCAACACCCGGCGCAGCCCCTTGAGCCCGAGGGTCGAGTCTTGCTCACGCCGGCGGGTCTGGTCAAGCGCGGTGCCGGTTTCACGCGGGCGCCGGCCGATTGCATTCGTGATGCTCGCCAAGCCGTCAAGGCGACGCACACGTTACCGAAGCTCATTCGTCAGCGACTGTTCGGCGTCGCCTGCGGGCATGAGGGCGACGATGCGGCGCGACTCGCCGAGGATCCGGCTCGCCAGCTTCTGGCCGGCCGGGACCCGGTGCGGTGGGGCGGAGCTCGCATCGCAGTCGAAGCTCTCGCGCTTCGAGAATGCGCCGGGGCCCGAGGCGCTGATGCGCATGGGGCCGGCGTCGGCGCAGACGGGTTAATTCGTCTCCAGGACAAGCGCAGCGTCGTGAGGCCACCAGATTTGCACTGCGTCGCCTGGGGAGAAACCGCCGCTGGTCAATTCCGCTGTCTTCGGAGACATCACCAGGACGTCTCCTAGACCCTCGGCAGCGACCAGGTATTCGGTCTGCTCACCGAGATATATCGTGTTCTTGACGCGGGCCGCTGCGGTGACGGCCATGCCGTCCGCCGCAGAGCCGGCCGCGCCGATGGAAATCAGCTCCGGCCGCACGGCGACGCACCCCGACGCCCCCTTGGTCAATGAAGCCGCCGTTCGCGAAATCCGGCCCGCCATGGACCGGCCGTCGGCAAGTTTTACCGCCGCGCTAGTGTCCGCAACTTCCGACACGACGCCGTCGAAAAAGTTCGACTTACCGACAAAATCGGCGACGTAGCGGTTGACCGGGTCGTCGTAAAGTTCTCGAGCTCCGCCCGTCTGCACGATTCGACCCTGGTCCATGATGCAGATGGCGTCGCTCATAGACAGGGCCTCTTCCTGATCGTGGGTGACCAGAGCGAAGGTGATCCCGACATCGCGCTGCAGGGTTTGAAGCTCTCTTTGCATGTCTCGACGAAGCTTGCGGTCGAGTGCCGCCAGCGGTTCGTCCAACAGCAACACCGTCGGTCTGTTGATCAGCGCCCGGGCTAATGCGACGCGTTGCTGCTGGCCACCCGAAAGCTCCCAGGTCCGGCGCGTCTCAAATCCAGGTAGGCGGACCATTTCCAGAGCCTCGCCGACGCGACGCACGATTTCCGCCTTGTCGGGTTTCGGCGCACGCTGGCGCAGACCGTAGGCGATATTGTCGAAGACATTCAGATGGGGAAATAGGGCGTAGTGCTGAAACACCATGTTCACGGGGCGGCGGTGGGGAGGCGCGTCGACCATTGAGCGCCCCTCGATCAGGACGTCGCCCTCGGTCGGCTTCTCGAAACCGGCGATCATCCTCAAGGACGTCGTCTTGCCGCAGCCCGACGGACCGAGAAGACTGAAGAACGAGCTCTTTGGCACAGTTAGCTCGGCCTGGTCGACCGCTACTACATCTCCGAAGCGCTTGCTGACGCCCCGGAATTCGATATCTACAGCGCCTTCGATTCCCTCGTTGTTGTCGTTACCGTAGACAACATGCACGTGGTGATCCTCGATCGCACCCTCGGTGAGATCCAGAAACGCGGAGAAGATTTCTGGGTTGATGAAATAGAGAAAGCGGCCTACACTTTGTGTAGAATCTGGTTCGCAAATCACTGCAGTCTAGCAGAACCGTCATTCACCGCAAGACCCACGCGCTGCCGCAGCTTCAATTCGAAGACCAGCAGCTCACGTCCTCCTCGGGCCTGGCGCTCATCCGTAATCGGCCATTCTCTTTGTTTTTCGTTGGTTTTTCCTCGATTTCCGTCACCCGGAGGCGCTCGTCGCGCGTTGCGGCCGGCCGGCAGCCGGCCACAGCGCCATCCGCTTCAGGTTCTGCGATGGTCCCGACCATTTCGTCCTGGACCGCGAAGATATCCCGATACTCGTGGTCGTAACGCTCGGCCCAGAAGCGAGCGCGGCTGGCGGCTTCGATGAGTTGGGCATGAATGCGCACCCTGTCACCGGCCTTGTGCACGCTCCCCCGGACAACGTACTGGACGTCCAGTTGACGCGCCACCTAGTCTATCGCCGCGGGCCGGGCTCCGTATAGAAACGACGAATCCCGCGCAATGACGACCAGCGAACGAAAACGCGAGAGCTCGGCGATAATGTCCTGGGTGATGCCGTCTGAAAAGTAGGTTCGTCACACGAATGTATGCACGGTCTGGGGTAGAGGTAGGTCACCGAGGCAGTTGACGAGGTATCTCTACCACGTGTGCCTTTAACATCAAGAACCGCAGTATTAAGAACTCTTGCCAGGCATCCCTGCTCCCCGCGACTTCATCCGCCGTCCGGTGAGATCCGCTACCGGATCAGCACCCAGAGGTCACGGCCAGGCTGTGAGCCGTGTCGAACCCCGATGAACGGGCAACACGAACGCCGCACCACCGCCCGCGTCAGCTTTCCTCGCTAGACAGCTCGCGAAGCGTATCCCGATACGCCTCATCCTCTGAGCGCAAGCGCACCGCCTTTCTAGCAGCCCTTAGGGCCTCATCACGCCGTCCTTGCGCAGCCAGAGCGTAAGCAAGGTTGTTCCAGGCGGCTGCAGCCTCGGGATGGCGACGTACCGCCTCCCGGTATGCCCGCTCCGCTCCGATGTAATCTCCCA
>JABAHQ010009080.1_pt5 | contig 19569 bp, 13 predicted proteins | sample 7062091 | NCBI WGS metagenome assembly JABAHQ01 (sample SAMN14534359, study PRJNA622989) | marine sediment metagenome | biome: marine biome [ENVO:00000428]; feature: marine pelagic biome [ENVO:01000023]; material: deep marine sediment [ENVO:00002113] | place: India: Gulf of Kutch | collected...
CTTGGTGAAGATGTTGCTCACGTGCCGCTCCACCGTCCGCTCGCTGATGTGGAGCTTCTCCCCGATGGCCCGGTTGGTCGCGCCGGCGGCGACCAGCCGGATCACTTCCAGCTCGCGGGGCGTGAGTCCGTGCGTGTCGCCGGACGCCGCACGTCGGCTGAGGGCCTCGACCCGGGCGCGGTCGGGCTCGGCTCCGAGCCGCTGGAAGACCGAGCGGGCGGCGCCCAGTTCCATCTCGGCGGTGTCCTCGTCCTCGAGCTCGCGGCAGGCGAGCCCGATGAGGACCCGGACGCGTGCGGCGGCGTAGGGCGCCCCGAGCTCTTCCCAGGCCGTCCAGGCGGCACGCAGCGCGTCCAGCGCGGCCCGGGCATCGCCCTCGGCCAGGCGCACCGCGCCTTGCGCGCGGTCCGCGAGGGCACGTAACAGCGGCGCCTGCAACGCGCCGGCGATCTCCGACAGCTCGTCGGCGGCGGCGCGCGCCGCCGGTACGTCGTCCGCGGCGAGCATGATCTCGACGTGGGCGGGCAGCACGTCGGCTCGCTCCAGCCGGTCCTCCGTTTCAGCCACCACGCGGCGGATCGCCGCTTCCGCGGCATTGACCCGGCCCTGCGCCAATCTCAGCAGCGCCAGACCGGGCTGGGGCTTTCGCCCCCACTGGCTGGCCCCGCGGTACGCCTCTTCCGCTTCGTCGAACTCACCCCTCAGCCGGTGCAGCTCGGCCCGCTGGTAGAAGGCGACGCCTGCCGCCGGCTCCCCTGACAAGAACTCGCACGCACGCCGCGCCTCCTCCATGGCATCGGGCCACTCGCCGTGCAGCAGCATGATCTCCGAGCGTCGCGCCAGGCACTGACCTCGGAACGGGACCAGCTCGGGCTGCGAGTCACACCAGTCGCTGAGCGCCGCCGTCCATTCCGTCGCCCGGCGAAGGTCGAAGATCTCCTGGCAGGTCTCGATGACGGCGCAGTAGATGACCCCGACGACGACCGGGGACAGCTCGCCCGCGTCGACGGCGGCCATCGCCTCGTCCAGCAAGCGGGTCCCGTCCTCGATCGCGCCCGACCGGATCAAGGCCTGGCCTCGGCCGAGCCGGGCGAGAGCGATCAGGTCGGGGTCACCGAAGCGCTCACCGATCGCGCCGGCCTTAGCGAAGGTGGCGTGTGCGGCCTCGGCGTCGCCCTCGCCGAGGGCCCCGAGCGCGGAGGGCAGCAAGAGAAAGCCCCGTTCCACGCAGTCGCGACTCTGGTCCTCGAGCAGTCGGCGTCCCCGGGCGATCCAACCGCCGCCGCGGGCCCGCTCGCCCGACATGAGGAGTTGGAAGCCCAGCCAGAACGCGCAGCGGGCGGCGCGCTCCGCCTCACCCCGGTCGTTGTACTCGTGGTGCGCGCGCCCCCAGATCTCCGCGCTTTCGCCATCGCGTCCGAGCAGGTACGCGACGGTGGCCAGTCGTTCGAGATCCTCGGGCGCCAGCGGGGTTTGTCGGTCCGCGTCCGAGAACCGGGCGAAGGCATCGGCCCAGGCCCCGCGTTCGAAGGATTCCCGGCCCTGATCGAGTGCGTCGGATCTGCTCATCGCGTGCTTTCCAGATGGGAGCGGTCGCCAGCGCTACGGGGTAGCCGTGTGGCCGTGCGACCGCTCGGAAGAAAAACGAGATTTCTTCGGTAAGTTTCACGAGTTGGCGTCTGCAGGCAAATTGCACCCGTTGGACCCGTGGCTCACCCGTGTTGGAAAGTGGGCGCCCCGAGGGCCGAATCGACGCGCGGCAGACCGCTCTGGTGTATCTTTATCGAGTACTCGCTACCTGATGTGAAAGTCCCGCCATGCCCCAATCCATGATGCCAATAAGACGAGCGACCACGAGGATCGTCCTGCTCGCGAGCCTGCTCTTGGGGGCGGCGCCGTCGGCCGTCCACGCCCAGTTCCGTGACGATCCGTCGGCCGCCGAGTGCCGGCGTTGGCTCCAGGACCTGTCTGCCGGGGGCGAAGCGGCGCTCGATGTGCTGCAGTTCGGATGGGTGGCGGGGTGCCGAGAGGAGGCCGTTGTGCCGCTGGCGTCGGCGATCCGCAGCTCGAGGGCCGAGGGCGACCCGGAGTTTCTCTACGCGCTGGTGAAAGAAGCGGCGCAGATCCGGGACGAGCGAATCCTCGATGCCGCGCTGGAGGTCGCGACGGCGAACGGCGCGAGCGAGCCGGCCCGGGCGGCGGCGATCGTGGTGCTCGCGACCCAGTTCGGTGGCGACCTGGACTACCCGGGCGTCGAGGGCGCCGCCCTGCTGACCGAGCCGCTCCCGGACGAAGGGCTCTGCGGTCCCGGCCTGTCCCCTGTTCCGCGGACGGTCGAGAACCCGCTGCCGCCCGGCTCGGGGCGGCGCGTTGCCGCGGCCTTCGACCAGCTGGCGCTGCACGGCCCGCGGCTGCTGCGCAACCTGGCACGGTGCGCCCGCACCGCGCTGGGCTCTGACATCCCGCCACAGATCGACGTCAGCGAGAGCTCGATCGAGAACCGCTGCGGCACCACCTACCGGGTCCACAACAACACGCCCCTGTGGCTGGTCTATCAGTTCCGCGTACCGGCGACGGGCGAATCCGGCGACCTGCCGATCGGCGCTCGCTTGCGCCGCGAGTTCACCACGCGGACCGAAGGGACGGTCGAGCTGCGCTACGACGGCCGGCTGGTCGACACCGCCGAGCCCGGGCGGGCCTGCAGGTAAAGAAGCGCTTTTCTGCCCGGGCCGCCGCAGGCCACGGGCAGGAGGTGTCTGGCGCTGCCGGTGGACACCGAGGAGGTGCAGCGAGAAGTTGAGAATATGACACGAAGAGAAACGTCGTTTGCTCGGGATGAGGAGCTGGCGCGGCGGGCCGGGCCCGAGGCCGGGGCGGATCGACGGTGACCCGGAGAGGAGTCCGTACCGTTCGGATAGGCTCCGACCTTCTCGTGCTGCTGGTGGTACTCGCGATCGCCACGGCAGTATCATGCTGGGACGGCTCGGAGCGAGGTTCCCGAGAGGATGATCCGCCGATGGGAGCAGCGCGCCACGAGGTGCCAGGGATAACGTGGACCGGGATGATCGAGGTCGACTCCGGCGAAGCGTACCAGGGGCCCTGGCGCATGAACGCGTCGGACTTTCGCTACGTGGACGACCCCACGGTGGCGATCGACCGGGAGGGGGTCGTCGGCGTCGCCTGGGCCGATCAGGCCCGGAAGGACATCTTCTACCAGGCCTACGGGCCCGATGGGAACGCGCGGCTCCACCAGCCCGTGAACGTCTCCCGCAGTCCAGAGATCTTCTCCTGGCTGCCGCGGATCGCTTTCGGCCCGGGCGGTTCGGGCGGGGTCTACGTGCTGTGGCAGGAGATCGTGTTCTCCGGGGGCTCCCACGGCGGCGAGATCTTCTTCGCGCGCTCGGCCGACGGCGGCCGGAGCTTCAGCGAGCCGATGAACCTCTCGAACACGCCCGCCGGCGACGGCAAGGGGCGTCTCACCCGGCGCTTCTGGAACAACGGCAGCCTGGATCTGGCCGTCGACTCCGGGGGCGAGCTGTTCGCCGCCTGGACCGAGTACGAAGGTGCACTGTGGTTCTGTCGCTCGACCGACGGCGGCGCCAGCTTCACCGAACCGCTGCATGTGGCCGGGCGCGGCGCGGAGCCCGCACGGGGGCCCGCCCTCGCCGTGGGCCCCGGGGACGCTGTCTCTCTCGTCTGGACCGTCGGCGAGGACCCGGCCGCCGACATCCACATCGCGAAGTCGCGGGATGGCGGCCGATCGTTCGGCCAGCCGTCGGTCGTCCACCAGAGCCCCGGGCACGCCGACGCGCCGAAGATCGCCGTGGACGACGAGGGCACCGTTCACCTGGTCTATGCCGAGAGCTCCGAGGGCCCCCTTCAGCGATACGAGATACGGTACGCGCGCTCCACCGATGGCGCCGCCACGTTCGAGGCGGCCCGGACGATCGCCGACGCCGACTCGCGGGAGTACGAGAGCGTGAGCTTCCCGTCGCTGAGCCTGGACGGCGCGAACAACGTTTACCTCGTCTGGGAAATCTTTCCCGACCCGAACCGCCGGCCGCGGGGACTGGGGTTCGCCGTGTCGCGCGACGGCGGCCGCACGTTCACGGACCCCTCGATCGTTCCCGGCACATCCGGTCCCGGGCTCGGGGTCAACGGGAGCCTGCAGGGACTATTGATGAGCAAGCTCGCGGTGAACGGATCGGGCGCGATCGCCGTGGTCAACAGCACGTTCAGTCCGAACGAAGCGAGCCGCGTCCGCCTCGTTCGGGGCCAGGTAGCCGGACGCTGAGTCGAGGCCTATCTCGTGATCCTTTACCTCTACCGCGCCTCTGGAATAACGCATCAGCGATCGTGAGCTTTTGAGATGCAAATACTACCCGGCGTAGACGGCCAAACCCTGGCGGCGCTCATCACCGCGTTTGCCGGCCTGGTGACGACGGTGATGGCGGTCACGAAGTACCTGTCGCGACGGGACAAGCAGATCGCGGCCCGTAACGTCTTCCGGACCGTGGTCGATTCCCTCTCGTCCGAGGCCGAGGTACAGCGCCTGGGCGCCGCCATTCTTCTTCGTCGATTTTTCGACCCGGAGACCGAGCTCGGTCAAGGTCGAACGCCCTATGCGCGGGAAGCGATCGATGTGATCGCGGCGATCCTTCGCGATGTCGAGACCGGCAACTTCCAGAAGCTGCTCGCTGACGGGCTGCGCTATGCACCGTCGCTCCAGCAGGCCGACCTGCAGCGCACCAACCTGCAGAAGGCATACCTTGGCAGTAAAGGCAACGATAGGCCGAACCTGCGCGGCGCCGATTTTTATCGAGCCGATCTCTCCGGCGCCTCACTCAAGGGCGCGCTCGCTGCCGCGGCAGTGTTCTACCAGGCCCGCCTGCACAAGACGATTCTCAAGAACGCCGATCTGCGTCGCGCGAATTTCTTCGAGGCCGACCTGCTGGGAGCCAGCTTCGCCGGCGCTTATCTGTACGGTGCCAACTTTACCGAGGCGCGAAATCTCCCTCCGGGACTGTCGAAGCACATTGGGTCCGATGGGACGTATACGGACGAGGGACGGTTCGAGCCCGCCGTCGAGCCCACGGCGCCCGACAGGCTCAGAATTTTCCTTAGCAAGCCCGGCACGCTCAGTGTGACCCAGCGGCAACTGGTCGACGAGCTGGGGACGTTGCTCGCTCAGGAGGATGTCGATATCAGCACGGTCGAGCGTGAGGATTATCCGGGCTTTGGCGCTGTCTCGGAGGTGCGACGGGTCATGACCGGCTGCTCCGGCGCTGTCATTNNGAAGGGATCGCGCTGCCGACCGCGTGGAACCACGTCGAGGCTGGAATGGCCGCGATGGCTGGCCTGCCTATACTCGTCCTGGCCGAGCAGGGCGTGGTGGGTGGCCTGTTCGAGCTGGAGGATGTCGAGCACATCGTGATGAACCTCGACTTGCGCAAGCTCGACCATCGCGAGCTGCGCGAAGCGGTTTCCGCGTGGTGTCGGTTCGTACGCGAAACGCCCGCTATGAAGACAAAAGCAGATCGTACAGAAGAGGACCTCCGAAAAAAGTGATGCGGGCCCGAAACTCGGGTCATGATCGGCGGGTTGGGAGTTCGGGTTTCCGCGTCCCCGGAGCCGAAGATCGACCCCGCCGGTGTCGGCCGCCCGGTTGAGAATGTTTCTGAGCATCACGCGTATTAGGGTTAGGGTGGGATCCTCGGATCCCGACGCTCATACCGTAGAAGGCCTCGAGCCGCGTCTCGAGAGCCTGGCGGCAGGAGACGCGGCGTCCAGGGGCGAATTTGGCGGCGTTGAACATGTCAGGTAACGATCCCGGGCCGGAAGGGAAAGGCTCGAACGCCTATCACCTCAACCTCGTCCTGCTGGTAGTTCTCGTCGTTTTGTTGACGATCTGGATTCACCTGCACGTCTATCAGTATGTCGCGCAGGCCTTCCTGGTCGGTGGCACGCTCTCGCTCTGGGGGCTGTGGAAGATCGTCCAGTCGCTAATCAAGAAGGGCGGAGTTGAGTTCAAGCTTTCGACCGTAATTGAAAACCCGGCGGTCAGAGAGTTTCTGGTATTCGGTATTCTGGTCACGCTCGTCCTCTATGCAACGACTTCGTCGATCTATGTCGAGTTCGAAGGCGCGGGACGCGGCGAAACCCAGTTCAAGGTCGATGTTCTCCACAACGGCAACCCATACGTCGAGACCCTCGATGTCACGTCGTACGATCGCGTCGCGGGCCGGCCGTTCTTTCTTCGCCTGGCCTTTCTCGATCTCAGGATCGAGGTTGTAGAGCCGCGAGGCTATCGACCGGTGAGCAGGAAACTGAAGCCATGGTCCAGTCTGCGCCTTCGAGTTCCTTCCGATTTCGATCGGAAGCGTTATCACGTCATTCGCCTGGTACCCGGAGCGGCCTTCTTCAATCAGTTACCGCGAGCGGAGGATGAGCCATCGGTGTTCTACTACCTCGAGATCCGCGCCGCGGAAGACCGCTTCGCGGTGGACGACCTCAGGCGTGGAAGCGTTTATATCGGCGCCGCTGAGGAAGACCTGAAGTGGCTGGTCGCCGACTTCGGACTGGAGGAGAGCACCCGTCGCATCGCTGACCACTTCGCCACCTTCGCTCCAAGAGAGCAGGCGACGGAATTCGCCATCTACTACGAAACGCACAGGACTTTGAAGGCGACCAGCGAGTTCGATCCGGGCGATTCGCTGACGGTTGTGCTGGGACGCGTTGGAGACCAGGAACCGCTCCTACGACAGTCGGTCATCGTGAGTGACACGGCCGGGATTCAGACGGTCTTTTTGAAGGAGGAATGATGTACTCCCTTTGCGTTCGGCGTATGCTGGCCATCTGCGCATGCCTGTGCGTCCTCCAGACCGGGGCCGCGAGTGAAAAGTTGTGCGGCCAGGACCGGCCTCCCGTGGTCAGCGTGGAATTCGAGGTCGCGGATTCGCTGTACATAGCGAACATGGATGTGGAACCCATCGAACAGATCGAGTCCACCGTCTCACGGCGCCTGGCAAAGCTGAGCGAGCGCTATTTCAAGTTTCTTCGCTGGAGCCACGAGCCGCAGTCAGGATCCGTCCCCGATCCCGCGGCACGACTCAAAGTCTCTCTGGTGGGCAAACCCCAGCCGGTCGGATCCGAGATCGAACTCGCTTTCGCTGCCACTGTCGGGGGAAAACAGGTAGATCTGCCGCATATCTCCAATAAGCGAATCTATCGGTCGTTCGATGAGCAGCATGCGCACGCACCCAGCCTTCTGCAGGCGGACGTGCTGGACTCGCTCGAGGTTCAATTCCGGAACGAGTCCTTCCGCGCGCACCTCCAGAAACAGTTTCTGCGAACCATCCCCCTCACGCGTCAAGTTCATGTGGATCGGGACAACCAGCGGCTTGTCATTCCTATACCGTGGGATTCGCTGCGCGCCTCCGACGAATCCGTTCTATTGGTCGAGTTCTTCGTGGTCGAGGCGATGCCCGAGGAGCGGACCGACGGAAGTTTACGGCTGATGCCGGACGGGCGAGCCACGATGGATGGGGTTACGGGACTGACACGCTGCGCGATCTTGCGCTTCAATTTTCCGCCGAGCCTGCGGGAGGAGTGGGATCCTCGAATCCCGGCGGTCCTGAGTTTGGCGGAGGAAAAAGTCGTGTTCATGGAATTCTACGATCCGGATACGAGTCCTCCCGGAACGCAGGCCGGCCTGGTCACCGACCCCGAAAGGCAGGGACAGCAATGACGAGGAGAGCATATCGGGTTGTGCGACGGACGACACGCCCGCGTCGGCGTTGGCGACTGCTCCTGGTAGGTCTCGGCGGACTCATGCTGGCGATCCCGCGTGCACCGGCCGCGCAACAGACAAAAGGTCAGGGGGAGTTGGAAGAGGCTGCGGTGCAGGCTCTGAAGGCTGGGGATTACGAGCGCGCCCGTGAACTTTTCCGGGAGGTTCTGGTCCGCGTGACTGAATCGGGAGACTCGGCAAGGGTCTACTTCTACCTGGGCCTCACCGATCAGCAGACCGCGCTGGCAAGCGGCGGCGAACCACGAGAGCTCGTGGATCGGGCGGCGCAGAACTACCAGCGTGCGCTGGAATTACGTCCTGACTTCAGCGCGGCCCTGAACAACCTGGCGCAACTTTATGCTCGCTTCGGACCGGACGAACGCGCGGGCGAGCTGTACGCGCGGGCCGTTGCCGTGCATGAGGGCGATCCGCGGCAGGCGTTCTATGCGGCCAACTACGCCGATTTCCTGGCGGATCAGGGAATGTGGAAAGCGGCGAGCGAGTACTACACGCGGGCCCTCGAGTCCAGTCCGTCGGATCCTGAAACCCGCCGGCGTCTCCTCGAGGTGTACGCCCGCAGCGATCCGAAGATGGCTGTCCGCCATCTTTGGGAGGGAATCCAGTTGGGTGCCGTTAACCAGACGCTGCAGGGCGCGCTGGAGCTGCTGGCGACCGAACACCGGGACAAGACCGAAGTGCTGACGATCGTCGTCGTGGCGTTGAGCGAGCAATACTACGAGCCATCGACGTTCGGCGCCACGGACACGGGCGAACGGCTCAGGTCCCTATCGGATGATCCCGAGGTCGGTGCGGGGATCGCGCAGATACTGCTCTTGCACGAAGGGAATGACCTGGAACCGCAGAGCTATGGCTGGTGGGCCGCAAGGGGGGACATCTTCGAGGATCCGGCTTTCGGCATGTGGCCGCGCGACGGGTTCCGACAGCTCATCCGCTCGCTCGGTGACCGTTATCGCGAGAGTGGCTCGCTCGAACGAGCGTGGCGATACTACGAACTGTCGGCGACCCTGGAGTTGGAAGATCCCGATCCCGAGGCGTTCCTCGGCATTGTCGACATCGCTCTGGCGACAGGTCACCTCGACTCGTTGGAGGTGTTCGCCGAGCGCTATGTCCCGACGTTGTTCTTCGGCAAGCACCAGGCGTACAAGCGCTCGCGGTACCCGGAGATCTACTCGTACCACAGGTCGCTGGGTGTGCTGTTCGCGCACCTGGAACGCTGGGGCAACAGTTGGACGCCGGCCTCGGCGATCTTCCAGCTGGAGCATGCATTGTGCGCGGCATGGTTCCACAACACCGGTGAGACACCGCCCGAGCTGCCATGCGGATATGATGTGGGGCCGGGCCACGAGGACGTTGCCGAACCGGTCCTCGTGGAGCCGCGAGTGATGGAGTCGCTGGCCGCGGCGTATAAGGCAACGGACCAGGCCGACGCGCTTCCCGGGATCGCGTTGTCCACAGCGGCGATGTATGTGGACCAGGCAGAAGCCGAGACCGCGCTCGGGCTACTGAGAGTGCTGGAAGGCCGGCAACTGCCGCCGAGCGCGCGAGCGCTCTACGAGGAGCTCCGGGCGGCAGCCATGCGCAATAAGGGTTGAGGCCATGGCGTAGCCGCCGGCAAGGTTGGCTCAGCGGGAGCAGCGAAGCTCGACCGGGCGAGCTCGACAAGCGGCTCGCAGCGACGAACCTCGGTGAGGGGGGAGCGAGCTCGACCTAGCGCAGGACATCGATGATCCTGCGGACTCCACCACGCTCGCCCAGCCGTATGATTCGGGTGACCGTTCCTACCACGAAGCCGGGGTGCCGGACGCGCCGACCGATGGCGGCAACGGTTCGGTCCAGCCGTTCGATCCTCTCCGCCTGCTCGGGCTCCGACAGGTTGGCGAGTTCGAGCGCGGTGCCCCAGGCGAACTCGCGTGCCCTCTCCATGCTGAAGTTGATCACCGCATCGTCGCTCCGGCCGGCGATATAGTCGAGCAGCGTCAGCGCGGGCCAGATCTCGGCCAGCTCGCGCTGAACATCGTCGACCAGGCGGGCCAGGATCAGGTTGATCTTGTTGAAGTCCGCTTCGAGCCCATGGATCTCGCTCCCCGGGCTGACGCGCGCCGCGGCGATCCCCAGATCGAGGTTGATGTGGGCGTTCATCCCGAGCAGCAGATGCTGGAGAACGATGGGCCACCAGTCGTCGGCGGCGTCGAACGCGACCTGCCACGACCGGGTCGGCGCGTCGCCGGCGCGATGAGTGGCCAGGGCGGCCAGGTAACGGTTGGCGAATTCGACATCGAGCCGCTCCAAGCGCGGTCCGTCCTCGAAGAAGCGATCCCCGATCGCTCGTTCGACTTCGACCGTCACCTTGCGGTAGAGCGCGGCGAAGTATCCGAGCCGGCTCCGCTCGCCGTGCGCCCGCTCGATGATCCCGTCGAGCCGCTCGATGACTTCTGCGATACTGTTTGCCAGCATCTCGCTCTCGGAGTGGGCGACCACGACCGTCAATGACCCCTCCATCATAGCGGAAGGCGCCGGCGGCGCCAGCGTGCGGGCTGGCGGGGTGGGATCGGTTCGGCGGCGGCCACCGCCTTTGGGAACCGCTGAGAATATGGAGCCCGCCGATGCGTTAACGGGAGGAGAAATATAGAAGCTCGAGAGAACAGACCCCGAATGTCTTGACAACTCTCTAGCCGAGCAACCATAATCGGGGCCATCTGAAACCGGAGCCTGGCTCGTGCGCCCAACACCCCAACTCGCCGGTTCATAACCTTTGTCCGATTACCAGCTGTCCCGCCAGGCTGGTGAGCGATGCGTCCGCGCGACTCACCGTCGCGCCTTCGCGTCCAGACTACTGCCGCCACTCGTGCGGCCGGCCCGCGTTCGTCACGTCCTCATCCTTATAAGCCTGTTCGGAGCGTTCCCGGTTGCGGCTTCCATCGCTGAGGCCCACCCGGTGCCGTCCGCTCCTCAGGCCACCCCGGATCAGTCTCTCGAAGGGCAGGACGCGGCCAGAAGCAGCGGTGGGGTAGACGCCGCGCCGGCCCAGAAGACGCGCGCCGTCGGGCCCGATACGCAGAACCGGGAGTGGCTGCTCAATCTCTTCCAGGTGCTGTTGGCTACGGGCCTGGGCCTCGGCATCGCCTGGATGCGGCTCTTCATGAAGTTCGGTTTCGGCCACCGCCTGTACCGCAACCCCTTCGCATGGGCGTACGTGGCGCTGGCCGGCGGCCTTTCGAGCCTGACCTACATGGCGGGCTTCGATTGGCTGAAAGAGGAGACCGAGAGCGTCGGCCTGTTCCTGGCGGCGACCACGGGCGCCGGGCCGATCATCGGCAACATCGTTCTCATTCTGGTGGGACGATTGTTGTCCGCCTCTAAAGCGGCGGAGATGGAAAGCGCCTCGCTGGGAGAGTCGCTGGAGAAGAGCAAAGACATCCTTTTGGAGCTCATTCGCAACTCTATCGAGGAACGACGTCAGAAACGGATTACGGAGCTCGCCGAGCGCCACCGTGATCTGGAACTGATCAAGCGTACGGCGCAGGATCTTGCGGATGCTTCGGTCGCTGCGGGCAGCCTGACGCTGAAAGACCGAGATGAGGCTCTGGCGGGCGTACTGGAGCTGCAGGGCGGCGATTCCGAACGCTCCGATTTCGACAACCGGCGCCTCGCCATCCAGCGCGCGACCCAGGTCATAGCGATCGATCACCTCGAATCTCATCTGGCCAGAGCCAAGTGGGACGGGAGGGAGCGGCGCAGCGAACAGCGCCGACGTGTCAAACGCCGCTGGGAAGGCGAGGAGCGGCGGAGCGGCGTGGATCGCCGTGTGGGGGTGGGCGCATGAAGCGACGCGACCGTCCGCAGCCGCTCGACCACACCGCCGGCATCTGGCGTCAGGATGCCGAGAAGCTGGAGGGCCAGGGCGTTCGCACCGACGTCGATCTGGTCAGCCACGTCCGGTCGGAAGGGCTGGACGGCTTGAGCGAGCGAACGGGAGTTCCACCCGGGCAGCTCCGACGCTATCTGCTCATCGCACAGTGGGAGATCTTCAAGCGAAGCCTCGAGAGGAAGGCGCTGGTCGTATCGGGGGTCGCCTTGACGGCGTTTCTGGTGGGCTCGACCGTCTTGGCAAGGCAGAACTGGCCGACAGAAGAGAACGAGCTGTACACCCGATACGTCGAGGTGTACGAGCGGGGCGACGCGGCCGAGGTCGATCGGGCCAAGGCGACGATCGACTCGATACTCGAAGAGGAGATCGACTTCACCGCCGCCGATCCGTGTGCGATCGTCAGGAATGAGCCTGGAAAGGCGAGCCCGACGACCGCTGTCGCCGATCTCGGTATCCTGCGAGGCCTGTTCTACCTCCGGGATGGCTCGCTGAACAACGCCATGCGGCTGAACCGGAGATTGGATACGAATCGGTCGCATCGAGGCTACGCGCTCAACAACCTGGGGAACGCCTACCTGAGGCAAGCCGAGATTATCGACAGCTTGCGTTCCGAACCCGACATCGCGAGCCCAGAGATTCCGGACGACCGCCGCGCTGAACTACGGGACTTCCTGTGCGTTTCCGAAGGCGTCGAGGTGGGATCGGCGGCGGATTCCGCGCTGAGGCTCGCGGCGGACTCCGCGGAGCTCGCCTACAACGTGGCGCTGCGGCTCGCGATCGATGGCGGCAGCGACACGGAGCGGCTCCGGCTGGCCGTTCAGCATAACATATTCAACCTGCAGGCCCGCCGGCGTGCCTGGCTGGACGAGTCGGATCCGCGTGAGCCGGACCTGGGCCCGATCGCCGAGTCGATACGAAATTTGGCCGCGAGGCTCGACACGATCATGACACAGGCGAGCGACACGGCCGCTCACGATACGCTGATCTTGTTGCTCCAGCAGGTGCACGTGCAGGAGGGCGAGCAGGCGCCCGATACGGTCCCCGGCCCGTCGCCGTAGGGCCGACGTAACGGGATTCATCCCCGCTTCCCGCAGGGGATCCAGGGATCTCCGGACGGGATAACCGGACAACAGCTCAGAAGGAAAGAACACCCATGACGCCGACTTGCGAGCGTGCTCGGCTGGCCCTCGTTTGCGCGGCCTGTCTTATATGTGCAGGGAAAGCGGTTGCCGGCCCAGCCGCTCGTCCGCTTGCGGTCCGGGCGTCTCTCACAGCCGCCGAAGAGCAGCTTCAGGATACAGTGCGGATCCGAGGTCGTGTCCAGCGCGTGATGGGGAACAGCGTTGCACCGGCAGCGGGAGTCACGGTGATCCTCAGCACTTCAGGAGAAGCGCGTCGCGACACGGTGCAGACCGATTCCCGGGGTCACTTCGTTTTCGATCGGGCGCCCATGAGCGGCCAGCGGATCGCGGTATTGAGAGCAGACGGCGTAGAGCTTCGCTGCCTGCCGGGCATCACCCTGCTCTCATCGGCCGACGCCGAGATCTACCGGCTGGTCCAGGCTGGCCGCCAGCCCGAACTCTGCACCGCCTTCGGTGAGGATTTGCTGAGGGTCGAAGGCGTCTCCGATACCCTCAGGATAGCTCTGCGAGACACGTTGAGGAGGGGAACGGTTACCATCACCGTAGTCGATACGGTGCGAGCGTTGCCCGTCCGATCGCTGAACCGCGAAACCACGGAACAGCCGTCCCAAGGAGCGGCGCCCTCTGACACAGCCATCGTTTACGTGGTGGTCACCGAGCCTTCCGCCCAAGGCACCCCCGGTTGGTGGCTGGGGGTGGGGGGCGGACTCGCGAGCTCGTTCGTGGGCGGAATGTCGTTCGTCGTTCCCGCGGTCGCCATCACCGCTCTGAAGGACGACGGGCTCTATGTGACGCTGACGGGGGGATGGCGACCCATGGGTCCCAAGGCTGAAGACCCGCTCTTCCCTGGCGACCCGCGACCGCAATTCGACGATCGGGCCGAGGCGATCGCCTCTCTGAACGTTTCGCTCTACCCGAACGATCGGTGGGGTTACTCGTTCGGGGTCGTTGGGATGTGGGAGACGGTGCGGGAATCCGACTTCTACCTCGAGCGTGCCTACGGGCTGACCGGCGGATTGCGATTGCGTACGATCAACCCGGCGAGTTTCGTCGTTGGCCTCGATCTTCAATTGTCCAACCTGAGCGAGTTCGGAAGATCCGGGTCACGTTGGGAGTTGGGNNGTCGCCGCCTGTGCGAAGCTCCCATCCGACGAATCGGCGAGTGGAAGCGCCGGGTTCCTGATCGAGGCGTTCACCAGCGGCGACACGCTCGATCCGGACGGATACACGATAACCGTGGACGCGTCGGCGACTTTCGCTGTGGGCATCAACGACTTCGTCGAGCTGTTCGGCCTGGCCCTCGGTGACCACACCATCGAGATGAGCGGTGAAGCTCCCAACTGCGCGATCGAGGATCCGAATCCTCGGATCGTACCCGTGACGGGTGGGCTGGCCGATGAAACGACGTTCGTGGTCACCTGTGCGGTGGCGCTTTTCGATCGTCTGGTTTTCGAGAGCGAGCGCATCGGCGGCGATCAAGAGATCTTCGTCATGGACCTCGAAGGTTCCAACGTGACCAGGCTGACCGTCAGTTCGGGAGACGACCGCGACGCCGATATCTCGCCGGATGGCACGAGAATCGCCTTCAGGAGCCAGCGCAGCGGCAACTTCGACGTCTGGGTGATGGACAGCGACGGCGCGAACCCCGAGCAGCTGACCAGCAGCTCGGCCGACGACGTCGATCAGTCGTGGTCAGCGGACGGTGCGCACATCGCGTTCAGGAGCGAGCGCGATGGGAATTCAGAGATCTATGTGATGGATTTCGACGGCGCCAACCAGATGAGGCTGACCAACGACCCGGCGCGTGACGACGATCCCTCCTGGTCGCCCGACGGTGCCAGCATCTACTTCAGGAGCGACCGGGACGGCAACCCCGAGTTCTATGTGATGGACGCCGACGGCTCCAACGTGACGAGGATAACGAACAACCCCGCCGACGATGACGACCCGGAGCTGTCTCCCGACGGAACAAAGATCGTCTTCAGCACCAACCGCGACGGCAACTTCGAGATCTACGTGATGGACGCCGACGGGTCCAACCCGGTGAGGCTGACGAACGACCCGGCGGACGACATACGGCCCACCTGGTCGCCCGACGGGAGCAGGATCGCCTTCTCGACGGACCGTGACGGCAATCGGGAAATCTACGTCATGGATGCCGACGGCTCGAACCTGACGCGCCTCACGAACGATACGGCGCTGGACGACCACGCCGCCTGGACGCCGACGAGGTAGCCGGGCCCGGCCGGCTAGCCGCCATGCCCGTCAACCGAAGATTGCTGAGAAAAAGCAGGACTCGAGCAACTACGGCTAAGGGCAATCACGAATTCTCTTGGTCGCCGTGGGCGCCACGACACCCTGTGATCGCTCATCGCTCGTTCCGCCTCTGGACCGATCAACTTATTGTTGCGATCCGGAACGTGCGGGAGGTATAATGGCTTACACGTGAGGAGCTCAGGACCTCGGTCAGCTAGCCCCACTGCAGAGGTCGCTCAGCCACGGCACCGCCAGCAAGCGTTTCTGCCTTCGACCGGCTCCTGGTCGAGTCCTATCGTGGAAAATTCAAGTCGCACGCACCTCCGCCCTTTCGGGCTGAGCTACGAGTTCGTCACTCGCAGACCTAACACCGGCCGTCAATGATCAGCGGACATTGGGGGCCGTAACGAGCCAGCAATTAGAGCGGGAGGTAACACATGGCCTCTAACCCCAATGCTCCCCATTTCGTCCTTGCTGCTGTACAGCGCATCTATCCCGAGCTTCCGGACCTGATTGAAACAGGGGATTGGAGTGAAATTCGGCCCTCGCTGGATGACTACATCGGAAAGCTCGAAGCAAATCCGAACGAGTATCTCGTTTCTACCCAACTGTTCAGTCTGCTGGCCGAGCACGAGCGCGTTCGCCAGCGCCTTGCCGCCGAGATCAAGGTGCAGGAGGTCATTAGCCAGATCATCGGCTCGCGGGTCGAAGAAATCGCCACACGTCTAGGATACGAACCAGAGAGCGTCGACGGCTTGAGTGCCGCCGCTTACGCGAAGATCAGCTGGGAATTCGACCCCGAAAGCGTTCCTGCGCCGGAAGACACCGCGCCCAGATCAATCAAACTCTCGGAAGGTGGCCTTGGGGGTGCACAGAGCGTCAAGTTCAAGAACCTGCAGCTCGACCTGGGTGGCTTCTCGAAGATCCTGGCCGGTTTCCTCACTACCGGGGTCGACATCGTCAGCAAACCGAACCCACTGTTGATCGCTGCCGCGATTCTGCTCACGGTTCATGCGCTACATGACGCTATGAAGACGACGATCTCGGAACAGGAGGCCAGCGTTTTTTGGGGAATGATCAAAGCCATGGAACGGCAAAACGACGCTGGACTGGATGAGGAGACGATCCTCTCCGTCACCAACGAACAGCGGCTCGATTACGGTCTGGAGCCGCTGAAAGCGAGGGAGGTTCGTCTGTCGCTTTCCAGGTTGAAACAGATTGGGAGCGTCGAGCAGGTCAGGGATGTTTATCATGTCGTTGAAGGATACAAGGTAAGCAATGGTTGATTGACAGACCCAGGATTCGCCCCACCGCGATTCAAGATGAAGAAAGCGACCTTAGGCTGCTTAGGTTCGATCGCTCTGCTGGTCGTAAGCATCTTCCTGATCATCTGGATTTGGCAGAGCTGGGGTTGGTGGGCGGGCCTTGCTCTGCTCCTGCTCGGAGGTCTGGCCCTATCGTCGATGGTGAAGGTAAGGTACGTGCCCGACGGGCCGCCCCCATCGCACGCCCTCGTCCCCCCCGAGGTGCAGAGAATGCTTCAGTCGCAGCCAATGCACGTGCAGGAAGCCGTGCGGGATGTCTATCAACCCATCACCGACTCGCGTGAGCTTTCCGGGCCTATCGATGCTGCGCGAAAAGCCCTCGGCTCGGTATCCGAGGAAGGCAATGCGACACTATGGGCTTACCTGCAGGTGACCTTGGGAGGTTATCTCCTGATGTATCCAGCCGGGAACCGGGGCCAGAATATCGAGGAGGCGATCGATGTTTGTGAACGAGCGCTAACCGTCGTCGAGGGCTCGACCGATGCGGCCTTGCTCGCATTCAACTTGGACACGCTGGCCAAGGCCTATTCGGACCGCACCCAGGGCAACATGGCGGAGAATATCGAGCGGGCGATCGCCTACCTCAAACAGGTGCACTCGCTCGCGCCGCAGCTCAAGCACCCCGCCCAACACGTGCGGTCCCTCAATACGCTGGGGCTGATCTACTCTGACCGGATCCGAGGGGACAAAGCAGAAAACATCGAGCTGGCTATTGAGTATCTGAGCGAGGCCAAGAACCACCTCACGCCAGAGATGCGTCTGGAACGTGTGATGACTTTGGTCAATCTCGGAAAAGCATATGCTGAGCGCATCCGGGATAGTAAGGCCGATAATATCGAAAAAGTCGTCACACATACCGAAGAAGCGCTGAAGCTAATGCCACGGAACCAGCTCCCTCTGTTAAGGGCACAGGCGCTGAGGAATCTGAGCCAGAGCTATTGTGAACGTGTCCGGGGCGAGAAATCCGACAACGTGGAGCGCGCGATCGAGTATGCCGAGGAAACGTTAGGCATCGTCACAAGCGAGATGCCCCAAGAGTGGGCGCGGACGCATTACGCAATCGCGCGATGTTATTTCGATCGAATCAAGGGCGATCGGGCCGCCAACGCTGAGAAAGCCGTCGAGTCTCTGGAGAGAGCTCTGGCCGTGCTGACGCTCACCCAGTCGCCGGGCCTATGGGGTGAGCTCAAGAGGGCCCAGGGAGTCGCCTACCGGAACCGGGTCCGCGGCGTGAGATCGGAGAATGTCGAGCGGGCACTTAGCGCATTCAACGAGGCCCTTACAGTATTGACGCGTGAGCGAGATCCACTGGAATACACCAAGGTCATGGACAACCTGGCATTCCTTTATTCGGATGAAGGACGTTGGGAGGAATGCTATCGGACATCCCTCGATGCGATCGATGTTGGTAGAGAGGCGTTTGCTGTGCATTACGGTGATGCGGGAAGGCTGGCCGTGCTGACAGATGTAGCCTACCGACATGTGCGAGCGGCTCGTAGCGCGATCGACCTGGGCCTCCACGGAGACGCTCTACGCTTGCTGGAAGCTGGCAAGGCGCAACTGCTCGGCCAGGTCATGTCCGTTGGAGATTCCAATCTATCGACGCTGGAGGAGAAAGAGCGCCTAACACTGCGCCAGTTGCGAGATGAGGTACGTGGGTTGGAGTACGAATTCCGTTCGGCGGGTCCCAATGTAGGCCGCTCCGTTCGGGAAGAATTGGGAGTGAAGCGTTCATTGCTGCAGGAGTTGCTTTCGGAACTGCGTTCGAAGTATCCCGATTTCATGCCTGAGGGCCTTTCACTGGACGACATTCTGGCCCTGATTCCCCCAGACGGAGCCCTGGTCACGACAATGTTCTCTGAGAACTGGGGAAACTTTGTGTTCGTCGTGCCGCATGGCACGCGAGCTATAACGCACGAGCACATTATCCGCTTGGATGACTCGCAGGTAGACGAACTGAACGGGGTACTGTTCGGTACGACGGAGAGGCCAGGTTGGCTTCGGCACTATCAAGCTCGCGAAACGACGGAGCAATTGTTCGAGTCGATTAGCGATCTCGGCCGCAGCATGTGGGATGCGTATGCTGGGGCCATTCACGATCGGATGAGAGCGCTGAAGCTGCAGCACATCCTATGTGTGCCGCAGAGCGTCCAGAGCCTGTTACCGCTGCATGCGGCTTGGCGGGAAGTTGACGGCGGACCGCGTTACGTGATCGACGACTACCTGGTCACTTACACACCTTCCATGGTGGCGTTGCGGAATTCGAGGCGTCTCCAGCCGGAGGGTACGGAGGCCCTCATCGCGGGCGTCAGCGAATACAAGCGTATGGAGAATCTCGCGAATGCGCGCGTGGAGGCGGAGAATATTGCAGCCCTTTTCGGGACTGAGCCTATCGTGGATGCGTCCGCGTCAGTCCAAGCGCTGCAGGCGGCCATGGACGGGAAGCACTATGTGCATCTGGCGTGTCACGGCGGGTTCGAGGCGGGAGATCCGTTTTCGTCGTCACTCTATCTGGGCAACGACGATAAGGTTTCGCTGTCCGAGATCATGGCCAGCTTCAGATTGAGGTCGGCTCGGTTGGCGGTCCTGTCCGCATGCGAAACGGGGGTCGTCGATTTCGCGAGGGCACCCAGCGAGTTTCTCGGCTTGCCCGCCGGGTTCATGCAAGCGGGTGCCCGAGCTGTGGTCAGCAGCTTGTGGACGGTCGATGACCGTAGCACCGCCCTGTTGATGGAGCGATTGTACAAGAATCATCTGCAAGATGGATTGGAGCCCGCTGTCGCCCTGCGAGAGTCGCAGATCTGGCTGAGAGATGCCACGGCGCGAGATATCGGTGAACATTTTCAATCCTTTCTCCTGCCGCGGATGAGCCACAGCGAGGCTGCGAAAGCTTTTGGCGAAACCATGATGCGTTTTGGACCGAACGAGCAGCCTTACGCGCATCCCTACTACTGGGCGCCATTCACTTACAACGGTGCGTGAGAAGATTACGCTGGGCCTGTTGCGCGGCAGGTCTGACGCGGCCGTCGACGGGATCGTCCGTAGCCTTGACCGCTATTCCGGCGAGCCCGAGTTCGAGCTTTTCGCCGCCGATGCGCTTCTGTTCCTGGGCGAGCTGGAGGCGGCGCGGGCGACGCTCCTGACCCGGATGGAAGAGCACGTGGCCCG
>JABAHQ010007466.1_pt3 | contig 19566 bp, 18 predicted proteins | sample 7062091 | NCBI WGS metagenome assembly JABAHQ01 (sample SAMN14534359, study PRJNA622989) | marine sediment metagenome | biome: marine biome [ENVO:00000428]; feature: marine pelagic biome [ENVO:01000023]; material: deep marine sediment [ENVO:00002113] | place: India: Gulf of Kutch | collected...
TGCGTTTCGAATACGCGCTGCCGGTCGGCGGCAACTCCGGGGTGTTCTACCGCGTCGACGAGGCCGCCGAACTTGCCTGGCACAGCGGGCCGGAAATGCAGCTGCTGGACGATGCCGTGCATCCCGACGGCGCCGAGCCGACCACACGCAACGGCGCCCTGTACGGCCTGCGGGCAACGCAGCAGGAAACGCCGATCGAACCGGGCAGTTTCATGGAAGGCGCGCTGGTGGTTCGCGACGCGGACGTCGAACACTGGCTGGACAACCGCATGGTGCTTTCTTATCGCCTGGATGACCCGGATCTGCGCATGCAGATTCGGACCAGCAAGTTCGCCGACAAGCCGTTGTATGCACAGGCCACCGCCGGCCACATCGTGCTGCAGCACCATGGCGAGGCCGTGCGCTTTCGCCGCCTGTCGATCGAACCGCTCAGCTGAACGTCGCCCTTGGATCGGCGCCGCGAATTGAGCGAGAATGCGCGGCTTTTCCAGGCTGCGAAACGCAGTGACGGCAGAAGCGCCACCGCGCCGAGCGTCAGGCAAGCCGCGGCCGCCCACGCTTGAGGTAGCGTTCGTGGAACAGCTGAAAGATAAGATTCGCAGTCATGGCATCGTGCTTTCCGACCGGGTTCTCAAGGTCGACGCGTTCCTCAATCACCAGATCGACCCGGTGCTGATGCAGGCCATCGGCCGAGAATTCGCTCGTCGCTTCCGCGATGACGGGATCACCAAGATCGTCACCATCGAGGCCTCGGGCATCGCACCGGCCGTGATGGCCGGCCTGGAGCTGGGCGTACCGGTGATCTTCGCCCGCAAGCATCAGTCGCTGACCCTGCATGACAACCTGCTCACCGCGACCGTCTATTCGTTCACCAAGCAGGTGGAAAGCACCATCGCTGTATCGACGCAGCACCTGTCTGCCAACGACCGCGTGCTGATCATCGACGACTTCCTGGCCAACGGCAAAGCCGCCAAGGGTCTGATCTCGATCATCAACCAGGCCGGTGCCAGCATCGCCGGTCTCGGCATCGTCATCGAGAAATCCTTCCAGACCGGTCGCAAGGAACTGGAAGAGGCTGGCTACCGCGTCGAGTCACTTGCCCGGGTCGCCTCGCTGGCCGATGGCGCCGTGCAGTTCATCGACTGAGCGCGACCGGCGCCGACTCATCGGCTGACCGGCGCGGCCTCCCCGCGCCAGAGCGTCACCAGTGCGCCCTGCGTGCCGGCCAGCGGATCGCTGACAGGCACGCCGACGCGGGCGATGCGTGCCCGCGAGGCATCATGGCTGGCCGCATCGGGGCGCTGCATGTCGTACTGCTGATCCAGCGGATAACCGGCTACCACCTGAAAATCCTCGCTGGCCTCCAGTGCGCAATGGCCAGTGCCGGCAGGCAATACCAGCGCATCGCCGGCACGCAGCTTGACTTCCTCGCCTTTCTCCCCGCCGAGCATCAGCCGCGCCCAGCCGCTGGCCACGCCGAGCACTTCGTGGGCGGTGGAATGGTAATGGTGGTAGTCGTAAACCGTTCCGCGCCAGGCGGAGGGCCACAGATGGCTGTCGAACAATCGCTCGAACGCCTCGGCCGGGCTCGGCCCCGCCAAGGGTAGCTGGCGATAGATCAGCACCGGGTGCGGGCTGTTGGGCGTGCGCCCGTCACTACAGAGCTGCAGCTGTTCGGGATGCGGCGCGGTACTGGGCATGCGGGGCCTCCTGCTCGGGTCGATGAGTCAGGCCGATCGGCCTATCGGTTTCGACTCGCGGCAGCCGCGCTTTGCTCCCTCCAGAAACGACAAAGCCGCCCGGAGGCGGCTTTGCTGATGACGCGGCGCTCGATCAGAGGCCGGACATGTGCTGGATGGCGGCCTTCAGCTCGTCATCGGAGCAGTCGCCACAGGTGCCCTTCGGCGGCATGGCGTTGATGCCGCTGATGGCGTGCTTGAGCAGGCCGTCCAGACCACCGGCAGCGTCGGCACGGGCGGACCAGGCGGCGCTGTCACCAGTCTTCGGTGCGTTCAACAGACCGGAGCCGTGGCAGGCAGTGCAGAACTTGCCATACACGTCGGAACCGCTGCGAGCTGCACCACCGGCGGCTGCGGCAGCACCGGCACCAGCGGCTGCGCACTCTTCACCTTGGATACATACTTCGCCCACCGGCTTGAGGCGCTCGGCGATTGCTTCGTCGGTCGCAGCCTGAGCGCTCATTGCCCACAGGGCCAATACGGCAGTCTGTGCTACCAGGATCTTCTTAATCAGGTTCACCTTACACCCTCATTGTGGCTAGACACGCCCGCGGCCACGGTATCGCGAGCGGCGGTCAGTATACCGGCAAGCCATGCCGGCTGAAACAATACGAAAGGCCCAGCTATTCTCAGCGACGCTTTGTCGCATCGAACTTTCGAACGAGACGCGCTGGTAGCGTTAAAAATTCGCCGGTGTGGTGGCGCTGATCAGCCGCGCCGGCACATCGAACGGATTGCGGAAACGATGCGGCTTGCTGCTCTCGAAGTAATAGCTGTCGCCGCTTTCCAGCACGTAGACCTGGCCGCTCACCGTCAGCTCCAGGCGCCCCTCGACCAGCATGCCGGCCTCTTCGCCCTGGTGCGACAGCATGTCCATGCCGGTATCGGAGCCCGGCGGATAGGTTTCGTCGAGAAAGGCAATGGCACGACCGGGGTGCGCCTTGCCCACCAGCTTCATGCTCACCGCGCCGTCGGAAATATCGATCAGTTCGCTGCCCTTGTAGACCACCTGGGTATCGCTGTCCTGATCGAAGTCAGGGGAAAAGAATTCCACCAGCGACATCGGAATGCCGCTCAGCACCTTTTTCAGCGAGCTGATCGACGGGCTGACGCTGTTCTTCTCGATCATGGAAATGGTGCTGTTGGTGACGCCGGCGCGCTTGGCGAGTTCGCGCTGGGACAGGCCCTTGAGCTTGCGGATGGTTTGCAGTCGAACACCGACGTCCAATACGGGAGCCCCCTTTCAAGAGCGAAGCGATAAGGGGGCTTATGATGGCAATGGCGTTCAGAATTTACAACACGCGTACCGGGCGGCTCGTCGCGCGGCACGCGGCCGATGTTCAGAGTACCGGGCCTGCCAAGTCGGGCATCGCAGCGACGATCGTGATTTCCACCCGCACATCAGGGGCGTACATCAGTGCCTGAACGGTGGTCCGCGCCGGCGCGGTGCCCGAGGGCAGCCAGGCGTCCCATACCTCGTTCATCCCGGCATAGTCGCCCGCGATATCCTTGAGGTGGATGGTCGCCGAGAGCAGGCGGGCCTTGCTGGTGCCCGCCTCGTCCAGCAGGCGCTCGATGCTGGCAAGCGTCTCGCGGGTCTGCTGACGGATGTCTCCGGTCAGGTCATCGGCCAGTTGCCCGGACAGATAGACCGCGCCATTGTGAATCACCGCCTCGCTGTAGCGCGTCTCAGTGTGCAGCCGCCGGATGGGCATGTTTGTGATTCTCCTTGTGCTTGCCGTAACGGAAGATATCCAGGCCCTCGGTGCTGATCTGCGGGCGCTTGGAGGCGAGCAGATCGGCGAGCACCCGGCCAGAGCCGCAGGCCATGGTCCAGCCCAGTGTGCCGTGACCGGTGTTGAGGAACAGGTTGCGATAGGGGGTCGCGCCGATGATCGGTGTGCCATCGGGCGTGGCCGGTCGCAGGCCGGTCCAGAATACCGCGTCAGACGGATCCCCGCCCTGCGGATAGAGGTCGCCCACCACCATTTCGAGGGTCTCCCGCCGACGCGGGTTGAGCGACAGGTCGTGGCCGCCGATCTCCGCCATGCCACCGACGCGGATGCGCTGGTCGAAGCGGGTAATGGCGACCTTGTAGGTCTCGTCGAGCACGGTGGACTGCGGCGCCATCGCCGGATCGCTGATCGGCACGGTCAGCGAATAGCCCTTGAGCGGATAGACCGGCGCGCGGATGCCCAGCGGCTTGAGCATCTGCGGGCTGTAGCTGCCCAAGGCCAGCACGTAGCGATCGGCAGTTTCCAGCTTGCCGTCGATCCACACCCCGGCGATGCGGTCGCCGGCATGTTCCAGACGCTGGATATTCTGCTCGAAACGGAACTCGACGCCCAGGGCTCGGGCCATCTCCGCCAGACGGGTGGTGAAGAGCTGGCAGTCACCGGTCTGGTCGTTGGGCAGACGCAGGGCCCCGCTGAGCTTGTGCGAGACCTTGGCCAGGGCGGGTTCGACCCGTGCGATACCGGCGCGATCGAGCAGTTCGTACGGCACGCCGGAGCGCTCCAGCACGGCGATGTCCTTGGCCGCTGCATCCAGCTGGGCCTGAGTGCGGAACAGCTGCGTGGTACCGAGCTGGCGCCCTTCGTAGGCGATACCGGTTTCGGCGCGCAGCTCGTCGAGGCAGTCGCGACTGTACTCGGACAATCGCACCATGCGCTCCTTGTTCACCGCATAACGCGCCGCAGTGCAGTTGCGCAGCATCTGCGCCATCCACAGATACTGGTCGATATCACCGGTAAGCTTGATGGCCAGCGGCGCATGACGCTGCAGCAGCCACTTCATCGCCTTCAGCGGCACACCCGGTGCGGCCCAGGGAGAGGCATAACCCGGCGACACCTGGCCGGCATTGGCGAAGCTGGTTTCCATTGCCACGGCCGGTTGCCGATCGACCACAACCACCTCGAAACCGGCCCGCGCCAGATAGTAGGCGCTGGCGGTGCCGACGACTCCGCTACCCAGTACCAGTACACGCATTGCAGCCTCCCGCCCGCTCGAACAGGCTTTTCCGGATTCACTATTGATTCGGAGTATAAAAAGGCTGAAGCAGTGTTATTCACCATATAAAAAGCTATCTTTGGCCATAATTCACGCCAGAGCCGCTTTATTTGGAGCGTATTTCCCTTGCGAACTCGCCATCAGACCCGACGCGAACTGGACAAGATCGATCGTCATATCCTGCGCATCCTGCAAGCCGAGGGGCGTCTGCCGTTCACCGAACTGGGCGAGCGGGTCGGCCTGTCCACCACGCCCTGCACCGAGCGGGTCCGGCGCCTTGAGCGCGAGGGCATCATCATGGGCTATTCGGCGCGGCTGAATCCGCAGCACCTGAAGGCCGGCCTGCTGGTGTTCGTCGAGATCAGCCTGGCGTACAAGTCCGGCGACATTTTCGAGGAATTCCGCCGCGCGGTGCTCAAGCTACCCCATGTACTGGAGTGCCACTTGGTGTCCGGTGATTTCGATTACCTGGTCAAAGCGCGGATTTCGGAGATGGCCTCCTACCGCAAGCTGCTTGGCGACATCCTGCTGAAGCTGCCCCACGTGCGGGAATCGAAGAGTTATATCGTGATGGAAGAGATCAAGGAGTCCCTCGACCTGCCGGTCCCGGACTAGAGCCTCCGGGTGCACATCCGGACGTACCGTGACAAGCCAGTCGTGGCACCGTCGGTCCAGCTCGCCTTTGCCCCGCGGCACCGCTCCGGTCTACCCTAGAAAGATGCAGACCTTTCATGACACTTCAGTGAATCATCGTGCATCCGCTTCGAACACCAGCGACCATGCACCTTCCTACTATGCCGCGAGCGTCAACCGCGAGCTGTCCTTCGAGCCCCTGCAGGGCGAACAGCGGGCCGACGTATGCATCGTCGGTGGCGGCTTCTCCGGCCTCAATACCGCCATCGAACTGGCCGAACGCGGGCTCAGCGTCATCCTGCTGGAAGCGCACTGTATCGGCTGGGGCGCCAGCGGGCGCAACGGCGGCCAGCTGATCCGCGGCGTCGGCCATGATGTCGAGCAGTTCACCAACATCCTCGGCGAAGAGGGTGTGGACGAGCTCAAGCGCATGGGCTTCGAGGCGGTGGAGATCGTTCGCCAGCGCATCGAACGCTATGCCATCGATTGCGACCTGACCTGGGGTTATTGCGACCTGGCAACCAAGCCGCGTCACCTCAAGGGCTTCGACGAAGACTATTCCGACCTGCTGCGCCTGGGCTATCCGCATCCGCTGCAACGGGTGTCGCGACCGAACCTGGCCACCGTGATCGGCTCGCAGCGTTACCTCGGCGGCCTGCTGGATATGGGCTCCGGGCACCTGCACCCGCTGAATCTGGCGCTTGGCGAGGCGGCCGCGGCGCAGTCGCTGGGCGTACGCCTGTTCGAGCATTCGAAGGTCGAACGCATCGAGTATGGCCAGCAGGTCAAGGTCCACACGGCCAATGGCGTGGTGCAGGCAGAAACCCTGGTGCTCGCCTGCAACGCCTACCTCAACGGCCTGCAGCCGAAGCTCGCCGGCAAAGTGCTGCCGGCCGGCAGTTACATCATCGCCACCGAGCGCCTGCCCGAACCGCTGTGCCGCGAACTGCTGCCGCAGAATACGGCAGTCTGCGACCAGCGCGTGGCGCTCGACTACTTCCGCCTCTCGGCCGACGGCCGTCTGCTGTTCGGCGGCGCCTGCCACTATTCGGGCCGCGACCCGAAAGACATTGCCGCCTACATGCAGCCGAAGATGCTCGAGGTGTTCCCGCAGCTGATCGGCATCGGCATCGACTACCAGTGGGGCGGCATGATCGGCATCGGCGCCAATCGCCTGCCGCAGATCGGGCGCCTGCCCGAGCAGCCCAACGTGTTCTACGCCCAGGCGTATTCCGGGCACGGGCTGAATGCCACTCATCTGGCTGGTCGCCTGCTGGCCGAAGCCATCACGGCGCAGCAGAGTCATGGCTTCGATCTGTTCGCCAAGGTGCCGCACCCGACCTTTCCCGGTGGCCGCCTGCTGCGCTCGCCGCTGCTGGCCATGGGCATGCTCTGGTATCGGCTGAAGGATCGCTTCTGAATTTTCCGACGAAGCGCAGCGTCCAAGCATGGAATGAATGGATGCAGACCCGGAGAAACCTTGCGCGCCTATCTGACGCTGTTGCTGCTCGTGCTGCTGGCCGGTTGCGCCAGCCATCCAGCCCCGACCGAGTCCTACTCGGTCGCCCCGGACGCCTCTCCCCTCGGCCGGCGGATACAGCAGCTCGCTGCTGCCACCCAGCCGGACGGCTACTCCGGCTTTCGCCTGCTGGCCGAGAGCACCGAGGCCTTCACGGCCCGCAGCGAAATGATCCGCGCCGCCCAGCTCAGCCTGGACGTGCAGTACTACATCGTCCATGACGGCCTGACCACCCGCGCACTCATCGACGAGCTGCTGCAGGCGGCCGACCGTGGCGTTCGTGTACGCCTGCTGCTGGACGACACCACCAGCGACGGCCAGGACTACCGCATCGGCGCCCTCGCCGCCCATCCCAACGTCCAGATCCGCGTCTTCAACCCGTTGCACCTGGGCCGCAGTAACGCGATTACCCGAACCATGGGCCGCCTGCTGCACCTGTCGTTGCAGCATCGGCGCATGCACAACAAGCTCATGCTGGTCGACGGCAGCCTGGCCATCGTTGGCGGGCGCAACCTGGGGGACGAGTACTTCGAGGCCGACCAGGCGATGAACTTCACCGACATCGACCTGCTTGGCGCCGGCCCGGTGGCCGAGCAGCTGGCGCGGAGTTTCGACGAGTACTGGAACAATCAGCTGAGCGTGCCGATTCAGCGCTTTCTCTGGTGGCAACCGAAGGCCAGCGGCCTGGACAAGGCCCGCCGGCAACTGCACGACTACCTGCAGCAGGCGCGGCAGGACAACAGCGAGCAGTACCAGCGGCTGATGCAGTACAAACAGGAGCCGCAGTTGCAGCAATGGCTCGAAGAGCTCATATGGGCACCCGGCGAGGCGATGTGGGATGCCCCGGAGAAGCTGCTCGCCGAGGGCATACCGGCCACCTCGCTGCTGCTGACCACTCAGCTGGCACCGACCATGCAGGCGGTGAGCCGCGAGCTGACACTGATATCGGCCTACTTCGTGCCGACCGCCAGTGGCGTGGAATACCTGGCCGAGCGCGCCGGTGCGGGGGTGACGGTACGCATCCTCACCAATTCGCTGGAGGCGACCGACGTGCCGGCCGTGCACGGTGGTTATGCACCCTACCGCCGCGAGCTGCTGGAGCACGGCGTGCGCCTGTTCGAACTGCGCCGACAGCCGCAACAGGAGCCGTCCTACAGCTTTCTCGGCGAGTCCGAATCCAGCCTGCACAGCAAGGCGGCAGTGTTCGATCAGGAAAAGGTGTTCATCGGCTCGCTGAATTTCGATCCGCGCTCGGTGCTCTGGAACAGCGAAGTCGGCGTGCTGGTGGAAAGCCATGAGCTGGCCCGCGAGGTCCATCGCCTGACCCTGGAGGGCATGTCGCCCGCGCTCAGCTACGAGGTACGCCTGGAGGAGCGCGACGGGCGCCAGCAGCTGGTCTGGATTGCCGAGGACGGCGGTCGCCTGCGCGTGCTGGAGAAGGAGCCCGGCGGGCTCTGGCGACGCTTCAACGCCTGGTTCGCCGACGTGATCGGACTGGAGAAGATGCTCTAGCATCCGCTCTGGACCGCCCTGCCGCCGGTGACTGCGCAGCGAGTACCTGCCGGCGCGTCAGCTGCAGCACATCTCCGCCCTTATGTCCTCCCCCTGCAAATCATTCTTTGGGGTGATACCAGATAGCCAGTGGTCCGTTAGGCTCAGGAATGCTGCTGCCACGCACGCATCGCTTCTATAAAAATAAAAAAGGAGCACGACAATGGACCGTTTCACTCGCTTCTGGTTATTGCTGATCCTCGGCATGCTGCCCGGCCTCACCGAGGCTGCCGAGCCGACCACCCCGCTGCAGAACATGCAGATTCACGCCAACCGCGCCACTAGCAGCCTGCTGCTCTACCGTGGCGAAGGGTTTCAGAAGGCACACCTGCTGCGCTTGGAAGACGATCTGCGGGCGCTGAACGCCGCCCTGATGCAGGTACCCAACCCCACCAGCGCATTACGCGAAAGCCATCAGGAACTGCTGGCCCGGCTTCGCGAAGGTGCGAGCTTCGGCACCGCCGAAGACGACATGCCCTGGGGCTTTCCGCTGCAGATGAGCAAGGCGCTACGCGATTTCCTCACGGCGGTGCGCGCCCAGCAGGGCGCCGACAGCCAGGCCGAACTGCCGGCCAAGGTCGAATACCTTGCCGTGCAATACCTCAGCCGCGCCTATATCGGCTCCTTCGAAATCGCCCGCGAACAGCCGGATACCTACCTCGGCCAGGATGAGCGCCACCTGGTGCCGGCCATCGACGCCCAGCTCGCCGAGCTGGACGGCAAGCGCGACCCGCTGTTGGCCAAGCTCAAGACCCGCTGGGATTTCCTCCGGGTGGCGCTGCAGGACATGAACAGCGCCAGCAACAACCTCACCACCGCCTCGGGCCGCCCGTTCGCGCCGATCATGGTCGACCGCCATACGCGCAGCCTCAGCGACCAGTGGATGGCCGCCAAGCCCTGAGGACCGTCAGCCGTGAGCGGCCGTGTGGCGCAGACGCACCGGCCCGACCCGCGCCTCGATGGCGAGGCGCAGCGGCTCACGCAACCCGAGCATGAAGCCGAGTTCGGCCGCGACGAACAGCGGCCCGATGATCAGCCCGCTGAGGTCGTCGACGAACGCCGGCTTGCGCCCCTCGAAATAGTGGCCGACGAACTGGATGATCCAGCCGACCACGAACAGCCCCACGCCGATACCCAGCCAGAGCGCCGTGCCCGCTCCGGCGGCCAGCGCACCCAGCCACAGGCAGAGCGCCAGCACGGCGCTCATCAGCATGCCGTAGCGCAGGTCCAGACGCAGATAAGAACAGCGCGGCGACAAGCGACACCAGCGCCGCCGGACTGAGCCACAGGCCCGCCCAGGCGATGCCGGGGCGCGACAGCAGCACGGCCACGGCCACCACGATCAGGGGAATGCCAACGAAATGGGTGAGCAGGTTGCGCGGGTCGCGGTGGTAGGCCGCGTATTGCGCGAGGTGATCGGTGAGCGTCTTCATCGGCTGCATCTCCGCAGAACCAGTAGCCAGCAAGCTTAGTCGCTTCCTGGCCCGTGCAGCTGCACAGGGCCAGGGCGATCGCGCCAACCTCGGGATCGGCCTTATTGCTCGGGGCGATAGCCCAGGCGCAGCCCACCCCAGTGGCGCCCGCGAACCATGATCGGCACCGACAGATCATGCATCAGCTCGCCGGTGTCGCGACTGTAGGTCTGCAACAGCAGGCGCCGCTGATGACTGCCGCAGCGGCCGCCGGTGCGATCGTTGAACAGCCGCTTGCTGCGGCTCTTGACCCGATCGATCTCCGGATTGCCCACCGGCGGCTGGCTGAAGGCCCGGTTGTGGGTCGGCACATAGCCTTCCGGGGTCGTCGCGATGGCGTAGACCAGTGCCGGATGCCGCTGCAGCAGCGGCTCCTGGATCGCTGGCAGAACCTCGTCGGCATACTTGTCGAAGCGCGTCTGGTACTTCACCGGGTCGGTATTGGGCAGCGCCCGGTAGTTGCGATCGAAGAGATCATCGAGGCTGACCCGCCCGGCCTGGATGTCCGCCCCGAACCGCTCGGCGATGGCCGCAGCGCCCTGCCGCGCCAGGTCGAACATGGCCTGGTGATAGTCGTCCAGCTGCACCTCGGCGAGCTGCTCGCTGGCACTCTCGGCCTGGGCCACCAGCCGCTCGGCGGCCTGCTCCAGCTGGCGGGTCTGTTTCTCGCTGTCCAGTGCGTCGGCGCGCAGCTGGTCCAGGGCGACGAACTGCCCGGTCAGGCGCTGATGGTTGTCGGCGGTGCCGGTGGTGATCTGCTCCACCTGGGACTCGACGCTGCCGGCCAGTCCGGCGATGCCGCTGAGCTGCTCGCCGGTGGTGGCGATCTGCTCGGCGGCGGCGTCCAGCTCGTTGGCCTGGCGCTGGATGTAGCTGACCACCGCTTCGCTCTGCTGGCGAATGTCGGCCACCATGCGCCCCACTTCTTCGGTGGCGCTGGAGGTACGCGCCGCCAGGCTGCGCACCTCGTCGGCCACCACGGCAAAGCCGCGCCCCGCCTCGCCGGCGCGGGCGGCCTCGATGGCTGCGTTGAGCGCGAGCAGATTGGTCTGGCTGGCAATGGACTGGATCACGTCGGTGATCCGGCGAATCTCTTCGGTGCGGGCGGACAGGCCGTCGATCAGCTCGCGACTGGCATGGGTCTGCGCGCTGAGCTGCTGCATCCGCTCGATGGCGCGCTGCAACTCGGCCTGGCCGGCATCGCTGCGCTGGCGCACCGACTGCGCGGCATCCAGCGTGTGTCGGGCGCGCTCGGCGCTGTCCTGCTCGGTGGCCGCAATCGCCTCGGCACCGTTGGCGATTTCGCTCACCGCCTTGAGCTGCGACTGCAGGCGGCTGGCCAGCTGCTCGGCGCTGAAAGCGACCTGAGCGGCGGAAAGCGCGTTGTGGCAGGTGTTGCGCGACAGATTCTTGGTCAGCTCACTGAACGCCGGCGGCGTATCGGCAGCCGTCGCGCCGTCGTCTGCCGCGCCCCAGACGGTGAACCAGGGCCATAGCGCCGCGGCGAGCAGCAACAGCGCCGTCAACAGCAGGGGCGGGGCCAGCCAGTAATGCATGAGCAGCAGACCGACGATCAGCGCTACATGGAACACGATGGCCTTGGGGTGGCGGTTGGCGGGGCTCATGGACGGGCCTCTTGTTCTTGTCGGATTGATCCGACGTTGTACCCACAGCCTCCGACAAAGAACAGTAGTGCCTTAGTAGCACCGTGCCGTTATCGAAGGCTCACCCCAGGCTTAACGGCCGCGGCCGGACAAACTGAAGGCGCCACCGCGCGCCTCCGGTCGCCTCGACAACTAGGGTGCCGACGCCCGCTCCGGCGCGCTCAGGGGCAGCGCGAGCTGTACCCGCCGGCGCAGCCAGGGGCTCGGCCGGTAGCGCGCCTCACCGCCATAGCAGGCCTGCATCGCCTCGAGAATGGCGAGGACGCGCGCCGCACCATAATGCTCGGCGAAACCCAGCGGTCCCTTCGGGTAGCCCAGCGCCAAGGTAATTGCCCGGTCCAGCGTATGCGGATCGGCGATGCCCTTCTGCGCGATCTCGCAGCCCAGGTTGACGATGCTGGCCACGACGCGCTGACTGACGAACCCCGGCGAATCGTTGATCACCTCCACCGGCACGCCGTCGCCACCCAGCGCCTGCCGCGCCTGGGCTTCCAGCGCGGGGTCGAGCGCAGGCGTACGCATCAGCACGTGCCGCCGTTCGCGATCGCTAAACAGGTCGTAGGCGACACAACGCGCCGCCGGCAAACCCAGACGCGCGATCATCGAGCTGGCGTCCTCACCCAAAGGAGTGATCAGGCAGATGGCCCGTTCCGACGGCGTCTCACCCGACTCCAGCTGCGCACCCGTCTGGCCCAGCAAGACTGCCAGCCAACCGCGCAGCTCGGCGTCCTGGCTGTCCAGCCAGAATGGGCGGTCCACCGGGACTGGCTCGACGGCCGGCGCCGGCGTTCGCATCTGCTGGCCATTGTCGTAGCGGTAATAGCCCTGGCCGCTCTTGCGCCCGAGCAGACCGGCGGCGACCCGCTGCGCTGCCTGGTAGGACGGCGTATAGCGTGGGTCCTGGTAGAACTGCTGGTACACCGACTCCATCACGGCGTGAGAGACGTCCAGGCCGGTGAGGTCGAACAGTTCGAACGGCCCCATGCGAAAGCCCGGGCCGTCGCGCAGGATGCGGTCGATCTGCTCGGCATCAGCGATGCCCTCGGCGAGGATGCGCTGCGCCTCGGTGCTGTAGGCGCGACCGGCATGGTTGACCAGAAAACCGGGAGTATCCGGTGTGATCGCAGGGAAATGCCCGGCCTCTTCGGCCAGCTTGACCAGCCGCTCGATCACCAGCGGATCGCTGCGCTCGCCGCGCACCACTTCCACCAGCTTCATCAACGGCACCGGGTTGAAGAAATGAAAACCGGCCACCCGCTGCGGGTGCCGGCAGGCCGCGGCGATCCGCGTGACCGACAGTGACGAGGTATTGGTCGCCAGTACCGCGTCCTCGGCAACCAGCGCCTCCAGCTCGACGAACAGTGCCTGTTTGGCCTCGAGATTCTCGACGATGGCCTCGATCAGCAGGTCGCAACCGGCCAGCTCCTGCAACGTCGACGCCGGCCGCATCCGCGCCAGGGTTGCGTCGAGCGCCTCGGCGCTCAGGCGGCCCTTGGCCAGGCTGCGCTCCAGCAGCTCGCGATTGAAACGCAGCGCCTCGGCGACCGACTCGCCGAGCGCATCGTAGAGCCACACCTGCTTGCCCGCGCTGGCAAACAGCTGAGCGATGCCCCGCCCCATGGCGCCGGCACCGATGATTCCGATACGTTCGAACATCCCAAACCCTCCTCACACACCGCATATTCCGCAGTGCGGAATGGCATTCCGTCAGATTGACCAGCAGGCTAAAGGCTGCCACTCTGCGGCGCAACTTCCTACCGATACGCCCTTATGTCCGAGCATTCACGCCAGCAGGTCGAAGCCTCCATAACCGGCTTCTTTCAGGATCTCGGCTGCCGCCTGACCGAGTACGGCCCCGAGCGGGTGGTGATCGAACTGCTGCTGCAGCCGCGCCACCTGAACAACGCCAGCAACCTGCACGGCGGCGTCAGCGCAACCTTGCTCGACGTGGCGATGGGCCTGTGCGGCACCTGGACCGAGCAGGCGGACCAGCGCCGCGTGGCGACCACCCTGTCGATGAACGTCAACTTCAGCGCACCGGCGCCAGCCGGCAGCCGCATCCGCGCGGTGGCACGCTGCCGCTCCTCCGGGCACAAGGTATTCATGGCCAGCTGCGACCTGCTGGACGAGCAAGATCGCCTGCTGGCCTTTGGTGAAGGCGTCTACCAGCGCGGCAAGCTGCGCAGCGAGCTGCCCTGACCGATGCTGGCCCTGCTGCCACTGGCGCTCGCCTGCGAGCTGTTCGCGCTGGTCTCCCGCCTGCAATGGCCGAGCGTGATCAGCGGCGCCCTGCTGGTACTGTTCTTCCTCTGGCACTGGCGCTCGCTGATGCCCTACCCGCGCCGGCTGGGGCTGGTCACGCTCGGCCTGCTCGCCTACTGGTTGCTGCTTGGCACGCCCAGCTGGGAACAAGCGCAGCGGATGCTGGCTGCCGCTGCCTATTACGGCGCGTTCATCGGCGCGCTGGGGCTCGCGCACTGCGCAGTCAAGCGGCTGCCACAACTGGGCGAGCTGCACCGCTTGCTGCTGCGACAACCGCGCCGGCGCCTCTACCCGAGCTATCTGCTGAGCACCTTCGCCATCAGTTCGGTGCTGAGCTTCGGCATGCTCAACCTGGTCTGCGGCTCGCTGGAACGTCATCTGGACGGCCGCGGCTACAGTCCGACACAGCGGCGCGAGGGCGCCCGCGGGGTGATGGTCACGGCGCTGCGCGGCTTCGCCCTGGTGCCTCTGCTGGCGCCCACCAGCGTTGCCGTGGCGATCCTTACTCGCGAGCTGCCGGGGCTCAGCTGGAGCGCACTGCTGCCGTTCGGGCTGCTCTGTGCGGCAATCCTGCTAGTGGTCGGTTGGACGATGGACAATCACCGGCTGCATCAACTGCAGATGGGCAGCGAACGGCCGCCCGCGCCAGCCGGTGAGCTGCGCAGGCTGCTGTATGGCAGCCTCCTGGGCATTGCGCTGATCGCTCTGCTGGCCAGCCTGACCTGGCTGTCAGCGACCCAGGCAGCGATGCTGCTGGTGCCGCTCGCCGTGATCGGCCTGCTACTGCACCAGGGCGGCTCGCCAACCGCCGTCTATGGCGAGGTACGCGACACCCTTGCCGGAATGCGTAACGAGACTTTCATCTTCGCCTGCTCCGCCTTGCTGGGCGGGCTGACCGCCATCCTGATTCCGGTCGAACGTCTGGCAGGTCATTTCAGCAGTACGCCCCTGGCGCTGTTCGGCCTCGGCGCCATCGGCATGCTCGCCATCATCGCGCTGGCGCTGCTGGGTGTCGCCCCGATCATCTCGCTGAGCCTGTGCGCCGCACTGCTGGCCCAGCTGGCGGGCCACGGCGTCGCGGTGATGCAGCCGGCGGTGGCGCTGCTGGTGGGCTTTTCTCTGGCGATGCTGCTGTCGCCCTATGGGCCATCGGCGCTGATGCTGGCGCGCCACGCGGGGATCTCCCCGTGGCGCATCGCCTTCGGCTGGAACGGCCGCTTCGTTTTGCTGGTGCTCGGTCCGCTGCTGCTGGTACCGCTGCTGGCGTAGCGACGCTCACATCCAGCCATATTCGGCCATCGACAGCGGCGGCTCGCCGTCACCGACGATGAAATGATCGAGCACCCGCACGTCGATCAGCGCCAGGGCGTCTTTCAGCCGCTGGGTCAGCTGACGGTCGGCCTGGCTCGGCTCGGCCACACCGGACGGGTGATTGTGGGTGAGGATCACCGCCGCCGCGTTCTGCGCCAGGGCACGCTTGACCACCTGCCGAGGGTAGACGCTGGCGCCATCGATGGTGCCGTGGAACAACACTTCGAAGGCCAGGACCCGGTGCTTGGCGTCGAGAAACAGGCAGCCGAACAGCTCGTGCGGTTCGTGGCGCAGGCGCGCCTTGAGGTAATCGCGTACCGCCTGCGGCGATTCCAGTGCCGAATCGCGGCGCAGCCGTTCGGCCAGGTGTCGGCGCCCCATCTCCAGCACGGCCTGCAACTGGGCGAACTTGGCCGGCCCAAGCCCCAGGTGTGCGCTGAACTGATCGAGATCCGCCTCCAGCAACGCGCGCAGGCTGCCGAACTCGGCGAGCAGGTAGCGAGCCAGGTCCACCGCGCTCTTTCCGGCGACGCCGGTGCGCAGGAATATCGCCAGCAATTCGGCATCGGAAAGCGCGGCCGCGCCCTGATCGAGAAGCTTCTCCCGCGGCCGCTCCGACGCCGGCCAGTCACGTATGCTCATGTCATCTCCCTGTCGAGCAGGCCCACTTTTCCGCTGTGGGCGCTGTGCTATCTTAGCCCGTCATTTTTCCGGGGCACCGGGCAACTTCAGACCTGGTTCTCACTCCGGACATCCCTACCAGATAACAAGGCAGGCCTATGCAGCGGCTGTATCGTAAACGCATCGTCCTGGGCGTCGGCGGCGGCATCGCCGCCTACAAGAGCGCCGAACTGGTCCGCCGCCTGCGCGACCATGGCGCCGAAGTCCGGGTGGTGATGACCCAGGGCGGGCGCGAGTTCATCACTCCCCTCACCCTGCAGGCGCTCTCCGGCCATCCCGTCCACCTGGACCTGCTCGACCCCGCGGCGGAAGCGGCCATGGGGCACATCGAACTGGCTCGCTGGGCAGACCTCGTGCTGATCGCGCCGGCCACCGCCGACCTCATGGCCCGCCTTGCTCAGGGCGTCGCCAATGATCTGCTGACCACCGTGGTGCTGGCGACCAACGCCCCGGTCGCCCTGGCACCGGCCATGAACCAGGCCATGTGGGCCGACCCCGCTACCCAGGCCAATCGTGAGCAGCTGCTGGCACGTGGCATTCGCCTGTTCGGACCCGGCTCTGGCAGCCAGGCCTGCGGCGACATCGGCATGGGGCGCATGCTCGAAGCCGAGGAGCTGGCGCGCGCCGCCGCCGACTGCTTCGAGACCGGCATGCTGACCGGCAAGCATCTGCTGATCACTGCCGGCCCCACCCAGGAAAACATCGACCCGGTGCGCTACATCACCAACCACAGCTCGGGAAAAATGGGTTTCGCCCTCGCCGAGGCCGCTGCCGAAGCCGGCGCGCGGGTCACCCTGGTGACCGGCCCGGTGTTCCTGCCCACTCCCGATCGTGTGCAGCGCATCGACGTCGTCAGTGCCCGTGACATGCTCGCGGCCTGCGAAGCGGCGATGCCCTGCGACATCCTCATCGCCGCGGCAGCCGTCGCCGATTACCGTCCGGAAGTGGTGGCACCCCATAAACTGAAGAAAGACCCCAGCACTGGCGATGGCCTGCTGCTGCAGATGGTGCGCAACCCGGACATCCTCGCCACCCTCGCAGGCCGTGCGGATCGCCCGTTCTGCGTCGGCTTCGCCGCGGAGACCGAGAATCTTCTCGAATATGCCGCCCGCAAGCTGCGCGACAAGAACCTCGACCTGATCGTCGCCAACGACGTGGCCAACCCCAGCATCGGCTTCAACAGCGAAGACAACGCGGTCAGCGTGATCGACCGCCAACAGCACGAAACCCGCTTCGGCCAGGCCAGCAAGGGGCATATTGCCCGTGCGCTGGTAGCCTTCATCGCCGAGCGCTACAAAGAGTCCTGACATGCACGCACTCCAAGCCAAGATCCTCGACCCGCGCCTCGGTCGGGACTTCCCACTGCCCGAATACGCCACACCTGGCTCGGCCGGTCTCGACCTGCGCGCCATGCTGCAACAGGAAACCGTCCTGGAACCCGGCCAGACCCTGCTGATCCCCACCGGCCTGGCCATCCACATCGCCGACCCGACCCTGGCCGCGATGATCCTGCCGCGCTCGGGCCTCGGCCACAAGCACGGCATCGTGCTCGGCAACCTGGTCGGGCTGATCGACTCGGACTACCAGGGTGAGCTGATGGTGTCCTGCTGGAACCGCGGCCAGAGCGCATTCACCATCGCCGTCGGCGAGCGCATCGCGCAACTAATGCTGGTGCCGGTGGTGCAGGCGCGTTTCGAACTGGTCGACAGCTTCGACAGCAGTGATCGCGGCGCCGGCGGATTCGGCCACTCCGGCAGCCACTGAGCGATACCCCCGCTTACTTCTTTCAGGATGATCCGAGGAGCTTCATGGCACTCTTCAAGCGCACCGCCAAGGATTCAGGCGTACTGAACCCGGCCGAGACCCGCAGCAAGCGCAGCGGCATCAACATCAAACCCTTGCTCGGCGGCCTGGCGAGCAGCCTGATCGGCCTCGGCGCAGCGGCAGCGCTGCTCTGGCTGGGCCTGCAGAATGCCGAGCAGGAGCAACGGACGCAGCTGGCCAGCGCCTGGGGCCAGAGCCAGGCCAGCGCGCTGCAGCAAGCGCTGCGTCAGCTGCAGGGCGATACCCAGGCGGTGACGGAGCGACTGATGCTGGTCGAAGCACTGCGTGGCGACGGTGAGCGTCGACGCGATGCCGAGCAGCGCCTGCTGGACCTGCCCGGCGTGGTCGACGCGCATCTGAATGTCCGCGGCCGCGCCGTACCCGACACCAGCCGCCCGGGACCGCTGAACTTCGCCGCGCTCGATCTGCTGCAGCGTGCGGAAGCCGGCCAGGCGCCCGCCCCCGAAGCGTACAAGGTCGACAACCGCTGGCTGCTGTACAGCGCCGTCGCCCTGCGCGGCGAAGGTCAGCAGGCGATTCGCGGCACGCTGCTGCTGGTGACTGACCTCGAACGCCTCCTCGCCGGCCTCCCGACGCTGCCCGCCGGCGCCGGGCAACTGCGGTTGAGCCAGCAGTTCGCCGGCGCACCGGAGCAAGTGCTGCTGCAGCGCGGCACCCCGGGCAATGCCACAGCCCTGACACTGCCCAGCGGCAATTCCAACTGGACACTGAGCTACGTTCCGGGCAGCGAAGCCGCGCCGGCCATGCTGACGCCCCTGCACCTGATCGCCGCGGCGCTGCTGGCACTGGCCGGCGTACTGATCGGCCTGCAACTGGTGCTCGGCAGCCAGCAACGCAAGCTGCGCGAAGACGTCCTGCGGATCAGCCGCCTGCTGCAGGAACTCTCCACGGGCAAGACCATCCAAATACCGGCCTTGAGCCTGCCGGTCCTCGACGCACTGGCCAGGAACATGGTCCGACTGCCCGTCCGCCCCGCCGGATCGGCTCCGACTCAGGCACCTGCCGCGGCCCCCGCCGTACGGCCCGCCAAACCTACCGAGTACGTCGCTCCGCCCCTGCCGGAGACCGATATTCTCGACATCGACATTCTCGACGAGGACCAGGACATCTTCGGCCTCGACACCAAGGAGCGAGAAACCGCAATGAGCAGCGCCAAAGCCCCGAACTTGCCCGCCAGTATCTTCCGCGCCTACGACATCCGTGGCGTTGTCGGCGACAGCCTGACCACCGAAACCGCGTACTGGGTCGGCCGCGCCATCGGGTCCGAGAGCCTCGCCAAGGGTGAACCCAACGTTTCCGTCGGCCGCGACGGTCGCCTGTCCGGCCCGGAGCTGGTCCAGCACCTGATCCAGGGCCTGCTCGACAGCGGCTGCGACGTCAGCGACATCGGCATGGTGCCGACGCCGGTGCTCTACTACGCGGCCAACATCCTCGCCGGCAAGTCCGGGGTGATGGTCACCGGCAGCCACAACCCGCCGGACTACAACGGCTTCAAGATCGTCATCGCCGGAGACACCCTGGCCAACGAGCAGATCCAGGTGCTGCGCAAGCGGATCGAGACCAACGACCTGTCCAGCGGTGTCGGCAAGGTCGAACAGGTCGATGTACTGGAGCGTTACTTCGAGCAGATCCGCAGCGACATCGCCATGGCCAAGCCGATGAAGGTGGTGGTCGACTGCGGCAACGGTGTGGCCGGCGTCATCGCGCCCAAGCTGATCGAGGCCCTGGGCTGCACCGTGATCCCGCTGTACTGCGAGGTCGACGGCAACTTCCCCAATCACCACCCCGATCCCGGCAAGCCGGAGAACCTGGTCGACCTGATCGCCAAGGTGAAATCCGAGAAGGCTGATCTGGGCCTGGCCTTCGACGGCGACGGCGAT
>JABAHQ010012258.1_pt1 | contig 19565 bp, 17 predicted proteins | sample 7062091 | NCBI WGS metagenome assembly JABAHQ01 (sample SAMN14534359, study PRJNA622989) | marine sediment metagenome | biome: marine biome [ENVO:00000428]; feature: marine pelagic biome [ENVO:01000023]; material: deep marine sediment [ENVO:00002113] | place: India: Gulf of Kutch | collected...
CCCCTACGACCTGCCGGCCAACAAGACCCGCACGGTGTTCAAGACCCTGAGCAGCCCGGGCGGTGGTGGCTACAACGAATTGCGCATCGAAGACCGCAAGGGCGCCGAACAGATCTACATTCACGCCCAGCGCGACTGGGACGAAAACATCGAGCACGACCAGAAGATCCGCGTCGGCCACGAGCGCCACGACACCGTCGAAGCCAACAGCTACAGCGAGTTCCGCGCCGAAGAACACCGCACCACCCACGCCGACCGCAAGACCGAAATCAGCGCCAACGACCACCTCACCGTGGGCAACAGCCAGCACCTGAAGATCGGCACCGGACAATTCATAGAGGCGGGCAATGAAATTCACCTTTCCAGTGGCCTCAAGGTGGTGCTCGAAGCCGGCAGCGAGCTGACCTTCAAGGCTGGTGGCAGTTTTATCAAACTCGATGCCAGCGGCATCACCATGGTCGGGCCTTTGGTCAGGATGAACTCGGGTGGAAGTCCGGGAAAGGGATCGGCCGCGGCGCCGATATTGCCGGGCAAGGTAAAGGCTGCGGATACGGATAAGGCGGGCATGCTGCTGGAACCTGCTCAGCGGCAGGCGCTGTTACGAGCGACGCCACGGTGCGAAATCTGCGAGAGAGTCAACCAGGAAGCCGAAGCATGAGTCGTGACTTCCTGCTCGTGGATGGAGTGCTTCGTCAGGACGCTCTGCAATGGCTTTATGGGGCAGGCGACTCTATTGATGTCATTCCTCTCTACAACGGCACCCGCTGGGATGGCGTCAAAGAGCTCGGTCCAATTCTAGTTGGGCTGGACAGCCATGCATCCTTACTGAGTGAATGGCGAAGCAGCCCCTCTCTTCAGCGTCAGGCCAGCAAACTACAAAGTTCGGCAACGCTGAACGATGTCGCCGACCACCTGAGCCAGTTCATCACTATCACGGACAATCTGGGTAGCTACAGCCTCTTTCGCTTCGCAGATCCACTGGTGACCGCTTACTGGCTAAGCAGCTACCCCCCATCCGCTTATCAAAGCCTCCTGGGACCCATAAGCGAATGGCTAGTACCCTTGAACCCGCCCAGTTGGGCCCCCTCGCAGGCAGTCGAATGGCAGTCCTATCGCCCACAGCCAAACAGCCCCAGATTGGAAGGCAAGCTCAACCATCTCGCCGATGATCAGGTTCAGGCGCTTGAACAGGCCTATCGGCGCAGCTTCAAGGAAAGGCTATACGACTGGATGGTCGCAGATTACCCACAAGCTCTCACAGGGCTTGGCGAACAGGAACGAGGCCAATGGCTGGAACAACGCCTACTCGACGCCGAGGCCTGGGGACTGGTCAACGAGCGGAGCATTGCGATCTGGCTCGAGCGCTGCGCCTGCTGGGGCAACGACTTCGCTATGCGCTCCGACAGCCCCTACCAGGCCTGGCTAGCCAGGACACCAGACGCCCAGAAGCTAGCGCCAGAACAACGTATCCAGGCCCTGGATGAAGACTGCCTTGCCGGCTAAAGGAACGGATCTCCATGAGCACGACAACGTCCGACAAAACCTTGCAACAAGCCAAGCGCAACCAGGCCTTTGAAAACAAGCCGGCCACTGCGAATGGTCAGTGCCCGCTGAAAGCGGGTGAAATTGCCATCCACCCCGTTCGCTATGCGATAGACGAGTCACCGGCTCGCGGCAGTGCACAAGGTCCAAACCCGTTACCCAAGGGCTGGAACGCCGGCCATCTACCAAAGCTCAAGACGCGCAGCTACACCCTGCGTCAACTGCGCGACGGCTGGCTATACGTGTGGGATGAAACGGATCGCACGCTTCACGAGTATCAGGTCAAGGGCCACCAATTCATCCGCCATCAGTGGGGTAATGCGCAACTGGGCAAGGATGGGCGAAACAACCCCGGTGACAGCAAACCCTACCTGCTATACCCGAAACGCAGCCGCCTGCTCCTCGCCTACTCCCCCATGCAGTGGACCTGGCGCCTGTGCGAAAAAATGCGCAGCAACCCCCAGGAGCAAAAGCGCTGGATGCGCGCGCTTAACCTGCCGCAATACTGCACCCAGATGCAGGCAGCACATGCCGCACCGATCCGTGAAATAGGCAGTGCGGTCGCCGATATCCTGGCCGGAGGAGAAGCCCCAACCTTCAAGAGCTGCCTGGTAGCGACGAACAAAGACGATTCGTCCCGCCCCTGCAAACAGTCGATCGACCAGGCCCTAATACTCGGCAGCGTACCCGATCAGGACAGCGCCCTCTTCGTTGCCCTGGACGACCCTATGGCCATCGTCGACGACCTGGCCATGAATTTACAGGGCCGCTGGCTGGAGCTGGCAGCAGCAGAAAAACAGCATGCCAACAAGCTCAATAGCGCCGAGAACGTTCAACGCCTTTGCGGTGTCAACCTAGATCCTTTTATCCCCAAGTCGGTGTCAGCCAACCCAAGCCGCAAACAAGCTTTCATCAAGGAGGCTCATAGCCTGCTCGATAGCGAAGCTCAGCTACTCAATCACAGCGGCAGTGACGCGACCCTGACTCTCAAATTCCTTCAAGTACAGCAGGCCCAAAAGCAGTTCCGCACAAACTGGGGCACCTTACCGTCGGGGCCGGAATGGCGCGCGCTGGTAGAAGAATGGCAGCAGAAAAAGATCTGGCGCGAGGATGTTCGCTTCGATGAGGTCTGGACTTACCTCCAGGAGCGAGCCAATGAAAAGGATCGCTTGAATACCCACATCCAACGCAGCGAAAGCGACCTGCTCGACTGGCTTAAGAACCTCAGCCCGAAAGCAGAAGAGGTTTTCTATGACCCCTGCCACCCGCAGCAATCGACAGATCTGCTGGACACCATGGCCAATCTATATGAGCAGTTGGGCGCGAGCGACACGGGTCAGCAATGGCTCTGTAAGCAGTACGGCAATCCCTCCACGCTGGCAGGCCTGGCGCTGTTCAATTTCAGCACGGAGCTTTCCACGCTGATTGAGCAAATCTCTACGAACTTCACCACCTACGGCACCATCGACAATCTGGGACGGCAGAGCGACGGTAGCGGGCAAGTCCACGGCGGGCTCTCCGACACCACCAGTGAAGTCAGCCGAGCCAACGAGGTGAAATCGGTACTTGACCTGCCGAGCGTACAGGCTAGCAACCTGTACAAGAGCCTTTCCGAGCCAGGCAAGCGTGCCTTCGAGACCCTGCGCAACGTAGTGGGGCAAAAAGCCAAGGACAGCTGGAACCTGATGGCTTTTGTTTTGCTACCTGCCTTGAGCGAGAAATTCGTACCCACGGTTCGAATCTTTGCTTTCAGCGTCACCCAGGTTTTGGTGTCCACGGAAATATCGACGCAAACCCGCTTGATTCTTGACCCCGAGTTCGCGAAGAAGAACCGTAAATGGCAAATGCAGGTTGCCCAGCTCGAGAAAAACATCAAGGGCCTGCAGCGTACTCTTTCTCTACCCGGTAAAGGCCCCGACAAACGCTCGGCGCGCATACAGTTGCTCGGACTGGAACAAAAGCGCGAGACACTGAACCTGCAAAGGCCTAACGAGGTAATCGGTAGTGTCGTCACCGAATCCAAGATAACCAAGGTACAAACCCGCCAAGTGAACATGTGGCTCGCGACACTGGGCCAATCAGAACTGCTTGATCAGTTGCAGCTCAAAGCAAAAAATTCGGCAGGCTATGCAGCCCGCAGCCGTCAGTGGATAAACCAAGAGCTCGGCGGCAGCTTGCCGGTGCTGGTCGCAGGGCTGAATATTTGGAATTTCATCAATAGCCTGGACAAAGCACGCAATGACGGCATTTTCAGTGAGGATGAGCTGCGCACGATCGGCGCCAATGCCGCCTATACCGCCAACGCACTGATGGCGCTCTGGACGGTGCCGGCGTGGAACAAGTGGGCGAACATGCAGGGAACCCTCAGAACACGAACAACACAGCTAGCAAAAGCAGGGGCCAGTACTTGGCTGAAAGCTGGAAGCACAGAGTTTTCAGTCTTGGCTCGACAGCTAGTTTTGCGCACCATGGGTATGGCCGCATTCGGTGCTATCGCTGCGGGGGTAGAAGCTTGGCAGGTTTCAAAGGATGTGGATAAGGCCACGAGTAAAGCCGAAGAAACTGCATTGAACGTGAAAATGTATGCCTTGATGGGAATGACAGCAGTGGCCGGCGTGCAATTAGTAGGCAGCGCTTTGGGCTTCTGGTTCGGCTTTGCCTGGGTCATGTCCAACCCGGTGACCATCATCATCGCGTTACTTGGCGTGATCTACCTGATCGCCAGCATGGTCGCCAACCAATACAAACGTGAGGGTTTACGGCTCTGGCTGTATCGCAGCAGTTGGGGCAAATCTCCTACCTGGACGCACAGTGACGAAGATCACAAGAAGGAACTGCGCACCCTGACGGAAATCTGTCTGCGCCCCAGCCTGGCGGCTCGCGCCTCCACCTTGCCTTACTACGGGCGTGGCCCGCGTATCTATACCGGGTTCTGGCTACAGCTCTTACTACCATCCAAGCTGGAGGGAACAGCCGTAAAACTGCAACCGGCCATGGTCGACAGCGGCTGGTTCTCCGACAGCCTGATGCAAGGCATGGCAGACAAGTTCTATGACCAGTTCCTCGAAGGCCACTGGGCGCCCATCGAACAATTTGGCCAGCCCCCCGCACAGCGCCCGAACGGGCCGCTGCCTGGTGACACCCTCTACCCCGAGGGCACACAGCACCGTCTTTGGCAAACCTGGATCGCCTACCAGCGCCCCCCCGTGCTGGAACTGGAAGTTCGTTACCCGGAGCAAATTCTGGAAAGCGCCAACGGCCAGGGCTACATGTTCCGCGTGGATATAGGCACCTCGTCCTCCGAGGCGGATCTGAAAAGCGATGCGTTCAGCAAGGAACCCAATAACGATATGGTGCTCTCTTCACAAAGCACCCGCCTGCTCTCCTTACAGGTGCCACATACGAGTAAATAATTATTTATGGGCAGTACCTTGAACAAACTTATCCAGGCTCTTCCCTGGAACCAGTCCATCGAACTTCCAGAGCAACATCAGTGGAAGCACGCCAATCAACATGCGTTCCTAGAGTGGAAAATCAAGGCAAGGCCTTATAATACAGCAGTTGCCAATAGCATGTTTATTTGCCTCTTCCTATTCACTACTATATTTTTTGGGTGGATGGGCGAGATATTTAACCCTAATTCTTCAAAATCCATAGCAATAGGAATACCTTTTTACATATTAACCATGACGGCCATTTACGGCACAACTCATCAAAAAACAAAATTCGCTTATCGCCTAACCGAAACAAGCATAGAGGTCTGCGAGTGGAAAGCGCCAAGTAAAGGCTGGATGATCGCTTTGAAATGGCTGACGGTTATTGCCGCTATCGCCGTTCTATTCGTTATTGCACTTGACCCATCGGCCTTTTGGATAGCACTCGCCGGGCCCGGCGGAATAGGCTTGCTTTATCTAGGCCTAGCTAACTCAAAGCAATTCCAAGAATTACATACAAGCTACCATACGTATGAATATCAATGGAGCGAGTTCAAAAATATCACATTGGATCGATCTAAGAAGATAATTTGCCTTGAGGCACCTTGGCTTAGCCCGCACTCGAATGAATATGTGGATTGGCCGTTCTACATTTTCTCGGACAAACGCAACTTCGACAAACACGTTACCCTCATCCGTGAGCAGCTAAAAGAACTCCCCCTAAAAGAAGAGAGCGTCTCAGTGCTGCAATTCTAGCCGCCAAGCCCAACCCTACTATTTTGCTCTCTTCACAAAATACGTGCTTACGCCACCCTGCAGATGCCACATACGAGTGAATGATTGCTTATGAGCAGTACCTTGAACAGATTCCTACAGGCTCTACCCTGGAACCAGTCCATCGAACTTCCAGACCACCACAACTGGAAGTGCGCCAATCAAAACGCACTGTTGGAATGGGAAATCAAGGCAAGGCCTTATAACACAACAATAGCCAATGGCATGTTTTGGTTCATGATGAGCATAGCCTTAGGCGCCTGCTATTTGATGTTTTTCAAGAATGATAACTCTCCTTTGATTGAAAAACTGTCCTGGAGCGCAATGTTTCTTTCTGTTTTCTTTTTAGCTCTATATGGCACAACTCATCAAAAAACAAAATTTGTTTATCGCCTGACCGAAACAGGCATAGAAGTCTGCGAGTGGAAAGCACCAAGTAAAGGCTGGATGATCGCTTTGAAATGGCTGACAGGTATCGCCGCTATCGCCGTGATATTCGTTGTTGCACTTGACCCATCGACCTTTTGGGTAGCGCTCGTCGGGCCTGGTGGCATGGGCTTGCTCTAGGCTTAGCTAACTCAAAGCAATTCCAAGAGTTACACACAAGCTACCACACGTATGAGTATCAATGGGACGAGTTTAAAGATATAACTTTGGACGGTCCTGAGAAGATAATTTGCCTTGAGGCGCTTTGGCTCAGCCCGCACTCAAATGAATATGTGGATTCGCCGGTCTATATTTTCTCGGACAAACGCAACTTCGAGAAACACGTCACTCTCATCCGAGAACGGCTAATAGAGCTCCCCCCTAAAAGAAGAGAGCGTCTCAGTGCTGCAATTCTAGATTCAGAATAAAACAGTGCTTTTGCTTTCTTCACGAAGCACTCAATCACTCCCTGGGTGCGAGAACGACCTTGGCTAATCGTATTACCATCGCAGAGTCACTTCTCACGGCAACTCCAACCCACCCCCTGCCTTATGCAACCCGCGCAGTCGCTCGCCGATCTGGGCCAGGTTCACTTCGATCGCTTCGAGTTCCTCGCGGCGCTCATCGCCCAGCAGCACCCGGACTTCCTGGTCCAGCTCTTCGGTCAGCTGATTCAGGCGCAGTTGGCGTTGTTCGCTTTCGCGTTCCAGGCGGGTCCATTCGCGGGTTTGGGGCAGGCCGTAGCCGTCGCCGTCGAGCAGTTCGGCCGGGCGGCTGAGGTAGCCGCTGCTGGCGAGGATTTCCTGCAGCGCGCCGTCAGCCTTGTTCAGGCTGGCGTCGCGGCCGCGGCCGCCGAGGTAGCGGTTCTTCAGCTCGTCCTGGGCCAGGAGCAGCTGGCGGCGCAGGGCGGCCTGTTCGACCAGCAGCAGGGCGGCGGCGGCACGCAGGTCGGCGCGGTCGATCCATGGCTGGCGTTCGGCAGCGTCGAGCTCGAGCCACTGCTCGACACTGTGCTGGGGTAGGCCCAGGCGTTCCTTGAGCACGGCGAACATGGCCTGGTAGCGGTCGCGGTAGGAGTCGAAGCGGTAGCCCAGACGCAGCGCCTCGCTGGCGTCGTCGAGCACGCTGGCGTCGGCCAGGCCGCGGTAGATCAGCACTTCCAGCAGTCCGTTGGGCATGATGCTGTCCAGTGCGACCAGATCACTGCGTGCCGTGCCGCTGCGCAGCAGTTTCAGGGTTTCCACCGCGCAGTTGTTGGACAGGAAGTAGTAGTCGCCGTCGTAGCTCCAGTGCAGTTCGGCGCTGCGCTCGACCAGCTGGCGAATCTCTTCGGGGTGCAGTCTCAAGGGCACCGAGGCCAGCCCGCGCAGCTCCACCTTGGTGTATTCGTCGATCACCTGGCCCAGCGGCAGAATGAACAGCCGCGAGGGGTAGACGCCGGTGAGGCCGTCCCAGCTGGAGAGCTGAACGTCATCGACGAAGGCGCGGAAGGACAACACCAGATGGTGGTCCAGATCCAGTCGACAAGCGGGGCCGGGCTCGCGGCCGGGCGCGCAGATGACCAGGCGCAGCATGCTATGGCCCCAGCGGCTTACCCAGGCGTCGTTGGCTTCGGCGAACAGGTAGTCGACCTCGTAGACACGCGCAGGGTCAAGGCTCAGCAGGGGCGTGCGGCCGAACTCGCGACCGGCGTTGAGGAAGGGGTAGCCCGGCGTGCAGTCCGCAGGCTCCGGTGCCCAGCCGAAGTGCTCGCTGAAATAGCGGTGCAGGGATGGGCGGCGGCAGGCGTAGCTGGGGTCGAGCAGGAAGTACTCGAGGTTCACCGCGACGAACTCCAGCGGGCTGGTCAGCTCGTACGGGTCGGGACTGCGCGCCAGCTGCGCGTTGTCCTGTTCGCGCAGGCCGCGCTTGCCGACCCGTTGCGGCCAGCCGGCCAGGTCGAGCAGGCGCGGGTCATCGCTGAGGGTGAAGCGGCGGTCGGTCTGCCCGCGGCAGTCGTCCGGCAGGCCGATCTGCCCGAGATTGCTGGCGCGCTGACGGCAATGGCCCTGCAGCAGGTGTTGATCCGGCGACCACAGGCGCGCGCGATCGTACAGATGCGCCACTTCATGAATGACGGTGGCGAGCAGCTCGCGGCGTACCGTGCCGTGGGGACGATTGGTCTTTTCCTCGGCAGCGCTGCCGTCGGTGAGCGCCGGCAGCAAGCGGCGGTTGAGTTCCAGGCGCTTGCCGCCGGCGCGGCCATAGGCCTGTTCCGGCAGGTTGTCGCGCCATTGCACGCGCACCTCGCGATCGAGGCTCTGCACCAGGCGCGGGGGCAGTGCGGCCATGGCTTCGTCCAGCAGCGCCTGGCTGGCGGCGCGTTGCTCGGCGTCCAGCGTGCGTGAGTCGAGAACCAGGCGCAGCTCGGCATGAGCCGCGATGCTGGCCAGGCTCAGGCCGCTCGCCAGCAGCCAGGCGCCGAGGCGGGTCACAGCGCGAGGATGGCTTCGGCCAGTTGCAGATCGCTGGCGTTGCGCGCCGCGGGGAACTCGCTGCGCAGGGTGCCGATCGCCGCTTCCAGATGGGCACCGCGGATCTCGCCGGCGCTGGCGACGAAGCTGGCGGCGTCTTCGCGGGCCTCGACGACGACCTTCATGTCACTGATGCGGCTGGTCACGTCGGAGGTGAAGTTGATGCTGCGGTCCAGGGCACGCACGACGATGTTGCTGGTGGCCACGAGGGTCTGCGCCTGGGCTGTGCCCGCGGCGACGGCCAGCGCCAGCGGGGCGGCGAGCAATAGCTTGTTCATCGATGAATCTCTCACGGGTCTGGGCACCGGCAGGCGGTGCGGTTATTGGACGAGGATGGCTTCGGCCAGTTCCAGGTCGCTGGCGGCAAGCTCCGGATGTTCCTGGCGCAGACGCGACAGGGCGGCCTGCAGGCGTGCCGCAACGAGCTGCCCCTCGCTGGCTACGAAGCCCGCCGCATCTTCACGGGCCTCGGCGATCAGCTTGTTGTCGAAGGGAGCGCTGGTGAGCTGGCTGCTGACGTAGCTGGTTCGCACGACTGCAGCAGTGGTGACATCGAACGCCATGGCGGAGCCGGCGCTGCAGCCGAACAGCAGAAGGGCAATGGAAAACGAACGCATGGGCAACCTGTAGCCGGGAAAAACGGCGCCAAGGCTAGCGAAACGCCTGCTCCAGAGCCAGCACCCGGTTGCATCCGCAGGTTTCGGCAGCGTCCGCTGCCGGGCTCGTCAAAGGGCGAGTATCGCCTCGGCCAGCTGCAGATCGCTGGCCTGCAATTGCGGCTGCTGGCTGCGAATGTGCTGCAGCGCCGCCTCGAGATGGGCGCCGCGCAGATCGCCACGGCTGGCGACAAAGCGTGCGGCGTCGTCGCGGGCGTCGAGCACCAGCTTGTCGTCACGCAGGGATGAAGTGAGGTCCGAGGTGGCATCGACGGTATTGATCAGGCCTCCGACCACCACGTCGGTGGTGGCGGTGAAGCTGGCCGCCGAAGCAGCGCCACTCAGCAGCAGGCCGGCGGCGAGGAAGGGAAGCAGGATTCGGGACATGGCAGATCTCCAGTAATGAGGCTCTAGACCGTGCCATGGGCGTTGCGTTCCGCCGCCAGGGCCGTGCCGGTCAGCCTAGGCGACAGACTCTAGAGCGCGAACCGCTTCAGCGCCAGAACGGCTTGTCCAGTTCGGCGGCGCGCTCGCTGTGACTGATGCCGACATCGGCGAGCTGGCGGTCATCGAGCTGCGCCAGTTGCTGGCGGGTACGGTAGTTGCGTTGCCAGCGCTGCAGCAGCCGCAACAGTTGCTGCCAGCTGCGGCTATGGAGGGTGGCCTGATATGGACGGGTCAGCGAGCGGTCCATGAGCGCGTTCCTTCCCGGCAAGCGGGTGCGGGTTATGGGCAGACAGGATCGCGCGCGGCCAGCGGCTGTTACAGCCACAGGGGAAGTCAATTGTGCCGGTGCAGTTTGATGGCGAGCGTAACTGTACTGCTCGCGCGACGAGCAACTGTTCGCTTACGGGCGCGGTGACCTTGCCAACGCACCCGGCGTAGTGCCGAACTGTTGGCCGAATGCGGCGATGAACGCCGAGGTGGAGTCGTAGCCGCAGGCCAGAGCGACGTCGGTTACCGGTTGGCCCCGCTCCAGCAACGGCAGCGCGCTGAGCAGGCGCAAACGCTGGCGCCAGGCGCGAAAACTGAGGCCGGTGTCGCGCTGGAACTGGCGGGTCAGGGTCTTCTCGGATATGTGCAGTTNNAGGTCCGGCTGTTCATACAGTGCCTCGCAGATGCCGCGCAGGCGTCCATCATCGGGCCAGGGCAGCGAGTAGCCGAGCTCCGGGGCGGCGTGTAACTGGTCGAGGATGACGGCGGCCAGACGGCCGTCTGCGCCCTGTTCGTCGTAGTCCACCGGCAGCGTGCCGAATGCTCGGATCAGTTCGCGCAGCAACGGACTCACGGCCAGCACCTGGCAATGCGCAGGCGCCCAGGGCATGGCGCGCTGGTCGATGTACAGGCTGCGCATCTCGGTCTGCGGCGAACTGATTACCTCATGCAGCAGGCCCGGCGGAATCAGGATGGCGCGCTGCGGCGGGGCGAGAAAACGCCCGCGCTCGGTATGCACGCGCAGCACGCCGCTGATGGCGTAGGACAGCTGTGCCCAGGGATGGCTGTGGCGCGGTGTGGTGGTCCGTTCGGCGAGGGATTCACTGCGTGCGAACAGCGGTCGCGGCAGCGCATCCATGACCGGGATGCTGCGCTGGGCGAGGCTGGCCTGTCCTTTTCTCGACATTTGTCTGGCCAATGGCGTTAGTCGGATGTTCAAGCCGACAGTAGACTCCAGAGCCATTCGCTGCAAGCCACACGCATCAGGAGCACCCATGGCCAGACCCCGCCTGCTACCGGACAATTTCACCCTCGCGCTGCTCGGCGCTGTGGCCATCGCCACGCTGCTGCCGGCGCGCGGGCAGGGCGTGGTGGTGTTCGAGTGGATCACCAATCTGGCCATCGGCCTGCTGTTCTTCATGCACGGCGCCAAGCTGTCGGGCAGCGCGATTCTCGCCGGCATGGGGCACTGGCGCCTGCATCTTTTGGTGTTCAGCTGCACCTTCGTGCTGTTCCCGCTGCTCGGCCTGGCGCTGCGCCCGCTGCTGACGCCGATGATCGGCGCCGAGCTCTACCTGGGCATGCTCTACCTATGCGCGCTGCCGGCCACGGTGCAGTCGGCCATAGCCTTCACATCACTGGCGCGCGGCAATATCCCGGCGGCGGTATGCAGCGCGGCGGCTTCGAGCCTCATTGGCATCTTCCTCACGCCGCTGCTGGTGCTGCTGCTGATGGGCGCCCAGGGCGAAGGCGGCTCGACGCTGGATGCCATCGGCAAGATCGTCGTGCAGCTGCTGCTGCCGTTCATAGCCGGGCAGATCGCGCGGCGCTGGATTGGTGACTGGGTGGCGCGCAACAAGGGCTGGCTGAAGAATGTCGATCAGAGTTCCATCCTGCTGGTGGTCTATACCGCCTTCAGCCATGCGGTGGTCGAGGGCATCTGGCAGCAGGTGCCGCTGCCGCAGCTGCTGGGCCTGGTGCTGGCCTGCTGTCTGCTGCTGGCGCTGGCGTTGCTCAGCACCTGGTTGATCGCCCGCTGGCTGGGCTTCGATCTGGAAGACCGCATCACCATCCTCTTCGCCGGCTCGAAGAAGAGCCTCGCCACCGGCATCCCCATGGCGCAGGTGCTGTTCGCCGGCGGGGCGCTGGGTACGCTGATCCTGCCGTTGATGCTGTTCCACCAGATCCAGCTGATGGTCTGCGCGGTACTGGCGCAGCGCTATGCATCGCGACCGGAGACAGCAACGGTCGCAAAAGCCGGCTGAACCCGAAGCCAATCAGTGACAGATTCGTGACCGGTGGGCAAAGATGATTTGCCTGTCAGGGGCTGGGTGCGGTCCACAGGCGTGGCTAAGCTGCGCGCCATTCTGTTGCTGAGGCGTTCCCATGAAGAAGATTCTGCTACTCAACGGCGGCAAGGCCTTCGCCCATTCCGCCGGCCAGTACAACGCAACGCTGCACCAGGTAGCCATCGAAACCCTCATGGCGGCCGGCTTCGAGGTGCGCACCACCGAGATCGATGCCGGTTACGACGTGCAGCAGGAGGTCGAAAAGATCCTCTGGGCCGACGCGCTGATCTATCAGATGCCCGGCTGGTGGATGGGCGCACCCTGGACGGTGAAGAAATACCTGGACGAGGTGTTCACCGCCGGCCACGGCAGTCTTTACGCCAACGACGGCCGCACCCGCTCCGACGCCTCGCAGAAGTACGGCAGCGGCGGTCTGCTGCAGGGCAAACGCTACATGATCTCCGCCACCTGGAATGCGCCGCAGCAGGCCTTCGACGACCCCAGCGATTTCTTCGCCGGCAAGGGCGTGGATGCCGTCTACCTGCCGTTTCACAAGGCCAACGAGTTTCTCGGCATGCAGGGTCTGCCGACCTTCCTCTGTGTCGACGTGATGAAGCGGCCGCAGGTCGAGGCGGATGTCGAGCGCTATCGCCGGCACCTGGGTGAGGTGTTCGGCTTCAGCGTCTGACCTTCGACAGGCAAAGAAAAACCCCTCGCGGCATGGCCGGGAGGGGTTTTTTCGTTTCAGTACGAGGCGATCAGTCCACGGCCTTGACCATGTCCTCGACGACCTTCTTGGCGTCGCCGAAGACCATCATGGTCTTGTCCATGTAGAACAGCTCGTTGTCCAGGCCGGCGTAGCCGCTGGCCATGGAGCGCTTGTTGACGATGACCGTCTTGGCCTTGTACGCCTCGAGGATCGGCATGCCGGCGATCGGCGACTGCGGATCGGTCTTGGCCGCCGGGTTGGTCACGTCGTTGGCGCCGATCACTAGGACCACGTCGGCCTGGTCGAACTCGGAGTTGATGTCCTCCAGCTCGAACACCTCGTCATAGGGCACGTCGGCCTCGGCCAGCAGCACGTTCATGTGCCCCGGCATGCGGCCGGCGACCGGGTGGATCGCGTACTTCACGGTCACGCCCATGTGCGTCAGCTTCTCCGCCAGTTCCATCAGCGCGTGCTGTGCGCGGGCCACCGCCAGGCCGTAGCCGGGCACGATGATCACGGTGCCGGCGTTCTGCATGACGAAGGCGGCGTCGTCGGCCGAGCCGGACTTCACGTTGCGCTCCAGCTGTGCGCCCGCCGGGCCGCCGGCATCCGCGTCGGCGCCAAATCCGCCGAGGATCACATTGAAAAACGAGCGGTTCATCGCCTTGCACATGATGTAGGTGAGGATCGCGCCGCTCGAGCCTACCAGCGAGCCGGCGATGATCAGCATCGAGTTGTTCAGCGTGAAGCCGATACCGGCGGCCGCCCAGCCCGAATACGAGTTGAGCATCGAGACCACCACCGGCATGTCCGCGCCGCCGATGGGGATGATGATCAGCACGCCAATGACGAAGGCCAGCGCCACCAGGATGGCGAAGGCGCCGAGGTTGCCGGTGAAGGTGTAGACCAGACCCAGGCCGACGATCGCCAGGCCCACGGCCAGGTTGACCATGTGCTGGCCCTTGAACACCACCGGAGCGCCCTGGAACAGGCGAAACTTGTACTTGCCGGACAGCTTGCCGAAGGCGATCACCGAACCGGAGAAGGTGATGGCGCCGATGGCCGCACCGAGGAACAGCTCCAGGCGATTGCCCACCGGAATGGCGTAGCCCATGTGCTCGACGATGCCCAGCGACTGCGGTTCGACCACCGCGGCAATCGCGATGAATACCGCGGCCAGGCCGATCATGCTGTGCATGAAGGCGACCAGTTCGGGCATCTTGGTCATCTCGACGCGCTTGGCCATGACGGTGCCGACGCTGCCGCCGATCAGCAGGCCGACGATCACGTAGCCGATGCCGGCGGTGGCCAGCTCGCTGCCGAGCTTGAAGATCAGACCCACGGTGGTGAGCACCGCGATGCCCATGCCGATCATGCCGAACAGGTTGCCGCGGCGTGAGGTGGTGGGGTGGGAGAGGCCCTTCAGCGCCTGGATGATGCACACCGAGGCGACCAGATAGAGCAGGGTGATCAGGTTCATGCTCATGGCTTACTTGCCCTCCGCCTTGGCCGCGCTGCGGTCCTTCTTCTTGAACATTTCCAGCATGCGACGGGTGACCAGGAAGCCCCCGAATACGTTGACCGCGGCCAGCGCCACGGCGAGCGTGCCCATGGCCTTGCCCAGCGGGGTAACGGTGAGCGCGGCGGCCAGCATGGCGCCGACGATGACGATTGCCGAGATCGCGTTGGTGACCGCCATCAGCGGCGTGTGCAGGGCCGGGGTGACGTTCCAGACCACGTAGTAACCGACGAAGATCGCCAGCACGAAGATGATCAGGTTGTAGATGCCGTCCGAAATCAGATCCATGTTCGCGTCTCCCTTAACCGTTGGTCCGCACGACCTGGCCGTCGCGGCACATCAGGCACGCGGCGACGATGTCGTCTTCGAGGTTGAGCTGGAACTGGCCGTCCTTGTCGATGACCAGCTTGAGGAAATCCAGCAGGTTGCGGGCGTACAGCGCCGAGGCGTCGGCCGGCACCAGCGTCGCCAGGTTGGCGTGGCCGACGATGGTCACGCCGTGGCGCACCACCACCTGATCGATCTCTGTCAGCGGGCAGTTGCCGCCGTGCCCGGCCGCCAGGTCGACGATCACCGAGCCGGGCTTCATCTGCTCGACGGTGGCTTCCTGCAGCAGTGTCGGCGCCTTGCGGCCCGGGATCAGCGCGGTGGTGATGACGATGTCCGACTGCAGCGCGCGCTCGTGCACCGCCTGCGCCTGACGCGCCATCCACGAGGCCGGCATCGGCCGCGCATAGCCACCGACGCCTTCGGCGCATTCACGCTCCTCGTCGGTCTCCAGCGGCACGTCGACGAACTTGGCGCCGAGCGATTCGATCTGCTCCTTCACCGCCGGGCGCACGTCCGAAGCCTCGACCACCGCACCCAGGCGCTTGGCCGTGGCGATGGCCTGCAGCCCGGCGACGCCGGCGCCGAGGATCAGCACGCGCGCAGCCTTCACCGTACCGGCGGCGGTCATCAGCATCGGCATGAAGCGCGGGTAGTGATGGGCACCGACCAGCACCGCCTTGTAGCCGGCGATGTTGGCCTGCGACGAGAGCACGTCCAGGCTCTGTGCACGGGACGTACGCGGCGCGGCCTCCAGGGCGAAGGCGGTGATACCGCGGGCAGCCATGCGCGCGATGCAGTCATTGTCGAACGGGTTGAGCATGCCCAGCAGCACGCTGCCGGACTGCATCTGCGCCAGTTCGGCCTCGTCCGGCGCATTGACCTTCAGCACCAGCTCGGCGGCAAAGGCCGCGGCCGCATCGCCGATGGTCGCGCCGACCGCTTCATAGGCGCTGTCCGGCACGCTGGAAAGCAACCCGGCGCCGCTTTGCAGCGTCACCCGGTGCCCTTGGCCGATCAGTTTCTTGACGGTTTCCGGGGTCGCGGCGACGCGCGTTTCCCCGGAGTGGGTTTCGAGAGGAACACCGATGTGCATTGTTGTTGTTCTCCTGCGTGATCATGACCGGTGCTGCGGCGGACCGCGCACCGACGTGCTTTTCACCCGCCCGCTGCTCTGGCGGACGGGGTTGGAACGGATGGAGCAGGCCGGACGGCCCGAAAACGAACTGCCCGGCGCGGCATTCTGCAAGTCCTGAAAAAATCAAACAACTGTTTCAATCAAACGATTGTATTTGACGCATCGGTCGCAGGATGACTGCCTGTTTTCCGCGCTTCGCTGCAGATTGCGTCCTGTTTGGCTCTGCGCAGCCTTGGTCAGCCTCTGTCAGGCAGACGAAGCGGCCGCATCATGAATGACGCGCCATTGACGTGGTATTCGTCAGCGGTGCCGGGCGTCTGCGACCTTGGTGCCGGGTTAAGTCGGCTAATCAGGAAAAACGCACGCACGTTGAAATGTCATCCAATCCTTGTAGTCCAACTAGGCTGGTTGGACCCGATTGGAGTGTTTCGAGCGCGGCGACGTCGGGTCGTTGCGTATCGCCGGTGGAGCTGCACGATGCCCGAACTCGATGTAAACGACGTGACCACGCTGCTCGAGCAGCCCGCGCAACGCCGCTTGCCGTTCGCCTTCGCTCGTCGCCACGGCGTGCTGCTGCTCGAGCGCGGCGGCGAGCTGCGCCTCGGCCTGCGCGAGGGCGCCGCACTGACGGCGGTGCAGGAGGCGCAGCGGGTGGTCGGCATGCGCCTGCCCATGCAGTGGCTGGCCCAGGCGGATTTCGACCAGGCCCTCGGTGCGGCGTACCAGCATGATTCGTCGGCGGCGATGCTGATGGTCGAGGGGCTGGGCAACGACCTCGACCTGGCCAGCCTTGCCGATCAGATCCACGAAACCGAGGACCTGCTGGAGCAGGAGGACGACGCGCCGATCATCCGCCTGATCAACGCGATCCTTGGCGAGGCGATTGCCGAGAACGCCTCGGATATCCATATCGAAACCTTCGAGAAGCGCCTGGTGATCCGCTTTCGGGTCGACGGCATCCTCCGCGAAGTGGTGCAGCCCAAGCGCGAGCTGGCGCCGCTGCTGGTCTCGCGGATCAAGGTCATGGCCAAGCTGGACATCGCCGAGAAGCGCATTCCGCAGGACGGGCGTATTTCGCTGCGGGTCGGCGGTCGCGAGGTGGACATCCGCGTGTCCACGCTGCCCTCGGCCAATGGCGAGCGGGTGGTACTGCGCCTGCTGGACAAGCAGGCCGGGCGCCTGACCCTGCGTCATCTCGGCATGAACGAGCAGGACCGCCGCCAGCTGGAGCAGGCGGTGAAGAAGCCCCACGGCATCATCCTGGTCACCGGCCCCACCGGTTCGGGCAAGACCACCACGCTCTATGCCGCGTTGACGACCCTCAACGATCGTACGCGCAACATCCTCACCGTCGAGGATCCCATCGAGTACCACCTCGACGGCATCGGCCAGACCCAGGTCAACACCAAGGTCGACATGACCTTCGCCCGCGGCCTGCGCGCGATCCTGCGTCAGGACCCGGACGTGGTGATGGTCGGCGAGATCCGCGACCAGGAAACCGCCGAGATCGCCGTGCAGGCCTCGCTCACCGGTCACCTGGTGCTCTCCACGCTGCACACCAACAGCGCCATTGGCGCCGTCACGCGCCTGGTGGACATGGGCGTCGAGCCGTTCCTGATCTCCTCGTCGCTGCTCGGCGTGCTGGCCCAGCGCCTCGTGCGGGTGCTGTGTAATGACTGCAAACGCGCCTACATCGCCGATGCCGCCGAGTGCGAGCTGCTCGGCGTCAGTCCGGCCGAGGCGCCGACGCTGTACCACGCCGAAGGCTGCGAGCAATGCCGTGGCCTCGGCTACCGCGGGCGTACCGGCATCTATGAGCTGGTGCTGTTCGACGACACCCTGCGCACCATGGTGCACACCCGCGCCAGCGAGCAGGACATGCTGCGCCATGCCCGTGAGCTGGGCCCGAGCATCCGCGAGGACGGGCTGCGCAAGGTGCGCGAGGGGGTGACCACCATCGAGGAAGTGCTGAGGGTGACGCGTGAGGAGTGAGGGGATGAGGTTGATTCCGACGCGCCTGCAGAGGCATCCGCAGCCTGACCGACGTCGCATGGTGGCGCCATTCGCGGCCGCTCCCTCGGCTGTGCGGTATCTGTGTAGAGGCGCTCTCGACCGCGGATCGCCGCTGTTGGAGACCGCCTGATGGCTGCCTTCGAATACCTCGCCCTCGACCCCCGTGGCCGTGAGCAGAAGGGCCTGATCGAGGCCGACAGCGCGCGTCAGGCGCGGCAGTTGCTGCGCGAGAAGCAGTGGGCGCCGCTGGAGGTGAAGCAGGCCAAGTCCAAGGAAGACGTCAGCCGTGGCGGCTTCAGTTTCGGCCGCGGCCTGTCGGCGCGTGATCTGGCATTGGTCACCCGGCAGCTGGCGACGCTGGTGCAGGCCGCGCTGCCCATCGAGGAAGCCCTGCGCGCGGCGGCCGCGCAGTCCACCTCGGCGAAGATCAAGTCGATGCTGCTGGCGGTGCGCGCGCGGGTGATGGAAGGCCACAGCCTGGCCGCGGCGCTGCGCGAATATCCGTCGGCCTTTCCCGAGCTTTACCGCGCCACCGTGGCGGCCGGGGAGCACGCCGGCCATCTCGGGCTGGTGCTCGACCAGCTGGCCGACTACACCGACCAGCGTCAGCAATCGCGGCAGAAGATCCAGCTGGCGCTGCTCTATCCGGTGATCCTGATGGTCGCCTCGCTGGCCATCGTCGTGCTGCTGCTCGGCTACGTGGTGCCGGACGTGGTCAAGGTATTCGTCAACACCGGGCAGGAACTGCCGGCGCTGACCCGCGGGCTGATCGCCACCAGCGACGTGGTGAAGAACTGGGGCTGGCTGATCGTGCTCGGCCTTATCGGCGCGTTCCTGGCCATGCGTGCGGCCCTGCGCGACCCGGCGCTGCGCCTGCGCTGGCATGCGTTCATCCTGCGGATACCGCTGATCGGTCGGCTGAGCCGGGCGACCAATACCGCGCGCTTCGCCTCCACCCTGGCGATCCTGACGCGCAGCGGCGTGCCGCTGGTGGAAGCGCTGTCCATCGCCGCTGCGGTGATCGCCAACCTGCGCATTCGCGAGCGGGTGGTCGAGGCGGCGCAGAAGGTGCGCGAGGGCAGCAGCCTGACCCGTGCGCTGGATGCCACCGGGGAATTCCCGCCGATGATGCTGCACATGATCGCCAGCGGGGAGAAATCCGGTGAACTGGATCAGATGCTGGCGCGAACCGCGCGCAATCAGGAGAACGACCTGGCCGCCCAGGTGTCTCTGCTGGTCGGCCTGTTCGAGCCGTTCATGCTGGTGTTCATGGGGGCGGTGGTGCTGGTCATCGTGCTGGCCATCCTGATGCCGATCCTCTCTCTCAACCAACTGGTGGGTTAACGACCATGACAACAAGACTGCAGCGCCGCACCCAGGGCGGTTTCACCCTTATCGAGATCATGGTGGTGGTGGTCATCCTCNNAAGGTCACCGTGGCCAAGGGCGACATCAAGGCCATCGCCGCCGCACTGGACATGTACAAGCTGGACAATTTCGCCTACCCGAGCACCCAGCAGGGACTGGATGCATTGGTGAAGAAGCCTTCCGGCAACCCGCAGCCGAAGAACTGGAACCGCGACGGTTACCTCAAGCGTCTGCCGAAGGACCCATGGGGCAACGACTACCAGTACCTGTCGCCGGGCACCCAGGGCCAATTCGACCTGTATTCCTTCGGTGCCGACGGCAAGCCCGGCGGCAGCGATCTCAACGCCGATATCGGGAACTGGGACCTGTAATCGATGCGGCAGCGCGCCCGCGCCTTCACGCTGATCGAGCTGCTGGTGGTGAT
>JABAHQ010003944.1_pt7 | contig 19553 bp, 21 predicted proteins | sample 7062091 | NCBI WGS metagenome assembly JABAHQ01 (sample SAMN14534359, study PRJNA622989) | marine sediment metagenome | biome: marine biome [ENVO:00000428]; feature: marine pelagic biome [ENVO:01000023]; material: deep marine sediment [ENVO:00002113] | place: India: Gulf of Kutch | collected...
ACCAATCCAGATCTTCGTTGGCTTCTTCCTCTTCCTCGACGAAGTCATAGGCTCCCGCCTGACCCGCTTTTTCCACCACCGTGGGATGCTCGGTTTCCACGATCTGGTTGCTTCCGCACCGGCAGGTCGATTCCCCGGGTTCGATCTCGTTGTTCTGATCCAGAAGCATCACCAAATCGCATTCTTCGCAGAAGAATTCTTTGTGGGTTTCCATCAGGTCGGGGGCGATCAATCGTTCNNCCGGCATTGGTTGCATACAATCGGCTGACTCGGGGTGTAATCGCCGAAAATGTTTTCGATGCCGCATCCCCGGCATTCGATCACCAGGTCAATAGGCCTTTCCCGTGCCATATTGAAAACTCCCTGCTTGGAAGATGAGACCGATCGGGTTCAGGAATCCTTTTTGTCGTTCTTGGAATCCGGAGAATCCGGAGATTCCATCCCCATCATTTTGGCCATATCTTTCATTTTCGAGAAATCGCCGTCGGCCATATCGCCCATCTTGCTGATGTCGATTCCCATTTCGGCCAGGGCGCCGGAGAAGGGGCATTTGCTCGCCGGTTTGGCTTCGGCCTCGGTCTCGGTTTTCGTGTCTTCCGGGGTGGATTCGGCTTCCAGTTCCCCGGCTTCGGCCATGATCATCCAGCTCAGGGAATCGATCTCGTGGGTGCGCTCCTTGGCGATTTTTTCCAGGGTTTCCCGGGTTTCTTGGAATTTGGTTTGAGCCAGGGCTTCCTGGTAATTTTCCAGAGCCTTCTTTTCATATTCAACAGCTTTTCGTAAAGCATCGGCGGCAGAAGACATCGGTGGTTCTCCTTGAAAATAGTGTTAAAATCCTTGGGCTTGAGTTTTGACTATACCAAAAAGGGGCAGCGGCGTACAAGCCCTCCGGAAACGGCGTTGGATCTCGTCCCGCGGGCCTGCGGCCGCCTCCCTTGGGGCGCCGCACGGGGGGCCCGCCCGCTTCCTTTGAGGATCCGGGAATCGGGCGAAAATTCCCAAAATTCTCCGCCGCGATGGTTTACAACCCCCGGGCGAGGCTCTATAAACACCCTATGAAAGATATCCGGTTGTGCGACCAGATCGAATCGGGCCAGGACGGGGACGTGGTGCTTTTCGGGTTTCCCCGGGATGAGGGTGTGGAACGCAATGGCGGCCGGCCGGGGGCCCGATACGGTCCGGAAAAATTCCGCGCCTGGATGCGCCGCTACGGCGTGGTGGACAACCCGGAACAGAAGCTCGACCTGGGCCGACTCCGGGTGACGGATGCCGAGGACGTGGGCGGCCGGGGCCCCCTGGAAGAAGCCCACGCGGCGTTGTCCGCCGCCGTGAGTTCCGTTTTGCAAGGCGGCGGCATTCCTTTCGTCGTGGGCGGGGGCAACGACCAGTCCTACCCCAACGCCTCCGCCCTGCTCGAGCAGGACGGCCGGGGCCCGGTGGGTGTGATCAACATCGACGCCCATCTCGACGTCCGTCCGCTCGCCGAGGGCCGGCCCCACAGCGGGTCCTCGTTCCGCCAGCTTTTGGAAGATTCCCGGTTTGACGGGAAAAACTTTATTGAATTCGCCGCCCAGGGCGCTCAATGCAGCCGCGAGCACGCCCAATACATTTACCGCAAAAACGGCCGCATCCTTTGGTTGGATGAAGTGCAAGGCCAACGCAGCGCGGTGGAATCGTTCGAGGCGTCGCTGGGCAACCTGGGTTGGAAGTGTCCCGCCATCTTCGTCAGTTTTGATCTGGATTCCGTGATGGGTTCGGAAGCCCCGGGGGTCTCGTGTCCCGGGGTCCTGGGGCTGACGGCGCGGGAAGCGCTGTCCATCGCCCAGGCTGCGGGCCGGCATCCCTCGGTCTCATTGTTTGATCTTTCCGAATTCAATCCTCAAATCGAGGAGGAGCGAACGGGGCGGCTGGCCGTGGCGATGTTTTATTATTTTTGCCTGGGCGTCGCCTCCCGAAGAAAGGAGCATGCCTCATGAGACCTCGGCGCCAATCCGGGCGGCCCCTGTTCAGGGACCTTTGTCCCGCGCGGGCGCCGCGGGCCCGCACCTCGTCGAAACTTCAATGTGGCGATTGGGACACCGAGGCGGCCCTCCGCATGCTGAACAACAATCTCGACGACCGGGTGGCGCTCAACTGGAAGGAACTGATCGTTTACGGCGGCACCGGCCGCGCCGCCCGGAACTGGAAGGAATACCACCGCATCGTGCGGGAGCTCAAACGGCTGAAATCGGACGAAACCCTGTGCATCCAATCGGGCAAGCCGGTCTACATCGCCCCGACCCATCCGGAAGCGCCCCGCGTCCTCCTCGCCAACTCCAACCTGGTCCCCGCCTGGGCCACGCAGGAGCACTTCGATGCGCTCGACCGGCTGGGACTCATGATGTACGGCCAGATGACGGCGGGCAGCTGGATCTACATCGGCACCCAGGGGATCCTGCAGGGCACCTACGAAACCTTCGGCGCCTGCGGCGCCAAACATTACCGCACTCAGGGGCTTCCGGGAAAATGGATTTTCACCTCGGGACTGGGCAACATGGGGGGAGCGCAGCCCCTGGCGGGCACCTTGAACGATGCCTGCATCCTGGTGGCCGAGGTCAACCCCAAGCAGATCGAGCGCCGGGTGCGGGAAGGCTACCTGGAAAAGTCCACCGACAAGCTGGCGCAGGCGCTGGAGTGGATCGACCGGGCCCTGGAGGAAAAGAAACCCGTCAGCGTCGGCCTTTTGGCGAACGGCGCCACCACGGCCCAAGAGCTCCTGCAGCGGAACCGGATTCCCGACGTCGTCACCGATCAGACCCCCGCCCACAACGCGATGGACTATGTTCCCGAGGGCGGCGGTTACGACGCGATGATGAAACTCAAGGCGCGCGATCCCGAGGAATACCGCCGGCGGTCGATGGAGACCATGGCCGCCCACTGCGAGGCGCTCCAGACGCTGCAAACCCGGGGCGCGGTGGTGTTCGATTACGGCAACAACCTGCGCGGACAGGCTGAGCGGGGCGGACTGGACGTGCGCCGCAAGGACGGCTCGTTCCGGTACCCCGGTTTCGTGGTGGCCTACATCCGCGACCTGTTCTGCGAGGGCCAGGGGCCCTTCCGCTGGGCGATCCTCTCCGGACGCAAGAAGGACCTGTGGGCCGTCGATGAGGCGGTGATCCAGACGTTCCCGGAAAAAAGCCACCTGCGGCGGTGGATCGAAAAGGCGCGCCAGCAAGTCCCCGTGCTGGGGCTGCCCACCCGCGTCTGCTGGTTGGGGTACGGCGAGCGCGAGCGCATGGGCCGGGTGATGAACCGGATGGTCAAAACCGGGAAAGTGTCCGCACCGATCGTCATCGGCCGCGACCACCTGGACTGCGGCAGCGTGGCCTCGCCCAACCGGGAGACCGAGGGCATGCGGGACGGGAGCGATGCCGTGGCCGACTGGCCGCTCCTCAACTTTGCCCTCAACGCGGTTTCCGGGGCGAGCTGGGTCAGTTTTCATCACGGCGGCGGCGTGGGCATCGGCAATTCCCTGCATGCGGGCATGGTGATCGTCGCCGACGGCACCCGCAAGAAAGAGCAACGGCTCCAGCGGGTGCTCACCAACGATCCCGGGCTGGGAGTGGCCCGGCACGTCGACGCCGGGTACGACCGGGCCCGGGAGGTGGCCCGGAAGCAAACCCTAAACCTGCCCCGGCCTTGGAAAAAATAATGCGTCCCGGGGTCCGGGACGTCGAACCCCAAAACCCATGCACCCGACCCTCTGCATTCGAAACATCGGCCAATTGATTCAGGTGGATCCCGGCCCGCCGCCGCGTCTGCTGCAGCGGCAGAATTCCGCCCTGGTGGTGAAAGCCGGCCGGGTGCACAAGGTGATCCGCGATTCCAGCGTCCGGCGCCGGGCCTATTCCCGAGTGGTCGACGCTAAGAAACGGGCCGTCATTCCGGGGTTCGTCGACTGCCATACCCACCTGGTGTTCGCGGGGGAGCGCAAGGACGAAATGGAGCAGCGCCTCGACGGGACCCCCTATTTGGAGATTTTGAAAGAGGGGGGCGGGATTCTGAGCACCGTCCAGGCCACCCGGCGGGCCGGCGAGGAGGCGCTGTTTGAAGCGGCGCAACGGCGCATGCTCCGCATGATGGCGCTGGGCACCACGGCGTTCGAGATCAAGTCCGGCTACGGCCTCGATCTGGAGACGGAACAGAAAATGCTGCGCGTCGGCCGGCGGTTGCGCGAGCGGTTCAAAGTGCCCCTGGTGCTCACCTATCTGGGCGCCCACGCCGTCCCGCCGGAATATGAGGCCGACGATTATTTCGAGTTCGTGATGGAGCACCTGGGCGAGTTTCGCGACCAGGCCGACGGGGTGGACATCTTCTGCGAGCGCGGGGTGTTCAATGTGCATCAGCTGCGGCAGTTGTTCCTGCAGGCCAAACTGTTGGGGTTCTCCCAGCTTCGGGCGCATGTGGAAGAGCTCTCCCACCAGGGCGGCTGTTACGACGCGGCACGCCTGGGGGCGATCTCCTGCGATCACCTGGAGTACGCCACCCCCAACGATATCCTGGCCATGAAAGCCGCCGGCACGGTCGCCGTGCTCATGCCGGGGGTCACCTTTTTCCTGGGCGGGAAAAAAATCCCCTTGGTCCACAGCATGCGGGAGGCCGGGATCCCCATCGCGCTGGCCACCGATTGCAATCCGGGGAGCAGTCCCAATTACAACATGCAGACGGTGCTTTTTCTCGCGTCCTCGATTTACCGGCTGACGCCGGCGCAGGCGCTGATCGCCGCCACCCACGGGTCGGCCCAGGCCTTGGGCGGGGCGGGGGAGTACGGCGGTCTGCTTCCCGGGCAGCGCGCCGATTTCCTGATCCTGAAAACCCCCGATTACCGGGACATGCTTTATTTTTACGGCGACAATTTCGTCGACCAAACCTTCTCCGGCGGCCGGCGGGTCCAAGGCGGCGGGCCCCCCGTCGACCCGGAGTGAGGGCCGGCCACCCCGGGGGGCTCCTCAATTGCGCGGTATGGGCAAACCTGACATAATAGGGCCATGAATCACATCGTCATCATCGGCGGGGGCATCGCGGGACTGGCTGCGGCCTACCGGATCCAGGAGGAAATTTCCCGCGGCGCGGCGCTTCGCTGCACGCTCCTGGAAGGATCCGGCCGGATGGGGGGGAAAATCGCCACCGAACGGTTCGACGGATTCGTTCTGGAGCGGGGCCCGGATTCCTTCATTTCGCAAAAACCGCAGGGCATCGAGTTGTGCCGGAAACTGGGTCTCGCCGACCGCCTGGTGGGAACCAACCCGGATCGCACGAGCACCTATGTCTATACCGGCGGGCAACTGGTGACCCTTCCCGAGGGGTTGAGCCTGATGATCCCCACCCGGTTTTTGCCGTTCGCCTTCAGCCCGTTGTTCAGTCTTCCCGGAAAAATCCGGATGGGCCTGGACCTGTTTCTTCCGCAAAAACCCGACGGGTCGGATGAAAGTCTGGCCGGGTTCGTGCGCCGGCGCCTGGGGGAGGAAGCGCTCCGCAAAATGGCCGAGCCGATGCTCGCGGGCATTTACGCGGCGGACCCCGAGACCATGAGCATCCAGAGCACGTTTCCCATGTTCGTGCAGACGGAGCGGAAATACCGGTCGCTCATTTTGGGCATGCTGGCGCAAAAGCGGCGCGCGGGGGGGAACTCCGGGCCCCAGAAGAAGCCGTTCTCCCTGTTCGTCACCTTGAAAAACGGGTTGGGCGAACTGGTGGACGCGTTGATGGCCCAGTCGCCGGAGGTGACCTTCCGGGTCGACGCCCCGGTACGGCGGTTCCAGGCGGGGGGCGACCGCTGGCAGGTGGTCCTGGACGGCGGCGAGACCCTGAACGCGGGCGCGGTGATCCTGGCCCCCCCGGCCCAGGTTTCCGCCCGGCTGCTCGCCCCCACGGCGCCGAAGGTCGCCGAACTTCTGGACCGGATTCCTTACGTGTCGACCGCCACGGTGTCGCTGGCTTACAAAAAGGAGGGGTTCCCGCATCCGCTCGACGGGTTCGGGTTTGTGGTGCCCCGAACGGAAGGCCGGAAAATCCTGGCCTGCACCTGGACCTCGTCCAAGTTTCCCCACCGGGCGCCGGAGGGGTACGTGCTGCTCCGTTGTTTCGTGGGCGGGGCGCTGCAGGAATCCCTGGCGGAGCAGGAGGAGGCGGCGATCGCCCAAATGGTGCAGGACGAGCTGCGGGAGATCCTGGGCATCGACGTCACTCCGGTATTTTGCAAAGTGTTTCCCAACCGCAAGGCCAACGTTCAATACCGGGTGGGCCACGCGCAGTTGATCCGGTCCATCGAAGACGAACTGACCTCGTTTCCCGGCCTCACCCTGGCGGGGAGTGCCTACACGGGCATCGGAATTCCCGATTGCATCCAGAACGGGACGCGGGCGGCGGAGTCGGTGATTAATTTTTTAACCGACAAAACCCGGGTGGCGGTTTAGCATCTAAACACCGTCCATCCCACGGTTGAGCCAAAGGAGTTTTTCATGAAATGGGCCTCTGCCATATCCACCCAAAACGACATCGAAGCCGGCATCGAAGAAACGTGCCGGGCGATCCAGGAAGACCTGGGGGGGTGTGAAATTCATTTGACCGTTATTTTCATTTCTCCCGATTTCCGGGAATATTACGCACGGATTCCGGACCTGATTCGCCGGCAGCTCCCACCGGGCCTGTTGTTCGGGTGCTCCGGCGGCGGGATCATCGGCGGGGGCGCCGAGGTGGAACAACGCCCGGCCTTCAGCATCACCTGCGCCCACCTGCCCGGCGTCGACATCCAAACGATTTATTCGGACACCATGAATTTGCCCGACTCGGATACCGGCCCGGGGGTCTGGCACGATTGGCTGGGCATCCAGGCCGAGACGCATCCGCATTTCGTGTTCCTGGCGGACCCGTTTTCGTTCCAGGGGGAGGAATTTTTGGCCGGGGTCGATTTCGCCTATCCCGGCAGCAACAAGGTCGGGGGGTTGGCCAGCGGCGCGCGGGGGCTCGGCGGCAACGTCCTGTACCTGGGAAACGAGATTCATACGAACGGGCTGGTGGGCATCGCCCTCAGCGGCAACATCGAGCTCGACACGATCGTGGCCCAGGGTTGCCGGCCTATCGGCCAGCCCATGAAGATCAGCAAATGCCAGCAAACCCTGCTTCAGGAACTGGACGGCGAGCCGCCCGTAGAGGTGCTTCAGGAGCTTCACGCCTCGCTCAACGAATACGACCAGAACCTCCTGCAGACGTCCCTGTTCCTGGGCATCGAGATGGACCCCCTCAAGGACGAGCCGAAACAGGGGGATTTCCTGATCCGGAACATCATGGGCGTGGACCGCGAAACGGGGGCCCTGGCCGTCGGCGCCATGCTCCGGGAAGGCCAGTTGGTTCAATTCCACCTGCGCGACAAGATCATGTCGGCCGAAGACCTGGACATGATGCTCACCCGGTACCATTTCAATGAAAATGCCGAAAAAGCGAAAGGCGCCTTGCTGTTTTCCTGTCTCGGCCGGGGCCAGTACCTGTACGGAACCCCCAATCACGATACGGATTTGTTCAAGGAGAAGTTGGGCCCGATTCCCCTGGGCGGCTTTTTCTGCAACGGCGAAATCGGGCCGGTCGGGAACACCACGTTCCTGCACGGATACACGAGTTCCTTCGGTATCTTTCGCCCGGCGGACGGCGCCGCCCGGTAGCGGGGAAACGCGGCCGGGATCCGGGAGGCCCGGTCCGGTTTTCAGGATGATCAACCCAACACGGAGGACGATTCATGACGGTTGAAGTAACGGTGTCCACCACCCCGAATGAAAACGCGATGAAATTCACGCTCAATCAGCAGGTGATCGAGTCGGGCCACAAAACGTACGCTGACAAGGAAACGGCCCAGGAATCCCCCGTGGCTCAGGCGCTGTTCGCCATCGACGGCGTGGCGCAGGTGTTCCTGATGTCCGATTTCATCACCGTCACCAAGAAACCGGAAGCCAGTTGGGACACCCTGCAGCAACCCATTCTGGACGCCATCCGGGCCGCCTACTGACCCGTTGCCTAAATCCGATAGTAATCCCGGTACCAGTCGATAAACTGTTTCATGCCCGATTCGATGTGGGTGGTGGGCCGGTACCCGTAATCCCGTTTCAAGGGCTCGATATCCGCCCAGGTTTCCGTCATTTCCACCGCCTGCTTGGGCCGGTAGCGGCGCACCGCTTGTTTCCCGGTCAGGGTTTCGATCACCTCGATGAACCGTTCCAGGTCTTCGGTGCGGTCGTTGCCGATGTTGTACAGGGCGTAGGGCTTGGGGCGGTCCAGGCACAGCAGGATGCCCTGGACGATGTCGTCGATGAAGGTGAAATTGCGTTTCATTTTTCCGTGCCCATGCACGTCGATGGGGTCCTCGGCGAGGATTTTGCGGGTGAAGATGAAGGGCGCCATGTCGGGCCGGCCCCAGGGGCCGTNNGATGTCGTCGATGTAGGTGAAGTCGCGCCGGTGCTTGCCGTGGTTGAAGACCTTGATCGGCTCGCCGGCCAGAATCGCGCGCGTGAACAGAAACGGCGCCATGTCCGGCCGGCCCCAGGGGCCGTACACGGTGAAAAACCGAAGCCCGGTCACCGGCAGCTGGTACACGTGGTGATACACGTGGGCGGTCAACTCGTTGGACCGCTTGGTGGCGGCGTACAGGGAAATGGGCGTGTCGACCCGGTCGTCGGTGGAAAACGGAATTTTCCGGTTGTTGCCGTACACCGATGAGGAGGACGCGTACACGAAGTTTTGCACGCCGTGTTGCCGCGCCGATTCGATGAGATGGAGGAACCCTTCCAGGTTGGATTTCTGGTAGGCGTAGGGATTCTCCAGGGAATACCGCACGCCCACCTGCGCCGCCAGGTGGCAGACGCGGTCGATCTTGTCCGTGTCGAACAGGCGGGCCAGGGCGTCCCGGTCGCACAGGTCCAGCGGGTGAAACCGGAACTGGGGATGAGACTGGATTTGGTTCACCCGGTCCCGTTTCAACTGCACGTCGTAGTAATCGTTCAGGTTGTCGAGCCCGATCACGGGCTCGCCCCGGTCGAGGAGCGTGCGGCAGACGTGATATCCGATGAATCCGGCGGCGCCGGTGACGAGAATCATGAGATCTGGGAGGCGTGGGTTGCCATCGCGGACCAAGAGGGTTCCTTTTATAGCATAATTATCCCCAAACGCTGAATCGAATTTTCAAAGCAGACGGCCATGAAAGTCACCATCCTCGGGTCCGGCACCATGGTGCCTTCCCTCGAACGCAATTCCGCGGCGGTGCTGGTGGAAAACGACGGCATTCAGTCCCTCGTCGATTTCGGGTACGGAACCCTGCATCAACTGGCGCGGCTGGGACTCACGTATCACGATATCGACCGCGTGTATTTCACCCACAATCATCCCGATCACATGTGCGATCTGGTGCCGTTTTTGTTCGCGACCCGGTACCCGCAGGATCCCCGGACGAAACCGCTTCAGATCGTCGCGGCGCCGGGATTCGAGGGATATTTCCATACTTTGATGGACGCTTACCACCGGTGGCTGGTTCCCACGGAGTACGAAATCGAGATCCTCGTCCAGGACGAGGCGACCCGGGAGTATGACGGGCTCACCGTCGAAACCCGGAAAGTCCGGCACATGGACCTCAGCCGGGCCTACCGGATGACCGGTCCCACGGGGCAATCGGTGGTCATTTCCGGGGATACGGACACCTGCGACAGCCTGGTTCACCTGGCCCATAAGGCGGACCTCCTGATCCTCGAGTGTTCCTTCCCCGATGAGCAGAAGGTGGAGGGTCACCTGAGCCCCACGCCGGCGGCCCGCATGGCCGAGCGGGCGCAATGCCAAACCCTGTGCCTCACCCATTTCTACCCTCCCTGCGACCTGGAGCGATTCCGGGCGATCTGCGCCAAGGAATTTTCCGGGGAACTCGTTTTCGCCGAGGACCGGAAGGTCTTCGACCTGTAGTCGACCGACCCGGTTTTTGACCGGCCGTTAATATTGCCTTTCCCTTCCCAAAGGCTTAGAATAAAGTCCTTCGTCACCCAAATGGGGGTAAAACCCGGAGCGCGGTTTCCCGGCGCAGGGGAACTTTTGGTCGACGGGTTTTTGGGGGTTGAATGTTTCGAATCCGGGGGGCCGCCGGGTTTCTCTCGAAACCTGGTGGAAAAATTCCATTCTTTTTCGCGATTCTCTCCATCGCCGGGCTCCTGCTCGGGGAAGGGTGGGTCTCTCCCGCCGGGGCGGACCAGATCCTCCTGGATAACGGCGACCGCGTCACCGGAAAGGTCCAGTCCATCGATGGGGACACCTTGACCTTCACCACTGAATACGCGGAATCCTTCAAGATCAAGACGCACCGCATCGAGAAAATCCGTACCGAAGAGCCGGTGGAAGTCTTCCTGAGCAACGGCTGGCGGGTCAAAGGACGGTTGCGGACGGGCGCCGACGGACGACTGGCCATTCTGTCGGACGAGGGCGCCGTCAAAGCGTTCCTGAACCCCAAGAAGGTCCACTTCGTCAAACCGCCGGACGGCAAATGGAGCGGCAACCTGTCGCTCGGGGGAAGCCTTCAGTCGGGAAACACCGACCGGGCCAGCTACGTCATCGATTTCACCGTGAAACGGGAATACCGGGACGACCGGGTCAAATTCCGGTTCCTCCACAATTATTCCGAGGAAGACAAAGAAGTCACCAGCCGCAACACGTACGGGAACCTCAAGTTCGACCATTTTTTCGACCCCAAATGGTACCTGTACCTGGGCCTGGAAATGCTCCGGGACGAGTTCAAGGATTTGAATCTCCGGACGACCATCGGACCGGGACTCGGCTACCGGGTGTGGAACGATCCGGTCAAGACCCTGGAGCTGGAGGCGGGGATCTCCTATTTCTCGGAAGACCGGATGACCGGGGAAGACCAGCAATGGGCCACGGGCCGCGGCGCCTTCAATTTTTCTTACCGGTTGACCGAGCGGCTGTTGTTGACCGACGAACTGGTGATCTTCCCGAGCGCCGAGGATTTGGCCGACTACAAGCTGAGAAATGAAGTGGCGCTGAAAACCGACCTGGGAAACGGCTGGACCCTGAAACTCGCCAACATCCTGGAGCACGACAGCAAACCCAGCCCGGGCGTGGAAAAGACCGACCTCACCTCCACCGTCGCCCTGGGTTACGACTTCTGAGCGGACCTTCCCCCAGGCCCGGGGCGGTTTTTATCCTTCCCGTTTTTTGTCGAAAAAATCCGCCACGATCATGAGCGTCTTGATGATCCCGATGGTGATGAACACGCCCAGCAGAAACTGGAGGAGAGGCGGCAGGCTTTCCACAAATTCGACGATCGTTTGAATGAATCCGTAGCGGATGGGGTCCATAAGGCTTTCCAGAAGATGAATGCGGTCCGGGGGACCACCGCCCGGTTCGCCCCGGGTGGGCGGACGGTTCGTTTATTCGATAAAGATTTCGCTGCGTTCCGTTTCCAGGTCGATTTTCACAATCCGGTGGTGGTTGGTGTCCGAAACATACAGGGAGTGGTTGAGTTTCAGGACCCCCGCCGGTTCCCCCAACCGGGTACAGCGGGTCTCGTTGCATTGCAAGTCGACCGACGCCCGGACGGTGGAAACCTCTTGCGTTTCCAGGTCGAGGGCCTTGATTTTGTTGTTGTAGGAATCGGCGATGTAGACCTTCCCTTGGGCGTAATGGAGGCCCAGGGGATGCTGCAGGACGGCCTCGTTGCCCTTGCCGTCTTGATCGCCGAAATCGAATAGGCCCGTCCCGATGTAAGTTTCGATGAAACCGACTTGGTCGAGGTGGATGCTGCGAACGGCGCTCGTTTCGCTGTCCGCCAGAAACAGTTTGTCGTCGCCGATCGACAACCCGCTGGGTTGGGCGAAGGCTCCGTGAAAGCGGGGGCCGTCGATGAGCGATTCCTGCCCCGTTCCGGCGAAATTGCCCGCGGTGTGTTCCTTGAGGTCGTAAACGCCGATTTGGTGGGTGCCCGCATTGGCGAAGAACAACTGTTTGCGGTGAAGGGACACATCCCACGGGGAACTGAGCGCCGTATTCCGGGCCGGCCCCGGATCTTTCAACACCCCTCCCTGCGTGCCCGTCCCCGCAACCGTGGAAACGAATTTTTCTTTCAAATCGATTTTCCGGATCAGGTGGTTTTCCGTATCCGCCACCCAGATGACGCCGTCCCGGTAACACAACCCCTGGGGCCGGAAAAAAGTCGCGTCCTCCAGCGCCCCGTCCTGGTGTCCGGCCTTTCCGGTCCCGATTTTCCGGGTGAGGTTTCCCTTCGCGTCCGCGGTCACGATCTGGTTGTGGTTGGAGTCGGCGATGGCGAACTCGCGGTCCGCATCACTGTAGGCAATTTTGCCGGGAAATTTCAGCGCCGTATCTCCCGCGGCGGCGGGAGGGGCGAGCAAGTCGGCGGCGTTTCCGGCCAGCTTGCCCTTGGTCCGCATGTCCTCGATCAGTTTCTGAAAGGTTTCCAGGAACAGTTGCGGTTCGGGTTCGCCCGACAGTTGGCCCAGAACATAGCCTTCGGGGCTGATGACCACCAGGGTCGGCCAGGCACGCACGGCGTATTTTTTCCAGATGGAAAATTCGGGATCGTGAACCACCGGGTGCTCGATTTCGTACCGCCGGATGGCGTGGGCCAGGTTTTCCGGATTTTTTTCGCTGGGGAACTTGGGGCTGTGGACGCCGATCACCAGCAGATCGTCCGGATACGTCCGTTCCAATCGTTTCAACGTGGGCAGCACGTGGATGCAGTTGATACAGCAGAACGTCCAGAAATCCAGGACGATCAGTTTTCCCTCCAGGCCGGGCCAGTCCAGGGGGGTCTTGGTGTTGTACCAGCACAGGTTGCCGGCTTCCAGGCCGGGAGCGCGGACCAATTGTTCCATAGAAAGGGGATCCTTTTGATTTCGGGCTGCCTTCGAATTGTAAGCTTTCTGTTCGGAAGAATGCAAGACCTCCGGTCGTTTCCGTTGTTGGCCGGGACATTGGAATTTTGGGGATTCTATGGGTATAATCAGGGTCGAACCGATCTGGAACATGACAAGGAGTCCCATGCACGCAATTGGTTTGCCAGCGGAACGTTCCCCCTTCTTTTTTCCCGTTCCGAGGAACTGGAAAAAAATTCTTCTTCCCATTATTTTTGTTGCGATGCTGGCCTCGATGGGGTTCGCGGGTTCCGCCCAGGCCGCGCCCTTTGTGGATAACGGGAATGGCACGGTTTTGGACCGGGGAACGGGGTTGATGTGGCAAAAAGGCGATTCTTATCACGATCTGGGAAAAGGGGTGAACTGGTACCAGGCGCTGGAATACATCGCCAAGAAGAATTCTGAAAAATTCGCCGGTTATGAGGATTGGCGTTTGCCGACGCTGGACGAGTTGAACGCGTTGTGGATCCCCCCGAACGGCGACGTTCAGAGCAAGGATGAAGAGCCNNGTCTGCCGGACGAATTCAAAGGGGGCGGCAGCTACTACATCTGGAGTTCCAAGGAACGGGGGCTCGACCACGCCTGGTACTTCGGTCTGGGGCGCCGGGAAAATTATTTCAACCTGAAAGATCTCGCCGACCTGGATCAGGGCGTCAAAATGGTTCGGGACGCGGGACCCGAGAAAAAGGCGGCGAAGGAGTGAACCCCGGGAGGCCGGGCGAACGCCTGGAAAGATTCCGCCGGGGTCGATCGGAGGCTGACTCGATCCGCCGCGCCGACCAGAGCGGCGGGTTTAATTTTTGGAAGGGGATCCTTCTTATTGATGGGAACCACCCAGGAAGGGATAACGATATGAAACCGCATCACCATTCGTCAGCCGGATTCAAGCGATCGGGGATCGCCGGCCTGGGGGCCGTGGGGATCCTGGCCCTGGTGCTTTTGTGGCCGGGTTCGGTTTTATCGGATGCCGGACACGATCATCCCAAGGAATCGATGGAACCTTCACCAGAGGGAAAGAGCCCCGGGTCGGACGCTAAGCAGCCCGGCCAGGAATACCGGAGAGAAGGGGCCCCGGAGCACGGGGAATCGATGGATATGGGGCATGAAGGCCGCAGTCTGTTCCGGACCCGGGGAGCCCATGACCTGACCCGGCTCAAGAAGCCGGACCTCGATCCCAAGGCCTTGAGAGCCCGGGGCAAGAACATTTATCTCCACATGTGCGTCTTCTGTCACGGGGAAGACGGCAACGGCGGCGGCAAGGCCGTGGATTACCTGTATCCCTGGCCCCGCGATTTCCGCAAGGGCATCTTCAAATTCCGCTCCACCCCCACGGGAACGCTGCCGGTGGATGAGGATTTGTACCGAACCATCATCCGGGGCGTTCCGGGAACCTCCATGCCGGCGTGGGAAGAGGCGCTCTCCCCGGAAGACACCTGGGCGCTCATCACCATCATCAAGGATTTCTCCGACCGGTTCGACCGGGAACCCCCCGGCACCCCCATCCGCGTCCCCGATGCGCCCGAGGCGACGCCGGAATTGATCGAGCGGGGCAAACGCAAGTATGCCGAATTGAAATGCGTCCGCTGCCACGGCGCGTCGCTGAAAGGCGACGGGGAACTGGCCGATTCCCTCAAGGACGCCTGGAAACACGCGGTCTTCGTTCACGATTTGACCCAGCCCTCCCTGATCAAAAGCGGGACCACCCCCGAGGATATGTTCCGAACCCTGTCGACGGGCCTGGACGGAACCCCGATGGAGTCCTACGCCCATGTGCCGGAGAAAGACCGCTGGGCCCTGGTTCATTACATTCGCTCCCAATTCCGCGGCCAAAATGTGCAGGCCCAATTCGAAACGGACGTGTATTCGCATCCGGTCAACGTGCAACTGACCCCGGAAGTGACGAGCCCGGTTTGGGAGGGCGTTGAGGGCACCAACCTGGTGCTGCGGCCGTTGTCGGCCCGGCGCGGGGCGATCGACGTCATCAATTTTTCTTCCGTTCATAATGGCGAACAACTCGCCATTCGGCTGCGGTGGAAGGATCCCACGCACGATGCTTTTTCCAGTGAACGGCAGGACGTCTTCCGCGACGGCGTGGCCGTTCAGTTCGCTCTGGGCACGGTGACCCTGCACACGCACGGGCACAACGAGCCGTTCTTCGGGATGGGCAACCGCAACAAGCCGGTGAACATCTGGCACTGGAAAGCCGGCCTCGAAGAAGAATTGGAAGCGGAGGAAGACCAGGAATATGCGACCGGCGGGGTGGATATGGATGCGTTGATCTACGGCGGCATCATGTCCAATCCGGTGGCCCGCCTGAATGCGCCGACGCTGAATCCGGTCGAAGAGCTCAACGCCGAGGGCTTCGGCACGGTGACGCCCCAGCCGCCGGAAAATCAAAACGTCCAAGGCTACGGGGAATACCGGGACGGGGAATGGACCGTGGTCTTTCTTCGGGATATGTTCAAAACGGGCAAATGGGACGTCGACCTGAAGGAACGAACCGATCCCGCGTTGGTGGCCCTGGCGGTGTGGGACGGGGTCAAGGAAGACCGCAACGGCCGCAAAGTGGTCACCGTCTGGCAACGCCTCAACATCCTCCGGGAATGAAGGCCGCCGGATCCCGCCCGCGGGGCGCCCGGGTTTGAGTATGGGGTTTCCGATCCGCAGGCCGACGGGATGGCGACGATGCGCCGGGACCGTTCTTCTCCTGGCCGCCGTCTTCGGGGTTCCGGGAACCCCGGCCGTCGCCGATGACCCGGGAAGACGTTTCTCGCCTCAAACCGGACTCGGCGAACTGGACCGCCTTCTGCGGAACCATCCTCCCGTGCCCGTCCCGGACCATCCGGAAACGCTCGAAACCTTGAAACGTTCGGTCTCGCTGGAACCGGGAGGGGAGTCGACGGTGTTTGTGATTCCCGGGTTCCGGACGTTCGGCTGCCCCGAGTGCCACGACGCGGAAGAACTCTTGCAACGGGCGGTGGACCGCATGCGGGACGTCCTCCGGCGGCTTCGGCGCACCGTTCCCCAGGTGAAGGAGCTTCCGCTTCGCCAATACCTCATTCAGTCCTGGGCCGACGACCTGTTGCAGCCCCGGCAACTCGCCCATACCACGTTCGATACCATTCGCATTTCCCCCCGCGCCGTTCTGATCGACACCCGCATTTACGGCGGCGCCACCCACCTGCACGAGTCGCTTCACCTGACGCAATCGTTTTTGGGCATAGCCAACGAGCTCGAGGCCTACAGTCTGAACGTCCGTGCCGATCCCCGGTTCTTGCTGCTCAATTTCCCTTTCTTCGCGGATGTGGTGACGGCGTTTTATCTTCCGGATTTTCCCCGGCACCTGGACGCGTTTTTCGCCCGGCCCGTGCGGGAGACCCTGGCGGTGCCCCGGGAAGCGCAGTGGTTTGCCGACCCTTACGATCCGGAATTCCTCCAGACCCTGGAGGGGGTGATCGAGCGGATGGAACCGCTGTTCCGGGAAGTGAGCCGGTTGAACCGGACGCATCCTCTGAAAGCGGCCTATTTAAGCGCCAAAACTCGTATTCCGTCGCTGCTTCTGGATCTCGCGGCGGTCCAGCGGCTGCCGCTCCCGGCCCGGAAGGTTTCCGATTCGGACCGCCGGAAGGCGCGGGCCATTCTGGAGACGCAGATGACGAAGATGGACAACCTCCGGCTGGGGTACCGCATCGACCGCAAAAAGGAAGCCCTGCTCACGTTCCAGTACCAATTGAAGATGAAAGACCCGGTTCGTCGCCTGATGCTGTATTACGAGTATTTGAAGGAGCGGTTCATCGATTCCGACGGGCGGATCCGGTTGACCATTCAGAATCCCGAGGATTTTCGGGCTTACGTGCGGAAGGTCCTGGGAGAGATCGGGACGTTGGCGAACGCGAAGGGGATGACGCCGCTGGAGCGGGAAGCGGCGGAAGCGTTGATCGAGCGTTTAAAAAAAGAGACCGCGGTCACCGGGGAGTGACCGCGGTCTCTGGGTTATGCGAAAACGCCGCCGCCCCCTTACAACTTGCTCGTGGGGGTGACCATGGCCGGACCCTTCAAATGATCCTGCAGGGTTTCGTTCTGCACCTTGTCCTGCAGTTTCATGAGGCCGTCGATCACCATTTCCGGCCGCGGCGGGCACCCGGGAATGTAGACGTCGACCGGGATCAACGTATCGATTCCCATCACGGTGGCGTAATTGTCGTAGAACCCGCCGGACACGGTGCAGACGCCGTAGGCCACCACCCATTTGGGTTCGGCCATCTGGTTGTACACCTTCACCAGGATGGGCGCTTGCTTGTGGCTGATGGTGCCGACCACCATCAAAAGATCCGCTTGCCGCGGGGAAAACCGCGGAAACGCCGCGCCCAGCCGGTCCAGGTCGTAACGCGGGCCCGCCACCGACATGAATTCCATTCCGCAACAGGCGGTAATGAAAGGATATATGAAAAAGGAATATTTCCTCGCCCAGTTGATCGCCTGGGTCATTTGGGTTACGATCACATTATTCCCAAGACTCAGTTCCGCTGGGGATTGATACAGGTTGGCCATGGAATCCACTCCTTTTAAGGTTCGCTTCCTTATAGGATGCTTTATCTTAAAAGATTTCCCCTAAAAAACCAAGAAAATCGCGCTGGAAAGGAGGCGATTTGCCCAAGTTTCTGCGGATTTTGTAACCCCGCGGGGGCCAGACCCGCCGGGGTTCCGCAATTTTGAGGCGGCCCGGGCGCCGGAATCATGTATAATTTCCCTAACCCTCCGGGTTTGAAAATTCAGAAGATTGAGCGGAAACCGGGGCTTGTCGCCGGCTTCGGCTTTAGATCCTTTCAGTGTGGAGACCGTCTCTATGGATTATTCCAAGAACAAAGTCGCCAGGGGCCAGGACCGGGTTTCGGAAGAAACCGAAATGGTGGTTCGAAGCAACCTGAGCAAAGATGGCAAAACCCTCGATGTGACGGCGATGTACCTGAAGGAGTACGGCGCCAAGGACATCGCTTCCTTTGAATTTCTTCAGGACCTGACCCGCCTGGAACTGGGCACCAACTTGATCGGTCCCCAAGGGGCGAAATATATCGCCAAGTCTCCCTACCTCACCCAATTGACGTCCTTGAACCTTTTTTACAACGATCTCGGCAACGACGGGGTGAAGTACCTCGCGGTGTCCGACAATTTGTTGACCCTGCAGAACCTGGTGCTGTCCGACAACAACATCAGTGACGAAGGGGCGATTTATTTGGCCAAGTTCCTGCCCCTGTTCACCAGCCTGGTGCGGTTGGACATGCGCCTCAACAAGATCAAGGAAGAGGGCAAGAAGGCACTTCAGCAAGCCCAAAAACTGATGAATCTCAAGCATCTGCTGTTGGATAAGGAAGAGGGCTTCCAGGTCAAGACCTGACGGTCCGGCGCCCGGGTGCCCGGCGGCCCCCGGCCGATCCTACCCGTTGCGGACGGGCACCCGTTCCTCCTCGAAAAGCGAGCGCACGTCGCCGAATTCAATGCCGGTGAGTCCGAGGGATTCCTGAATCGGCGGACTGTTGTAGACGATATTCCAAAGCAGCGTTCCCAGTTCTTCCAGGTTTTCCAGAAGGTGAACCAGGCCGTCCTCTCTCAAAATCTGAAACAGGTCCAGGCCCAGCGCCTGCCACTTCCGGTTCTCCTTCAGGCATTTGCGGTAGAACCCCAGTTCGTGTTCCACCTTCGCCAACGTCTTTCGCAGCGGGTGCGCCTGTTTCGACCGAGGGAACGCGGTTTGAAAGGCCTGTTCCACCGCCCGGGCCTGGCCGCGCGTGAACAGGAACCCGGTCAGCTGCCCCCGCAAAGCGCCCAGAGTGGCCGTCCATTCTGCCGTCCGCTCCACCCGGTCCGGCGTTATCTCCCGAACCAGCAGTAACTCGGGGTATTCCGTCTGGCCCAGGTCCCGGATCTCGGACAAGCTTCGGTAAAGTTCCCGGAGGACGCGGTTCAGGTTGCCCACGGAAACGGGATCGTCGGGGTTCCGGGTTTCCTGGAGGGAAACGACCTCCATTTCCAGATTGCGAGTGGGGGTTTCCACGAAATTGATCTGCGGGATCTCCAGCAGTTGGGTGAAGGTAGGAGGGGTCAGGGCCACATCGAACCCGTAGGTGTCGGAAAGAAACCGGCGGACGCGGCGGCACTTCACCACCTGGCGCAGGATTTCAACGACGCGATCCAGGGGTTCGCCGGTGGCTTCGATCCGGTCGAGGTGAGCCCCCGGACCCAGCAGTTTGGCCAGAATTCGTTTGGGTTCGCGCATGCGCCAGCCTGTCGACGGGAACGGATAAATAAGAGATGACCCCGGGGACCGGACGACCCGGAAGCGGGCTTCCGGGCCCTTGGAAGCCGGTTGATTTTTCATTAAATCCTGCTACCATTTTCCCCATCTTGGGGAAGTCGACCCCATTTTAGCCCCATCCAATCCCTCAAAACAAGCGCGCCGGGGTGGTGGAATTGGTATACACGAAGGACTTAAAATCCTTCGCCCGAAAGGGCTTGCGGGTTCGAGTCCCGCTCCCGGCACTCCTCCGCGGAGGGCGAACCTTCCAAGGGGTCCAAGGGGTCAAGTCTCTGCTTGACTACAT